>Ga0256838_1000384_pt1 | contig 28165 bp, 35 predicted proteins | sample 4571419metaG_FD_185978 | JGI IMG/M metagenome (GOLD analysis project Ga0256838, IMG submission 185978) | Hydrothermal vent microbial communities from Guaymas Basin, Mexico - 4571-419 | ecosystem: Environmental > Aquatic > Marine > Hydrothermal vents | place: Mexico: Guaymas Basin | collected... | reverse complement strand
GGGCCTTACCCTGAAGTGCAAGGCAGTGGGTGATTGCTGCTGTTAGGGTTGTTTTTCCGTGGTCAACGTGGCCGATTGTTCCCACGTTCTTGTGGGGCTTCGTCCTTTCAAACTTCTGCTTTGCCATGGCGCTTCCTCCGAAAGTTGAAGTTTCAGGAATTTTTAAATAAATAAGGTTTTGGAGAAAATCTGGAGAGGAAATTTAGCATAGGCGGGGAAAAATTCAAGGGGGGAATGGTGCCCACGGGCGGAGTTGAACCGCCGACCTCACCCTTACCAAGGGTGCGCTCTAACCTCCTGAGCCACGTGGGCACGGGAAGTGCTGTAGGGAAATATAACCTTGATTGGGTAAAAGGGCAAGTCTATAATTGGAAAGTGTAAGAGGGAAAAGGGTTATTTGCAATATTGCAAATGAAACCTCAACTGGCGTAAAGGGGCACTTGACACTCTCTTACAAAGAATGTTAAATTCTGAATCTGAAAGATGAACTAAACTTAATAGGACTTTAGAAAAAAACTTTTTGATGGGGAGGTCCCGATGAGGAAAGCGCTGAAAGCAGCGACCTTAATGGGTCTTGCAGCTGCACTTATAGTACCAGCTGCTCCAAGTGCTAAAGCTGCCGACATGGAAATGGGCAGCACTAAGGTAACAATCGGCGGTCAATTAAGGCAAAGGATTGAATGGTGGGCTCAAGAAGTAGGAACAGGTAAAGGTGCTGAGCTTGGTGCTACTTACAGGGCAAGGCTCAACATTAAGGCTGAACTTTCTGACGGCGTAACAGCCGTATTTACACCTCAAGCTGTCGGCTACTGGGGTGAAGGTGGACAAGGTCTTGGCCTTGGTGAGAAAAGAGCAGACTTTGACAAGAAAGTAGGTGACAAATCTGACATAACAATGCATGAAGCCTACATGCTTCTTTCTAACCCATTCGGAATTGACAATGTAATCGTTAAGCTTGGTCGCCAAGAGGTTAACCTCGGTAACCAAAGACTCGTAGGTGCCGTTGGCTGGTCTCAGGCTGGTAGAAGCATTGACGGTATCTTAGTTGGGTACGCAGCTGGGGACTACGGATTTGCCGGATTCTTCTACGGAAAGTTAAACGACGAAGGTAAGCAGGACGCTTGGTTCAGGCCTACTGTTGAAAAAGAGCCTGATATTGATCTCTACGTTGCTACATGGCAGGGTAAATTTAAGCCCTTCGGAATCGGCGGAACTTACGAGTTGACTGACATCTACGTTAACCCCACTTCAAGCGCTCTCAGTGCTGATGCTGACGTTAACACAATTTACGGTCGTGTAACTTCTGCAATTGAGCTTGATATAGCTAAAATTAAGGTAAACCTTGAAGGTGCTTACCAGTCCGGCGACTACGGTAATGCAGACTTTGGTGGTTACTTCTTCAGCGTTGGCGCAGGTACTGATTTTGATGAGGTAGCTTGGACTCCCAGCGTATTTATCGGATACGACTACTACTCCGGTGATGACAATCCGACAGATAGCGACATTGACGCATTCTGGTCAGTTCTTCCTACCGCCCACAAGTGGCTCGGTCATGCTGACACTGTTTGGGTAAACACTCCCTTCTACCAGTTCAACGGTGCCGGCCTTAAGCATGTAGCTCAGCAGAAGATAACAATTGATGGCCAAGACTACAGTATTGCTGGAGTTAAAGACTTATACGTAAAACTCCACACTAAGCCAATGGATAAAGTAGCCCTCGGGCTTGATGTTCACTACTTCAAGGCTGCTGAGGATGTTATCAGGCTTTCTGATAAGAAGAACCTCGGTGACGACATCGGCTGGGAGGCAGACCTTGAACTTAAGTACAAGTACAGCAAGAATCTCTGCCTCTCGTTCGGTTATGACTACTTTGATCCGGACGATGCCTTCAAGGCTATCAAGGGTGATGACGAGCAGGAGCACCACATCTGGGCTCAAGCTGACCTCAAGTTCTAACCCGAACTTAGAAATCAACGGAAAGGGGGCTTCGGCCCCCTTTTTTTATTGCGTTTTCGGGAAATTGCTAAAATTTGGCAGCTTATAACTGCCATTACGGGGGAGCTCTTGAAAAACAAGCCTGAAGCGAAGCTGGACGGAAAGACCTGGCTTAGGTATTCAATAAGCATCTGGGACGATTTAAAGAAGAGCGAGGAGGAGCGAAAGCTTAGACACCCTGCAATGTTTCCTGTAAGTCTTGTAGACAGGCTTTTATCCTGCTATACCCTTAAGTTTGATGACCCGATAGTTCTTGACCCTTTTTTGGGAAGCGGAACGACCCTCGTTGCGGCTAAAAGGAGGGGCTTGAGGGGGGTCGGTTTTGAAGTTGCAGAGCACTTTGTTAAGGTTGCCCGTGAGAGGCTTGATAGGAAAGAGCTCTTTGATGAGGACTACCGGGTGGAGCTTATAACTCCGGATACCCGAGAGCTCCCCGTAAAGTTCTCTCAGGAGAGAGTCCTATATATTGTTAACGATGATGCAAGAAATATGCTTAAGTACCTTGAGCCCGAATCTGTAAACGTTGCGATAACGTCTCCTCCGTACTGGAACGTCCACAGGAGGAAGCGCTCTGCAGACAGGAAGAAAGAGAGACCCTATTCGGAGCTCTCTGCTGACCTTGGCAATCTTTCCGACTACGGAGCTTTTCTTGAGCAACTGAAGGAGGTTTATAGAGGCGTTTATGAGGCTTTGACCCCCGGAGGGTTTGCCCTGATAAACGTTATGGACATACGTTGCGGCCCTGAGTTTATACCCTTCCACTGCGACACCATCTCTCTGTGCAGGGAAGTCGGTTTTAAAGTAAAAGACATAATCATCTGGGATAGACGCCGAGATTACAACAACTTAAGACCTTTAGGTTATCCTTACAGCTTTATAATTAACAAAGTCCATGAATACATTCTGGTCTTTCAGAAGGTGTAGTTTCTCAGCATCTTAAGATTTTTGACAGAATCAAGGTGGGAGTTCGGGTGCAGGAAACCAGAGAAAGGGAGGAAGTAATTGAAGAGGAGTTCCTTCAAGTTCAGGCAGCGAACCACTCAGGAGCTGATAGGCCTGCTTGAGAGGTTCTTTTGGAGCAGACTTCCCGACAGGTATGAGCACTTTCCGGTAGGCTACGAAAACCTTTTTGAGACCAGAATTCAGGAGGAGTTAAAGAGAATTTACGACAGGACTTCTGTCTTCCTGAGGTTTCTGCCCGACTACATGGTGATTGATAGGGAGAATAAGCGTTCCTGGTTTATTGAGTATAAAGTGACAAAGACGCCGAGGTATTCCGAAGGGGAGAGGCAGTGGTCTATAGGTCAGGTTGAGGCTCTGGCCTGGCAGAACTACTGCGACCTGGCTGAAATAGGGGCTAAGGTGATTGTATGCATTTTCTGTCCCTATTACAAAAGGCCCTTGCTGGCCTCATTTCCGAATAATAACCTCGTTTTTAGAAATAGAACAGAGGTGAAGAGCTCCTTAGGGAGCGGAACTCCCTACGTCAACGTTGACTTAGAGAAGTTTAAGTGGTTTCACGATTTTATATCCGAGGAGCTCGGTATTCCGAGAGAGGAGATATGCCGTCTTCTTAACGGGGAATTCTGGCAGGAGTTGAGGAGAAATCCGTACCTTCGGACCACTTATCACCCGAGAGCTCCTATTAAGTATAGAAAGAAGTATATTCGCTGGCTTAATCCCTGCACTGCAGGTTCTCAGGAGGGCTGAGTTGAAGAGAAAGAGGAGCATAAAGGATATTCTTGAGAGGAGGAAGAAAAAGGCCTTCAGCCACGAGGGTGAAGTTTTAATCGGTAAGGTTGTCGGGGTTCACGGCTTAAAAGGAGAGCTGAAGGTTAAGTCCGAGTCGGACGTTTTTGAGAGGCAGATGGAGGTTATAGACAAAATTATCCTCTACAGGGGAACGAAAAAGGAGGAGCTCCCCATTGAGGGGGTTAAGCCCTACAAGGACATTTACTTAATCAAGCTCAAGGGAATTGAGGACCGTTCGGGGGCGGAGGAGAGAATCGGAGGGGAGCTCTGGATTAAGGAGGAGGAAAGAGCTCCATTAGAGGAAGGTGAGTTCTACTACGAGGAGCTAATCGGCCTTGAGGTTTACGACGAAAGCGGAAATAAAGTGGGCAAAGTCAAGGGGGTTTTTGAGCAGCCTGCAAGCCACATCTTGGAGGTTGAGAAGGAAGACGGGAAAGTAATCCTCGTTCCCTTCATAGAGCAGTTCGTTAAAGAGGTTGATACTGAAAAGGGAAGGCTCGTCGTCTCCCTTATTGAGGGTATGGAATGAGAATAGACGTTCTGACCGTTCTTCCCGGCCTCTTTGATTGCTTTTTGAGGGAAGGAGTTATAGGGAGGGCAATCTCCTCGGGTAAGGTTGACGTAAGGGTTCACAACTTAAGGGACTTTACCACCGACAAGCACAGGGTTGTTGACGACGTCCCCTACGGCGGCGGCCCGGGAATGGTCTTAAAGCCCGAGCCGATTTTCAGGGCTTACGAGGAGCTAACGAAGGAGGGGGAGAAGCCCTTCGTTATCCTTACCGAGCCCTGGGGGGAGAGGTTTAATCAGGAGATGGCAAAGGAGCTCTCGGAAAAGCCCCGCCTTTTGATAATCTGCGGCCGCTACGAGGGTGTTGATGAGCGGGTAAAGGCGATAGTTGACAGGGAGGTCTCAATAGGGGATTACGTTTTAACGGGAGGGGAGCTCCCGGCAATGGTTATAATGGATGCAGTTTTGAGGCTCGTTCCGGGCGTTTTGGGAAACAGGGAGAGCTTAGAGGCCGACTCCTTCTCCGATAGGGGGCTTCTCGGCTACCCCAACTACACCCGACCCGCCCGGTTTAGGGGAATGGAGGTTCCCGACGTTCTCCTCTCCGGCCACCACGCCAAAATTGAGAGGTGGAGGAAGGAGCAGAGCCTCAGGAGAACCCTTGAGAGGAGACCCGAGGTAATAGAGAGGTTAAAGAGAGAGGGGCTTTTAACAGAGGAAGAGCTTGAAATTTTAAGGAAGATTGAGGAGGAGAGGGAAGTTGGAGAAGATTGAGTTTTACTCCAAAGAGGGCGAGCTCGTTTCGGAAATTCCGATTTCGCGGGAGCTGTGTGGGGAGCTCCTTTCTCTGCCCGAGAGAGAAGCCTTAGTGGAGGTTGCCCTTAACCTCTCTCTGCTCCTTAAGAAGGAGTACGGGCTGGAGGTTTCTCCACCGGGGATTTTAAAGGAGCTTGATAGGGTTGTAATTTGCGGGAAGGAGATAAAGGTGGAAGGCGGGAACCCCGCCTGATTAGATGCCTCAGCCGAATGCCGTACAGCTGCCTCCGGAGGCTGTAGAGCCGGAGCTCCCTCCTACCGCACAGGCGGAGACCTTCTTCTCTACCTCTCCGCCGCACTTGGGGCACTTAACATCCTTTATCTGGGAGTAAGAGAGGACAAACTTTTCAAACTCGTTTCCGCACTTCTTGCACTTAAACTCGTAAATCGGCATTCCTTTCCTCCGGCTGAAGTTTTGTAAACTTAAAACGATAACCTAATAATAGGCGGCAGATGATAATATAAGAGGTAATCATGGATGTGAAAAGGCGAATGGTTTTAAAGTTTATGTTCGGCTCTCTGGCGGGTATGCTCTCTTTAAAGCCCTTCCCCTCCGAGGCCTCTATATTTATGAACGATGAATCACAGTTTGTCAACCTGTGTAACCTTGCAATCTCCCACGAGTACGGAGCAATCGTCCAGTACATTAATCACTCCGGCCTTATCGGAGATAGAGCTATCTGGTCTGTACTCCTTGAGAACATGAACGATGAAGTTGTTCACGCAAGGGAGCTGACAAGACTCTTAGTAAAAGAGGGGGCAAAACCTACTCTTGCTGTCTGGCCTCCCCAGAGCGGGAAGAAGAGGATTGAGCTCCTAAAAGAGGACGTTGCCGGCGAGAACGCCGCCATAGAACTCTACCAGAAGATTCTTGATTTGCCCGAATCAAAGAAGTACAGAGATTTAATTTACTCTTTCTTGAAGAAGGAGAAAGTTCACAGAGAAAGGCTCCAGAGGTTGCTTGATGCCTTACTCCTTAAGAGTTAGAAGCTCCGTTTTCCTTAAAGTCTACCTCTTCTTTTCCTTAGTTTTGGGGCTCGTTTTTGTCTTTATTCATTTTTTTCTGCTTCAAAACCTTGAAAAGATGAGCGTTTATCAGTTTAAGGTGAAAGACCACTCCGAGGTGGAGCTCCTTACCCTCAACTTTACCAGAGACTTCCAGAACTACAACTACACAGGTATTTACACTACCGTTAATACTCTTCTTAAGAGCGACCCCGACCTTATTGCGGTTTACCTCTACGAGTTCTCGCCGTCAAATCGGCTCCTTGCCCTTAAGAGGGGTACCTTGAGGGAGCTCCCCCTCTGTAAGGAAGAGCTCTTAAAATCCCCCTGCCTTTATAAGGAGATAAGACAGCTCTCGGTAGGCCTTCCCGTTTACGCAGAAGTCCTCTACTCAACCCAGAGGCTCTACCACAAGTTTGAACTTTTAAAAACTCGTCTCTTTATAGTTGAAGCCTCAAGCTTCCTTATCCTCTTTGTAGCATTTCTCGTAAGCTACTTCCTTTTGAGGAGAAAGACTTTTAAAGTGGTTGAGCTTCTTGAAAGCTGGCAGAAGGGAAGTTTAAAGGAGTACGAGCCCGAGGGGAACGACGAGTTCAGCTTTATTGAGAGTAAGCTCTTTGAGATGTACAGAGAGATTGAGAGGGAGCACGCCATTGACGAAAACCTCCTTGAGATAACCTCTTCCCTCCTTGAACTTCTGATTGAAGCCGACGACGAGGAGGAGTTTATAAGGGCACTTGAGGAGAGGTTAAAAAAGGTTTTAGGAGTTGAAGTTAAAGTTATAAAGGGCGAAGGGCTTGACGGTTGTAGCTACCCTGTTTCTCTGATTAACAGCAGGGACATAACCCTCTGTTTTAAGGAGAGGAGAATTCCCGATCACTTCCTCAACATCTTGGTAAACGTCGTTGATATGATATTCCTTGCCTTCAGGGAAAAAGTTGAGAAAGAAAAGCTCTTCTTCCAGACGATTACCGCCCTTGCCAATGCAATAGACGCAACATCCCCTTGGACTAAGGGCCACAGCCAAAGGGTTGCGGAAATTTCTGTACTAATCGGGAAGGAGATGGGGCTGAGCGATGAAGAGCTTGAGAAGTTGAAGATTGCCGGGATTCTCCACGACATAGGTAAAATCGGCATTGATAAGGGAATAATTGACAAACCTGCTAAGTTAACTCCGCAGGAGTACGAGGAGGTTAAAAAGCATTCGGTTATTGGCTATGAAGTTTTAAAGCCGATAGAGCTCCTTAAGGACGTTCTTCCGGCAATCCTCTACCACCACGAAAGGTGTGACGGGAGCGGCTACCCGGAGGGTTTAAAGTGTGATGAGATTCCCCTCCTCGCAAGGATTGTTGCCGTTGCCGACGTCATAGAGGCAATGACCGCCGAGAGGCCTTACAAGAAGGCCTTTTCCTTTGAGGAGGTTCTCAACCACCTTAAGGAAAACAGGGGTAAGCTCTACGACCCTCAGGTTGTTGATGCCGTTTTTGGGGTTGCAGGCAGGATAAGGGAGCTTCTTTCAAAGGGGAGGGATTTGGATAAATTAAGTTAAAATAGTCTGGCGCCGGAGGAAGTTTGGAGTTTCTCGTCCCTTTGGCCGTAATTTTTGCCGCTTCCGTTTTTGTCCTTCTTCGTCTTTCATCAAAAGAGTGTAGCTGCGGGGAGTTTGATGAAGAGGCTGGAGACTTTAAGGAGAGAGATTGACCAGATAGACAGGGAAATCCTTTCCCTCTTAAACCGCCGTGCCGAGCTTGCCAAAGAGGTCGGCGAGATAAAGAAAAGGGAGGGACTTCCCTTTTACGTTCCCGGTAGAGAAGCCAAAATCCTTGCAAAGCTTGAGGAGTTAAACAGGGGTCCTTTACCGCCTGAGAGTATAAGGGCAATCTTCAGGGAGATAATTTCGGCCTGTCGCGCCCTTGAGGAGCCCACAAAAGTTGCCTTCCTCGGCCCTCAGGCGACCTTTACCCACTTAGCTGCCCTCAAACACTTCGGGACCTCCTCGGACTTGAGGCCTAAGGACTCAATAACCGAGGTCTTTGACGAGGTTGACAAGGGAAGAGTTGACTACGGAGTTGTTCCCATAGAGAACTCAATAGAGGGTATAGTTAACTACACCATAGACATGTTCCTTGATACAGACCTTAAAATCAGCGGAGAGGTCTTCGTTCCGGTGAACCTCCACCTTATGAGCAGGGAGAGTTCCCTCTCAGAGGTTAAAAAGGTTTACTCCCACCGTCATGCCCTTGCACAGGCCCGTAAGTGGCTCTCGGAGAACCTTCCCAAAGCCGAGCTTATTGAGGTTTCAAGTACGGCAAAGGCCGCAGAAATTGCAAGCAACGAGAAAGGCTCTGCCGCGGTTGCAAGTGAGGCCGCCGCTCTCCTTTACGACCTCAACATCCTTGCAAAGAACATTCAGGAGTTAACGAGGAACTTTACCCGTTTTTTGATAATCGGAAAGAGGGATTCAGACTACCCCAGCGGAAGGGATAAGACCTCAATAATGTTCAGTACCCGTCACAGGGCGGGAGCTCTCTTTAAAGCCCTTCAACCCTTTGCAGTTTATGATGTTAACCTGACCAAAATTGAATCCCGCCCCACAAAGAAAAAGCCATGGGAGTACGTCTTTTTCGTTGACCTTGACGGCCACAGGAAGGAGGACAGGGTGGCAAAAGCCCTGAAGGAGCTTGAGGAGAGCTGTTCCTTCTTTAAAGTCCTCGGCTCATACCCGGCAGGGTTTAAGGAATGAAGACACCGGATTTAATGGAATTAATTCAAAGTAAGTGGTATAGGTTTCTTTATTCTCTGGTGCTTTTCTTTAGGTGGCTTTTCATTGCAGTTATGACTATTTATTTAGCTTTTTGTGTACTGACTTTGGTTTTTACCTTGGTTTCCCACATTAATTCAAGTGGGGTGATTTTTTCTTTTGATTACATGAGAACCTTTCTAACAGATGCCCTTTTTGTTCTTGTTATACTTGATTTTGTAAGTGCGATGTTTTATCAAAAAAGAATTCATTATGTTTTATGTCTCCTTGAAATCGGATTTATAGTCTTGACGAGAAAACTTATTCTTCTTAATCCAACTTCAGAGAATGCATTTTTGATTTTTGTTCTTGCTTTAGCCGTTTCTCTCTTCTTTGTATTAATCTTCTATTTCTATAAAATTACCGGTAGACTAAGAAAACCTTCAGAGTTTTAACTGGTGGGTTTAAGAGATGAGAGAATCAAAAGTTGTTAGAAAAACAAAGGAGACAGAAATAGAGATAGCCGTGAACCTTGACGGAACCGGCTCCTACTCGGTTAAGACCGACATTCCCTTTTTGACCCACATGCTGGAGCTCTTCTCCCGCCACTCTTTAATTGACCTTGAAATCACTGCAACCGGCGATACCGAAGTTGACCACCACCACCTTATTGAAGACGTCGGGATAGTTTTAGGAGAGGCGATTGAGCGGGCGTTGGGCGATAAGAGGGGTATAAACCGCTACGGCTTCTTTACCCTTCCGATGGACGAAGCCCTCATTTCTGCCGCCCTTGACCTTTCCGGCCGCCCCTACTTTGTTTACAGGGGCTTTCCCCAGTTTAAGACCTTAATGGGAATAGAGTTTGACCTCTTCAGGGAGTTCTGGAAGTCCTTTTCCTACTCGCTAAAGTGCAACCTCCACATAAACTGCCACTACGGTTTAAACCTCCACCACATGGCAGAGGGAACCTTTAAGGCAGTTGCAAGGGCTTTGAGGGTTGCGGTTTCAGTAGATGAAAGGGTAAAGGGAGTACCTTCCACAAAGGGTAAGCTATGAAAGGCGCTGGTGTAGTCAGGCTTTTAAGGGAAAAGAAAGACTATTTGAGAAGGGAATTCGGGGTAAGGGAGCTCCTCCTCTTTGGCTCCTTTCCCCGTGGGGACGAGGGTGAGGGGAGCGACGTTGACCTTGTTTAGGGTTAAATATCCCCAAGTTCCTTGGAAAGATGTAGTTGCACTTAGGAATATACTTGCACACGAGTACTTTGGGGTTTCTGTCGTTATAGTTTGTTGTGAAGAGGGAGCTCCCTTTACTGAAAAAGACTGTGCTAAAAATTCTGGAGGAGGTTGAGGAGTATGAGGGTTGAGCGCTCAAAAGCCCTCTTTGAGGAGGCAAAAAAGTACATTCCCGGAGGGGTAAACAGCCCCGTAAGGGCATTTAAGTCTGTCGGTGATGTTCCCCGCTTTATTGAGAGGGCAAAGGGAAGCCACATCTGGGATGTTGACGGAAACGAGTACATTGACTACGTCTGCTCGTGGGGGCCGATGATTTTGGGCCACGCCCACCCAAAGGTAGTTGAGGCAATTCAGAGGCAAGCTGAGAGGGGAACGAGCTACGGAGCTCCCACCGAGCTTGAGGTTGAGCTTGCAAAGATGATTGTTGGGCTCGTCCCTTCAGTTGAAAAGGTCAGAATGGTCAATTCTGGAACCGAAGCAACGATGTCTGCAATCAGGCTTGCAAGGGGCTATACCGGAAGGAACAAGGTAATAAAGTTTGAAGGGGGATATCACGGCCACGTTGACGCCCTTTTAGTTAAGGCCGGCTCCGGTCTTACCACCTTCGGCGTTCCTACAAGCCCCGGAATTCCCGAGGACTTTGCAAAGCACACGATAACCGTTCCCTTTAACGACATTGATGCCTTAAAGAAGGTAATAGACGAGGTCGGGGACGACGTTGCGGCGGTTATTATGGAGCCCGTAATGGCAAATGCCGGCCTCATAATCCCCGAGCCAGGCTTCCTTGAAGCTGTAAGGGAGCTCACGGCCGAGAAGGGAATTGTCTTAATCTTTGACGAGGTCATTACCGGTTTCAGGCTCTCCCTGGGAGGAGCTCAGGAGTACTTCGGAATTACTCCCGACCTTTCGTGCTTCGGGAAGATTATCGGCGGCGGCCTTCCCGTCGGAGCCTTCGGAGGGAAGAGGGAGATAATGGACTACCTTGCCCCCGAAGGGCCCGTTTACCAGGCGGGAACCCTCTCAGGAAACCCCTTAGCGATGGCGGCGGGAATTGCCACGCTGAAGGAGCTCCAAAAAGAGGGAGTTTACGAGGAGCTCAGGAGGAAGACCGAGAAGCTCTCAGAGGGGCTGAAAGAGGCGGCGAAATCTGCCGGAGTTGCCGATAAGGTCTCCTTTAAGCAGATTGAGAGCATCTCAATAATCTACTTTACCCCGGTTGACGTTAAGAACTACCAAGACGCTTTAACCGCAAACACCGAAGCGTACGCAAAGTTCTTCAGGAGAATGCTTCAGGAGGGTGTTTACCTTGCCCCCTCCCAGTTTGAGGTTGCCTTCATGTCAACAGCCCACAGCGATGGGGACATTGAGAAGACCGTTAAGGCGGCCGAGGTTGCCTTTAAAGAAGTTAGGGAGCTCCTATAGTGGGGAAGCTGAGGGACTACATTGAGAGAACTTCCTACATGATGGTCGGGGTCCAGTTTGCCCTGGCCATCTTTATAGGCCTTGCAATCGGCTACTGGCTTGATAAGGAGTTTAAGACCTTCCCGTGGTTGACAATCTTCTGGTTCTTCATAGGTTTGGCGGCGGGCTTTAAAAACGTTTACAGGGAGCTGAAGAAGATTTCAAAATGAGGGAGTTTGACTCTTTCTTGAAGAACCTTATTTTCGTTGAAACCGCTCTCTTCCTGCTCTCCTCAGGTATTGTCCTCATTCTCAAAGGCCTTTCAACCTTTACCCTCTCCTTCTTTATCGGCTACCTCGTTATGGCCTTTGACCTCTTTCTCCTTGCAAGGTTCTCAAAGAGGGTTCCTCAGCTTGTCTCCGCCGGCTACTTTCCCCGCTCGGGCTTCTTCTGGCGCTTTATGGCCGTAGGCCTTATCCTCTTTGGAGTCTCTTTATTTACTCGGGTTAACTTCTTTGCTATAATTTCGGCGGTTGCGACGGCCAACCTTGGTCTCTTTGTGGCAGTTATACTAAGCCGGAAGGAGTGGGAGAAATGGAACACGGAAGCGTAATTAAGATAGTCGGAATTCCCGACCACGTTACTATGACCTGGCTCATGATGGCCGTTGTTCTGGTCTTTGCCTACGTTCTCGGCAAGAACCTCAAGAAGTTCCCCGACAGGATCCAGTACGTCTTTGAAGCCCTTACTTCGTTTATCGTCTATACCCTTGAAGACGCAATGGGTAAGTACGGGAGGAAGTTCTTCCCCCTTATTGCAGGATTGGCCGTTTTTATCCTCTTTGGAAACCTCATGGGTCTCATTCCTGGCTTAACCCAGCCTACGGCAAACCTTAATACCACCCTTGCCCTTGCGATAATCTCCTTCCTCGTCTATAACTACGAGGGTATTAAGAAGCACGGCCTCGTTAACTACATTAAGCACTTTGCTGGCCCCGTGCCCTGGATGGCACCGATTATGTTCCCCATTGAAGTTGTCTCTCACCTTTCAAGGATTCTTTCTCTCTCCTTCCGTCTTTTCGGAAACATGTTCGGTGATGAGATGGTCGTTCTCGTTGCTCTTATGCTCGTTCCATTCCTCGTTCCCGTTGCGGGTGAGTTTATAGTCTTTGCAAACAGCTTCCTTCAGACCTTTATTTTCTGTATTCTTACCGTTGTCTACATAGCTACGGCAATTGAGGAACACGAAGAAGAACACGCTTGATATTAATAGAAATCAGGACGGGAGGTACTGATGAAAAAGAGTTATCTCAAGAACATCCTCTTTACCCTCTTCCTCCTTGCGGTCGGAGCTCTTCCCGCAATGGCCGGAGAGGGAGGAGCCGAGTCTGGTAAGGCTCTTATTCTCGGTCTTTCAGCAATCGGAGCCGGACTTGCTATTGGTCCCGCTGCAGGCGGTGCAGGTGCAGGACAGGGTCAGGCCGTAAGGGGTGCCTGTGAGGGAATGGCAAGGAACCCTCAGATGGCCGGTAAGCTCACAACCACAATGTTCATCGGTCTGGCTATTATTGAGGCACTCGCAATCTACGGTCTTGTTATTGCCCTCATTCTTCTCTACGCTAACCCCCTCGTCTAATAGAGCTCTGCAAGGAAAAGGAGGCCCCGGCCATTGTGCCGGGGTTTTTTATTTCAGTGCTCCCTGCTCCAGAAGACCCTTGCTAACTTCTCTCCCTCGTTGTACTTAACCTCAAAGTTCCCCTTAAAGGCCTTGTAGACCGCCTCTCCGATGTGGCGGGCAAGGTGCTCGCTGGTAGTTGCGATTTCGGTCGTTCCGTCCTCCTTCTCCTCAATCCAGAGGATTCTCTGTAAGGGGCGAAGGCTCATAACGTCGTCAACGACGTTTTTAATCCTGTTTAAAATCTCCTCCTTGTGCTCCCGGAAGAACTTTCCGCTGAGGTAGACGAAGCCGCCGGGGTATCTATCCCTCTTTCTCCTGCATGCCGGACACAGGGCTCTGTTTGCGTTCTCCGGCACAGGCTCTGGAAGTTGCTCCGGCCACTGCCACCTTCCGTCTTTAAAGACAGCCCCGCACTCCTCACATACGGTTGGCTCGGGATACTTTCTCTTTTCGTAGTAAGGGTTGTCGCTTTCCCAGGTGTACTCTTTCCTCCCTGCCGGGACGTACTTGTGGTTTCCTCCCATTCTCTCCTCCTCTTTTTTGAGCTTCTTCTTTTAATTTAAGGCCTGATTTTCAATTTCACAGGTGGTAAACCGGCAGGGGCTTAAGGGGAGTTTTTAGGAGCTTTATGCACCCCTTCTGCCTTGTTTTTATGAGCTCGGGGGGGTCTCTGAGGGAGGGGTCCCTGTAAGGAACCGACTCGGGGAGCTCAAACTTTTTTAAGAGTTTTTCCTCTGTTTTAAAAGAGGGCGAGGCTACAGTTGACCTTGACCTCCTACCTACTGCAACCCCCTCTTTAACTCCAAAGCCCGCCATGTGGAGGGCTCTCCTTACCGGCGTTGCGGCCGAATAGGTTGCAAGGATTCCGTCCTCTTTTATTACCTTTCTGACAAGGGAGAAGAACTCGTAAGTCCAGAGCTCCGGGTTAACTTTCGGGGAAAAGGGGTCGTGGAAGACCGCATCTGCAAAGTTTTCGTAGAGGTGGGAGATTTTTTTTAGAACGCTTCTTCCCTCACCGATAAAAAGTTTTATTCTGAGCCCGGGGCGGAAGTAGTTGAGGGTAAGAAAACCGAGCTGACAAGCCCTGTTTTTGAGGAGCTCCCTCAAAACCCCCTTCCACCTCTCAAGCTTTCCCCAGTTCAGCTTCAGGGAGCTCTCAATAACCCCGATGTCAAACTCGTAGCCGACGACTTCAACTTCTGCCTCGGGGTTTTCGGAGAGAGCTTCCTCTAAGAAAGCGAAGGTGTTGTACCCTAAGCCGAAACAGGAGTCAAAGAGCGAGACTCTGCCTTTTTGTGCCTTCTCCCTTACCCTTGCGGGCTTACAGAACTTCTCTACTGCCTCGGTCAGAGCTCCGGCCGTTACCGAGTGGTAGGGCTCTTTGAACCTCTCGGAAAAGAGAGTGGCCGAGCCGTCTGCAGTTTTTATTACTTCACTCATCTGCGTCAAAGAGCTCTCTGATTAACCTCTCCCACTGCTCGTGGCACTCCTTCCCTTCACAGCTGTCAAGGGGAATTACCGATGCCTTCTCAATTACAGACTTCTCAACAAAAATCGGGGCGTTTACCCTTACGGCAAGGTTTATTGCGTCGCTCGGCCTTGAGTCAACCCTTATCACCTCTCCGTCGGGGCGTTTGATTTCTATTACGGCAAAGTAAATCCCCTTGTCAAAGTCGTTGATTACGACCCTCTCAATCTCTCCTCCGAAAATTGAAAGGATTTCCCTTATCAGGTCGTAGGGGAAAGGTCTCGGTGGAACTGCTCCCAGGAGCTCCGTCTCAAGGAGCTCTGCCTCCCAGTTCCCTACCCAGATGGGGACTGCAAACCTCTCCTTTTCGTTCCCTAAGATAATAATCGGCAGTCCGCTGAACCTGTCCTGTGTAATTCCGATTACTGAAACCTCAACCATGGCTCTGCTCCTTTACCAGTTTTATTGCCTTAGAAATAAATTTCTCCAAGTTCATCTTCGAACAAGGTCTGCTTAAGTGCTCTCTCGGGTTCTCGGGAGGGTGCTCTTGGCAATCTTCGTCAAGTTTGTCAAAGCCGTAAACCCTGTTGTTGTTCTTTACAAGGGCAAGAAGGAATTTGTTTTTCCTCACGTTGTAGTAGATTTGCACGTAAGAATCTTCGTTAATGTACAGTCTGGCTTTGAAGGTGTAGAGGATTGTGTCCTGATGTGAAATTCTGAGACCGTACTTCTGGCTCAGCACCATAATTTTTCGAACTACCTGTCCGATACCGGTGAAGTCTTCCATTTCTTTATCTCTTCAAGGAGCTCTGTGCAGCTTTTAATACCCTCTTCTGCGTGCTCCCACTCTATCAAGTCTCTCTCAACTTCCCAGGAGTAGTTCTCTGCTTTTAGGAGCTCCCTTTCGGCCCTTTTAAACTCCATTCCGTACTTTTCTCTCATTTTCCTGGCGGTCTCCTCGTAGCGACTCTTTTTAAGTAGGAGCTCCCTTTCAAGGGCATCAACTACGAGCTCCTCCGGAAAGAGCTTTACTAAATTTTCAATTCCCATTTGAGGTTCCTTCAATGGGTTTCCCCTTTAGAAAGAAGGGGGAAGCCTCGATTATCTCAACCTTTACCGTCTTTCCAATTAATTCCTCTCCGCCGGCCACTGCAACGGGCTTGTTGTCGGGAGTTCTTCCGTAGAGCTCCGTCCCCTTTGGGCTGAAGCCCTCAATTAAGACCTCCTCAACCTTGCCTACCCTCTCCCTGTTTTTCTCAAGGGCCTGTCTCTTAATTAACTCCTGAAGCTCGGTTAACCTCCTGTTCTTAACCTCTTTCGGAACGTCGTCCGGGAAGGTTGCCGCTTTGGTGAATGGGCGGGGAGAGTACTCAAAGACAAAGCCCTGGTCAAATACGCACTCCTCAACCAGCGAGAGGGTCTCCTCAAAGTCCTTTTCAGTTTCACCGGGGAAGCCGACTATGAAGTCGCCCGAAAGGGCAACTTCGGGAACGAGCTCTTTTAACATCTTTACCTTCTCAATGTACTCCTCCCTCGTGTAGCCCCTGTTCATTCTCTCCAAAATCCTGTTTGAGCCGCTCTGAGGCGGAAGGTGGACGTAGGGGCAGACCTTCGGAATCTCCCTGATTGCCCTTGCAATCTCTTCGCTGAAGCCTGCAGGGTGAGAGGTTGTAAACCTTACCCTCTCTATTCCGGGGACTTCTGAGACCATGTGAAGGAGCTGAGCAAGTCCCGTATCTCCGTACCTGTAAAAGTCAACGTTCTGGCCCAGAAGGTGAACTTCTTTTACTCCCCTCTCTGCAAGCCTTTTTACCTCTTCTACCACCAGCTCGGGCTTAACGCTCCTCTCCCTTCCCCTTGTAAAGGGAACTATGCAGTAGGTGCAGAACCTGTTGCACCCCCTCTGAACGGTAACGTAAGCCACGTAAGGGTTTTCAAGGGAGGAGTCTATGAGGGGAACCCTGTCCTCCTCGGGGATTTTTGAGTTTAAGACCTCAACTACCTTCCCCTCCTCCTTAACCCTCTCAAGGAGTGAGGGGAGCTTCATGAAGTTGAAGGTTCCAAAGACGAGGTCAACGTGGGAGAACCTTAAAATCTGCTCCCTCTCCTTCTGGGGAACGCAGCCTGCAACTGCAACTACAGTGTCGGGCTTCCTCTTCTTTATCCTTTTCAGGTTTCCTATGAATGAGTAGGCTTTATTGTCGGGCTTTGCCCTTACCGAGCATGTGTTGACTATTATAACGTCGGCCTCCTCGGGTGTTTCGGCCTTCTCGTAGCCCATTCCCTCAAGGAGGCCGGCCATCTTCTCAGAGTCGTTGACGTTCATCTGGCAGCCGAAAGTCTTTATAAAGTACCTCTTGGCCATCTATCTCCGCTTAAAAGGGGTTTTCCACCCATAATATAGTTTTAATCGCACGGGTTAGGTATCGCCTGCCCTTTGGGGTAAATCAAAATCTCAACTCTTCTATTGAGGGAGCGGCCTTCGGGTGTGTTGTTGGGAGCAATCGGGTGTTTGGGGCCGCAACCGAAGACTACGATTCTCGTGGGGTCAACGCCGTTTAACACCAGCTCGTTTCTTACCGCTTCGGCCCTCTTTTCCGAGAGCTTTACGTTGTAGTCAAAGGAGCCGGTGCTGTCGGTGTAGCCCGCCACAACTATCACCGTGTCGGGGTTTTCGTTGAGAGTTTTTGCAACCTTCCTCAGCATCTCCTTTGCTTCGGGCTTTAGCTTGTAGCTGTTAAATTCAAAGAGAACTGTGTCTTTCATAACCACTTTAACCTTCTCCGGCTCCTTTACCACTGCAACCGGCTTGCTCTCAGTAATCGGCGGCTGGCTCGGTTTGACTTCGGGGTTTGTGTTGTCAACAGGCTCAACTCCCAAGTCTTTACCGAGGGCTTGGGCCTGCTGGTCAAGAATGTAGCCTATTGCTCCTCCTATCAGAGCTCCTGTTGCTGCTCCAATTAAAACTCTCTTTCCTTTATTTGAGTGTTTCGGTCCCGTTACCGCTCCCAGAACTCCTCCGGCTACCGCTCCGATAACCGCTCCCGTTGCGGTTTTGCTTGGGCCTGTCTGGGTTTGCTGGGAGCTCTGGGTAGTTGCGCAGCCTACTGCTAAAAAGCTGCTTAGTGTAAGTAGTGCTAAAATTTTCCTCATAATCGCCCCCTTTTATCGGTTTCCTGTTGCAGTTTAGAATTTAAAACCTATCCGGAGGTTTTCATGGGATTTAAGGTAGAGGAAGTTGCAAAAACTGCAAAAGAGGTAAGCTACTCCCTCGTTGATATCTCAACAGAAGTTAAGAACAGGGTTCTCTTAACGGCCGCAAAGTTAATTGAGGAAAAGAGGGAGCTCATAGAGAGGGAGAACAGGAAAGACCTGATTGCCGGTGAGGAGAGGGGCCTTTCAAAGGCGATGCTTGACCGCCTTCTCCTTAACGAAAAAAGGATTAAAGGTATGGTTGACGTTCTAAAGGACGTTGCAGGCCTGCCCGACCCAGTCGGCGAAGTTATAAAGATGTGGACGAGGCCTAACGGCCTTAAAATCGGGAAGATGAGGGTTCCCCTCGGGGTTGTTGCGATTATCTACGAGTCAAGGCCCAACGTTACGGTTGAGGCGGGCTCCCTCTGTATTAAGAGCTCCAATGCCGTGATTTTGAAGGGAGGGAGCGAAGCCATAAACTCAAACAGGGTTTTGGTTAACATTCTGAAAGAGGCTGCAGCCAAAGAGGGCTATCCAGAAGAGGCAATCCAGTTTATAGACACTACCGATAGGGGGGCTGTAAGGGAGCTCCTTAAGCTTGACCAGTACATAGACGTAGTAATCCCGAGGGGCGGAGAGGGTTTAATCCGCTTTGTTGCAGAAAACGCCAGAATGCCCGTAATCAAGCACTACAAGGGGGTCTGCCACGTCTTCGTTGACCAGTTTGCAGACCTTGAGAAGGCCTGGAACATCTGCTTTAACGCCAAAGTCCAGAGGCCGGGAGTCTGCAATGCAATGGAAACTATGCTGGTCCACAGCAAAATTGCCGATGCCTTTATGCCCACGATGGTGGAGCTCTTTAAGAAGGCAAAAGTGGAGCTCCGGGGTGACGAGAGGGCAAGGAGCTACGACCCCGACTACATAAAGCCCGCAACCGAGGAGGACTGGTACGCCGAATACCTTGACCTTATTCTGGCCGTTAGAATTGTTGACTCTTTAGACGAGGCCATTGAGCACATAAACACCTACGGCTCCCACCACAGCGACGCGATAGTAACCGAGAACTACACAAACGCCATGAAGTTTTTGAATAAAGTTGACTCGGCCGCAGTTTACGTTAATGCCTCAACCCGCTTTACAGACGGTAACGTCTTCGGCCTCGGTGCAGAGATGGGAATCTCAACCGACAAGGTGCACGTAAGGGGTCCCATGGGGCTTGAAGACCTAACAATTCCCAAGTACATAATTTTCGGCAGCGGCCAAATCAGGGAGTAGCCGGTGATAAGCGACCCTAAGGTGGGAAACTTCTTCTTCTGGTTCTTCTTTGTAGTCACAATTGCCTGGACCGTTATAGCCCTTGTTGTTAAGGCTTACAAAATGTTAAAGAAAAAATAGCTCCTTTAGGTTAAAATAGTACTTGGGGAGGGGAAGCTCCCTCTCCTTAATTAGGGGGGAAGGAAGTTGAGGATAAGAATAACTTTTAAAACGAAGAGAGTCCCGATTCTCTACCGCCACAGGGTCGTTTCCCTTGTAAAGGAGGCTCTAAAGAGGGGTAATAGGGAGCACTACGGGGAGCTCTACCTCTCAAACCCTCCAAAGCCCAAACCTTTTACCTTCTCCCTCTTCTTTCACCCGCCCTTTAAGGTTGAGAAGCTGCCCCTTCAAATAGACGAGGAGTTTAAGCCCGAAAGTTACCGGGAGCTCTCTCAGGTTGAAACCTTTACCCTTGAAAGTGAAACCTTCTCAGTAAACCTCTCAACTCCCGACTACCCCTTTGCTGTCTCACTCGTTAACGGCCTTGTAGGATTAAAAGAGTTCCTCTTCAGCACCGATAGGGAGATGTTAATAGGCGGGGAGAAGCAGGTTTGGGAGCTCCTAAAAATCACTTCCTACCGCTCAAGACCGGTTAAGGGAGAGGAAGTTGTTGTTAAAACCCTTTCTCCCATTGTTATTGAGAGTAAAGGGGGCAAGCCGGTTCTCTGGAATTCTCCCGACTTTCAAGAAGCCCTTAACTTTGTAGTAAACAGACGCCTGAAAGATTTAAGGGGTAGGGGTTTAAAGAGAGAGCTTGAAGTTGAGCCGGTCAGGAAAGGTAGCCGGGAGCTCGTTGAGAAGAAAGTAGTGAAGACAACCTTCAAGGACTTCAGGGAAGGGACGGGAAAACCCTACATGGTCTTAACCGGGAGCTACGGACTCTTTAAGCTCAAAGGGGATAGGGAAGACCTCTCCTACTTAACCGAAGTGGGACTGGGAAACAAGTGCTCTCAAGGTTTCGGAATGGTGGAGGTTTTGATTTAGAGGAGGAGATGAAGCTCTTCTTTTTGCGCTTTTTTGATTACGAAAGTGAAGCCCTTTTGGTCTTTGAGGTTAAAAAGGAGTACTCTTCAGCGGAGGAGCTCTACAGGCAAGTTGCAAAAGTCTTTAAAAAGTACTTGGAGCTCTACTACTTTGAGAAGAGCGCAGAATACTCCAGGGAGGGTAGGGAGTTTCCCGTAAGCCTGGACGGTTTAAACCTCTTTTCTTTTTACGAGAGTGTTCTTGAGGAAGACTTTAAGAACAGCACCTTTTACGACGAAACTCCTCCTTTTGCCTGGATTAAGTTTGGCTTCTTTGAGAATTTAAGGAGGCTTGGCTTAGAGGTGGTTGAGCCCGATTACGAGATTGAGGTTTACGGCTACTTTTTACCTAAAGAGAGCAAACCTTTCTGGTACTTGAAGGGAAGCGAGGAGTCTCCAAAAACGATTCACTACTGGCTGAAGAGGGTCTGATGGGTGAGAGGATATACCTTCAGGATTGGTTCTATAACGCCGGAATAGTAGGGCTTTTGAGGATTTTGGGAGGGGAAGTAGTAAAGAACGGCAGGCTCCTTTCCAAGGCAGGAGCTCCGATTGACGGAGTTAGAATAGGAGAGAACTTCGTTGAAGTTGAAAAGGAGCTCTTTAAGGATTTTGCCCATAAGTACTACGCTGAGGCGGCAAAGAGGGAGATTGAAATTTCCGGTATAGACGGTTTAAATCTCGGAGAAGACGAGAGCTCTTTAAAGAGGCTGAGAAAATCCCTTGACTGGGTTTTAAAAAACCTGTTCCCCCACCTTAAAGAGGAAATTGAGCTCCCGAAAGTTTCAAAGAAGAATCTTGAGGAGGTTAGGAAGTCATTAGAGAAAGCCCTTTTAAGAGTAAAGGAGGAAAAGGTAAACCTTTTAAGGGGAGAACTTCCCCTTTCGGCTGTTGAGAATTTAGCTAAAAGATGGCTCAGGAGAGGTTTCTTTTCTTCCGGGGGGAGTAATAAGCTCTACGAAGCTCTTGAAAACTTGAAGCAAAAAGTTGAGGTGCCTTTAAGGGCCTCCGTAGGTGTTCTTACTTTAAAAAGGGAGAAGCTTCCCTGTCTTCTCTGTCAGGAGAGGTACGCAAAGGATGGGTTAAGTCTGAGTAAAGCGATTTCAGACTTGGTAGGGTTTAATAAAGATAACATTAACCTACTTCACTTAGAGGGAAGAGGACTTGCAAATAAAGGGCTACCCATTTGTGAAGTGTGCCAGGCTGTTGTCTCCTCCCTTCCCCTTGGGGTTGTAAGGTTTGACGGAGTTTTCCTTTTTGTTAATAACACTTATTCGGTAGAGGAGCTCTTTAATGACAACCAGCGTTTAAAAGGTCTTCTGTCAAATTCCTGTCCTCTCTTTAGCTTTTTTGCCGAGAAGATTCTTGCCAAAGAGAAGGAATCTGCGAAGGTTATTTCCCTTTTGGGTACCTCAATTATAGAGATGGAGCTGGGAGCTCTGCCGAAAGTAAAGGGATTAAACCTCTCTTATGAGCTTGCAAGTCTCCTATCAAAAACCTCTTTTGCCGAAACCCTTAACAAGTTCTCAAAGGCCTACTATCAGGTTGGTAGCGGGAATAATAAAAAGAGTTTTAACATTCTCGTTGAATTCCTTGAGGATTTAATTCAGGGGAAGCGGAGTTATTCGTATCTCTATAAGCTCTTTAGGTTTTTCCTTACGGCCGAGAGAAACAGGGATTTAAATGTTTTCTACTCGCCCCTTCAACTCCACTATTTAAACCTTTCTCTGTTTAAGGCAAAAGCCTATCTGGAGGGTGGTATGGATAAGATTTCTGAAAAGGAGCTCTGGAGTCTCTTCTTCGGAGGCCAGGAGCTTAGGAGGGTTTTGATATCAAGGAATGCCGAAAACAAGATTAACTCCTTAGCCTTTAAGCTCCTGAATGCATTAAAAACGGGGGATTCCCACAGGTTTATGGACATTCTCCTGAGAGTTTATGCCGGGTTCTCGTTAAAAATTCCTCAGACTTTTGTTAAGAGCCTTGAGGACAGGGAGTCTTTTAAAAGTGCCGGCTACAGCTTTGTTGCAGGTTTACTAAATGAGAAACAGGAAGGAGGAGAAAAAGATGGAAAAGAGGCTTAGAGCTCTGACTTTGACCGTTGTTTTTAAGGGGTTGAGTGCAAATTACGGTGAGAGTGTGGGAAACGTTTCGGAGCTCAAGAAACTTACCCACGGAGGGGAGCTCTACTCCTACGTCTCCCGTCAGGCCTTAAGGTATGAGCTCTGGAAGTTTTTAAAGGAGAACCACCGAATAGATACTCCTGAGTATTGGGAAAGTGAGCCGGGGATAAAGGAGGAAGTTGAAAAACTCCTGTCATCACTGGGTATGGAGAGCTCCCTCCCGCCTCCACAAATTCTTACCTCCGAGCAGGACGTTGTTCAGTTTCACCCCTCTGTTAACGCTCTCAACTGTGTAGAGGCAGACCTATTCGGCTACATGAAGACCGAAGGAGGAAGGGGAGCCGATACCAGGAGCGCCGTTGTTAGGTTCTCTCCAGCTATAGCTCTTGAGCCCCTTTCTATTGACCTTGAATTCGGAACGAACAAGAGCTTTGCCGACAGAACCAATTCCGACCCCAATCCCTTTCAGTTTGAGCACCATTACTCCCTATATACCTACACCGTTACCGTTGACCTTGATAAACTCGGAGTTGAGCTTAACCGCAAGGGAGAGGTTGTAGGGGAGCTCCCCAAAGAGGAGAGGATTCGCCGTCTTAAGATGGTAATTGAGTCAATTCCTTTTTTATCAAGGGAAATTAAGGGAAGGATTGAGAACCTATCTCCCCTCTTTGCCGTTGGCGGCTTTTACCCAGTTAAGAACCCCTTCTTCCTCGGCCGGGTTGAGGTAGGCTACGACAGGAAACTTAAGAAGTTCGCCTTAAACCCCGAGCCTGTTTTGGATACTTTAGGTCTCTCGTTTAAAGGCTCAAAGGTTAAAGACGGAACGAAAGTTGCTCTTTTAAAAGGCTTTTGGGCTAACGAGGAAGAGCTGAAAGAGGAGTTTTTAAGGACTAATGTTCCCGTTTTAACGGTTTCGGAGCTCTTTAACCAGCTACTTGAAGAGGCCGATAAGGTTTATGGGGATTAAAATGGAAGTTTTGAGAGTTAAACTCTACCAACCCTTTGCCTGTTATTCTCTCCCCTTCTCCTTCGGCGTGGTTAATACCTACCTCCTGCCGCCGCCTTCTACTATAAAGGGTTTTATCCACTCAACCGCCGGTGTTGACAGGGATTATCCCATAGGTTTGAGTATTCACGGGAAAATCGGCGGAACAACTTACGAGCTTCAGAAACTTATTAAGTTTGATAGGCCTGCCTCAAAGTCCGATAAGAGGAGGGCGGGCCAGCCCAAGCTTGTCGGCTTCGGGAAAAGCCTTTTAAAGTCCCCCACTTATGTAGAAGTCTTAACTGATGTTTTTCTTACACTCTACATCTACTTTCCGCCTGAGAGCTCCCTCCTTAAGGAAGCTTTCCTTGTGAACCTCCTTGAAAGAGAATTTCCCTCTTTAGGTAGGGCAGAAGACCTTGCCCGTATTGTGGAGGAGCCAAGATTTGTGGAGCTTCAGCCTTTAGATGACGAGTTGACCCTTAAGGAGTTTTCCTACTTTAGAAAAGAGACGGCACGGGAGTTGGATTTGAGGGGAGCTCTCTACCGATTACCCCTCTCCTACGACGGCGAGCTGGCCGAGAAGGTAGGTTGGCGCTTTTTTAAAAAGGAAGACCTTTTGCTTGCCCCTCCGGGCCAGGAGGTTGAGCCTGAAAGCGAGAATCTCCTCTGCGACCCCGATGAGGAGAGGGCTGTTGAGCTGATAGAGATACCTGCAGGCTATAGGCATGTTCTGGGCTAAGAAATTTTACGACGGCACAAGGCAGACTATAGAGGAGCATACGGGAGAGCTCTTAAAGGGGTTAGAGACTTTAAAGAAGTACTACGGCCTTAGACTCCCTTCTGAGGAGGAGTTCTGGGAAGCCCTTCTCTTAGCGGCAGTTTTCCATGACCTCGGTAAGGCCTCTGCCCCGTTTCAGGCAAAAATAGAGGGGAAGAGAGTTTCCTACAGGGAGGTTCCCCACAACTTCCTCTCTGTAGCCCTTTTAGACAGAAAGCTCCTTCGGAGAGAGAGGCGATTTGATAGAGCTCTGAGAGAGGCCCTCTTTTACTCTGTGGCTTTTCACCACGATAGGGAGTTAAAAGAGGAGAGGTTGGAAGACTTTAAGGTTGCCCTGACCGAAGACCTACGGAGTAAGGAAGAGAAGTTGAGAGCTCTCGTCTCCTCTCTCCTGAAAAGGGCCGGTAAAGAAGAATTTGTGGAGCTCTTGAGAGTTCCTGACGAAAAAGAGGCAGATAGGGTATTTAGAAAGCTGACCGATTACTTTACTCGCCGGGCGGATTATAGGGAGCTTAAAAAGAAGTTTAGGGGAAGGGAGGCAGAGGCAGTAATTCTAAAAGGCCTTCTCCACAGGTTTGACCACAGCGCCTCTGCCGGTATTCCCGTTGAGGAGGAGCCCCATAGGGGTAGGGTTGCCCGTCTTGAGGAGTACTTGAAACGGGAGCGCTCAAAAGAGAAAGGCTTTGAGTTTAAAGGATTTAAGCCTTTTCAGTTAAAGGGGAGGGAGCTAAAGGAAGAGTCGGTTATCCTTGAAGCTCCTACCGGAAGCGGTAAAACCGAGTTTGCTCTCAACTGGCTAAGTGATGATAAAGGCTTCTATACCCTTCCGGTAAGGACGGCCGTCAACTCAATGTTTCGGCGGCTTAAAAGCGCCTTTGGGAGCGTAGGACTTCTTCACGGGGAGAGGGCTGCCTACTACCTGCTGGGGGAGGGGGAGGAGAAAGAGGAGGAGCTCTCATTCTCCATTACGGATTTAAACCTGTCAACTCACCTTGCTTTCCCCCTTACCGTTTCAACGGCCGACCAGCTCTTTAGCTCAGTCTTTAAATACCCCGGCTTTGAGAAAGTTTACGCTACCCTTTCCTATTCAAAGACGATTATAGACGAGCCTCAGGGATACACTCCCAAAACTCTTGCTGCGATAGTTAAAGCCGTTGAAGAGGTTAAGGAGCTCGGAGGGAAATTCTGCGTTATGAGTGCTACCCTCTATCCTTTTGTTAAGGATAGGCTGAGAGCTATGGACTTTAGAGAGGTTGATACGGAGGAGCTCTACGGGGTTTCTCCTGTAAAACACAGGGTTGAGCTTATTGAGGAGTTTAATCTTCAGCTCCTTTTAGATGCAAAAAGGGAGTGTAAAAGCGTTTTAATTGTCGTTAATACGGTTAAAAGGGCTGTGGAGCTCTATAAAAGGCTTAAAAAGGAAGGGCTTTCGGTTAGGCTCCTCCACTCTCGGTTTATTCAGGCCGACAGAAAGGAACTTGAAGCCCGAGTAGAGAAAGAGAGGCGGGAAGAACTACCCGTGGTCTGGATTACCACCCAAGTTGCCGAAGCTTCCCTTGACGTTGACTTTGACATCCTAATAACTGAAATAGCTCCCCTTGATGCACTCGTTCAGAGAATGGGAAGGGTCAATAGAAGGGGAAAAGTAATTTCCCCCGAGTTTACTAACGTCTTTATCATGCGTGAAAATTCGGATAGAAACAGTAAGGTTTACTCAAGGACACTCGTTGAGCTTGCCTTAAGCGGCGTTGAGAAGTGGGACGGACAACTTGTAAGTGAGCTGATGAAAAGGGAACTGGTAGGGGAGCTTTACACAAGGGAGAATTTAGAGACTAAAGCTTCGGGCTTTTTGATGGAGTTTGAGGATAACCTTTCCCTTCTTGAGGTCGGCCTTCAGGCCGAAAGCCGTTCTCAGGCCCAAAGGTACTTTAGGGACGTTACAACCGTGCCCGTTATTCCAGAAAGTCTTTTTAAAGAAAAAGAAGAGGAGATTTTGTCCCTTGTTGACTCCTTAAAAAGCCGTAGCCTTCCCTTTGAGGAGAGGTTAAAGGTTCAGGCAGAATTAAGAGGATATACGGTCAACCTCTACTCTTATCAGTTCAAATCATTTTTCTCCCTATACGGCGGAGTGATTGTAGCTAAAGGAGTTAAATACGATAAAGAGCTGGGGGCTTTCCCTGAAGATGGAGAGGTTGGAGGAGAGTTTATTTGAGGAGCTGAAAACGAGCGGAACGAAGGTTAACTACTACTTCGTCTGCAAGAGGAAGCTTTGGCTCTTTAGTAGGGGAATTGGTCTTGAGGGGAGCTCCGAGAGGGTTTCCCTGGGGAAACTACTTCATCAGTACTCCTATAAAAGGTATTCAAAGAAAGGGGTTTTGATAGATAACCTTATAGCCGTAGACTTAATCGGTTCTGAGGAGGTCGGGGAGGTTAAGTATTCAGACAGGTTAAGCGAAGCGGCAAGGTGGCAGCTCCTTTACTACCTCTTCTACTTGAAGCAGTTGGGAATTGAGAGGAGGGGAGTAATTAACTACCCGAGGCAGAGAAAGAGGGAGGAGGTTGAGCTTACTCCTGAGGCCGAGAGGGAGCTCTTAAAAGTTTTAAGGGAGATAAAGGAAATTGAGGAGCTCCCTACTCCCCCGCCGCCCCAAAAACTACCCTACTGTAAAAGGTGCTCTTACTACGAACTCTGTTTTGTGGAGTGAGTTTTGGAGAGAGCCTTCATCTTCTCAAGCGGAAAGTTAAAAAGGAGAGACAACACCCTCTACTTTGAAGATAAAGAGGGGAATAAGCGTTTCCTTCCTGCAGACTCCTTAAAAGAAATTCTCCTTTTCGGAGAGGTTGAAGTTAACTCAAGGCTTTTAAACTTCCTCTCCCAGAAGGGGATAATTCTTCATACCTTTAATTACTACGGCTTTTACAGCGGTTCCTACTTTCCCCGCAGGACGAAAGTCTCTGGGTACTTAACGGTAAGACAGGCAAAGCACTACCTTGAGCCCACCTCTCGCCTTAACCTGGCGGCCTCTTTCGTTGACGGTGCTTCTTTCCACATAGATAGGAATTTGAGAAAGAGAGGAGTTGAAGATACCGAAATTAGAAAACTCCGTTCAAAAATCTACTCGGCTTCCACAATTCCCCAACTTATGCAGATAGAGGGAAGGATAAGGGAGATTTACTACCGCCACTTGGGAAACCTCTTAAAGGGATTTGAGTTTAAAAAGAGGGAAAAGAGGCCTCCTAAGAACCCCGTTAATGCCTTAATCTCTTTCGGCAACTCCTTAATGTACTCAACGGTTTTAGCGGAGATTTACCAGACCCACCTTGACCCTTCAATCAGCTTCCTTCACGAGCCTTTAACCGGCAGGTATTCCCTCTCCTTAGATTTAGCCGAGATTTTTAAACCTTTAGTTGTTGATTCTGTAATCCTCTCCCTAATCAACAGGAAAGTGCTGAGCGAGAGGGACTTTGATAAAGGACTCAACTACGCCCTTCTTTCTGAAAGCGGTAGGAAGAAGTTCCTTAAACACTATCAGGAGAAGCTGGAAACTACGGTTAAACACCGAGCGCTGAAGAGGAAAGTCTCGTATAGGCACTTAATAAGGCTTGAGTGCTACAAACTTGTTAAGCACATTTTGGGTGAGGAGTTCTATAAACCTCTTAAGGCATGGTGGTAAATGTTTGTAATAGTTACTTACGACGTTGAAGTTGGCAGAATAGACAGGGTTCGTAAGCTCCTGAGAAGGTACCTCAACTGGGTTCAAAACTCGGTTTTTGAAGGGGAGATAACCCTTTCAAACTTGGCCGCTTTAGAAAGGGAGCTCCTTGAGATAATAGAGGGTGATGACTCTATCTACATTTATAAAGTAAAGCTTCCAAAGGCTGTAGAGAAGAAAGTATTAGGAGAGGGGAAAGGAGCTCCCGATAACTTCCTATAACCTGCAGCGAACCTCCTTTTTATTCCGGCACGCTTTAATCCTTTATCCTGCTTGCGTTTCACCCATCTTTATTAGAACTTTATCATAACCTTAATCAAGGTTCACTGCACTTTACTATCTTTATCCGTAATTTGCTATACTTAGCAAACATAGGTAGCTCTTTGACTTCTGAATATGCACCGAGTTTTGGTTTTATTTGAACAAGTGAGATTTAAAG
>Ga0256838_1000382_pt1 | contig 28232 bp, 35 predicted proteins | sample 4571419metaG_FD_185978 | JGI IMG/M metagenome (GOLD analysis project Ga0256838, IMG submission 185978) | Hydrothermal vent microbial communities from Guaymas Basin, Mexico - 4571-419 | ecosystem: Environmental > Aquatic > Marine > Hydrothermal vents | place: Mexico: Guaymas Basin | collected... | reverse complement strand
TGTGATTCCGAATTACGTACTTTTTTATTCTTATCTTGATAGACCTCAGCGTGTTAGAATTGAATTTGAAAAAGAGGGAATTGCTTATGCAAACAGAGCTCAGATAATTTTCGTAAAAGTTTCCAAAATAAATGAAATTTTAAATAAAAATTATAAGAGCATAAAAGATTTTTATAAAAATCCTCTAACTATTGATGAAGAAATAGAATTTAGGGGGAAAATATTAAATTCAAAATACAGTTTAAGTCCTATTATTATTTTGGATGAATTTGAAGATGTAAGATACGATATTGAGATAAATTCAAAAATTTACCCTGACAATAAAGAAATTTTGATAAAATTTTAATAAAAAAGGGATAAAATGGTTTTTGATATTAATAAAATTCAAGAAATGTTACCTCACAGATATCCGTTTTTATTGGTTGATAGAATTACAAATGTTAAAAACGGCGAATATGTGGAAGGGTATCTTAATATTTCTATAACAAATCAAGTATTTCAAGGTCATTTTCCGGGACATCCTATATACCCTGGTGTTTTAATTATAGAAGGTATGGCTCAAACGGGTGCTATTTTGCCTTTTACTGTTATGAATAAAGACGAACTAAGTGATAAAGTAGTATATTTTATGAGTATAGATAAAGCGAAATTCAGAAAGCCCGTACTTCCTGGAGATAGACTGGTATATAAAATTTCAATGATAAAACATAGAGGAAAAATATGGCATTTAAAGGGCGAAGCTTATGTTGATGGGGAGCTAGTAAGCGAAGCTGAGCTTAAAGCTATGATTATGGATAAATAGGATACTTATGAAAGCAATAATTAAAGGTAAAATAGGTAAAAACTGTAAAATAGGCGAGGGAGTTATAATTGACGAAAACGTTGTGATAGGAGATAACTGTATAATCGAACCGTATGCCGTGATTACAGGTTATACCACAATAGGCGCTAATAATCATATATATTCTCATGCGGTAATAGGAAGTGAGCCTCAGGATTTAAAATATAAAGGCGAAAAAACAGAGCTTGTTATAGGAAATAACAATAAAATCAGGGAATTTACTCTTATAAATCCCGGAACCGAAGGTGGGGGAGGAGTTACTAAAATAGGTGATAATAATCTTTTAATGGGATACGTTCACGTAGCGCATGATGTAAAAATAGGAAACAATTGTATTTTGGCAAACGCGGCCACACTTGCCGGGCATGTCGAGCTTGAAGATTATGTGGTAATAGGAGGTATGACTCCTATTCATCAATTTGTAAAAATAGGTGAACATGCTATGATCGGAGGAGCCAGTGCCGTGGCTCAAGACATTCCGCCATATACTTTAGCAGAAGGAAATAGAGCGAAATTAAGAGGTCTTAATTTAACGGGTCTTAGAAGAAGATTTAGTGACAGAAGTATAATAGATGAAATAAAAAGAGCTTATAAAGAGCTTTTTGAGAGCGGAAAACCTATAAGAGAAGTAGCTCAAAAACTTGTAAAAAGTGAAAATCCGTATGTAAAGCATCTAGCGGAATTCGTATTAAATTCAAAAAGGGGAATACCTTATGATAGAAAAGTGTAGTTTTTGTGGAAGTGTAGAAACGGAAGACAATCCGCTTTTAGCGGCGCCCGATAATAAAGCGTTTATTTGTAAAAACTGTGTGCTTCACGCATATGACATTATTATGGGAGCTGTTAAAAAACAGCAAAAAAGTACCGGGGAAGTTAAATTATTAACTCCAAAAGAGATAAAAGCTCATCTTGATGAGTATGTAATAGGACAGGAGAGAGCTAAAAAAATCGTAGCCGTTGCCGTATATAACCATTATAAAAGAATTCTTTTCGGAGATACTCAAGACGTTGAAATTCAAAAATCAAATATTCTTATGATAGGACCAACAGGAAGCGGTAAAACATTGATAGCAAGAACGCTTGCCAAGCTTCTTGATGTTCCTTTAGCAATTGCGGATGCGACTTCTCTTACAGAAGCCGGATATGTTGGAGAAGATGTTGAGAATGTTTTATTAAAACTAATCCAGGCGGCTGACGGAGATATCAAAAGAGCAGAAAAAGGAATAGTTTTTATAGATGAGATTGATAAAATCGCAAGAAAAAGCGAAAATCCTTCAATTACAAGAGACGTAAGCGGGGAAGGCGTTCAGCAGGCACTTTTAAAAATAATAGAAGGTTCAATCGTAAACGTACCGCCAGGGGGAGGTAGAAAACATCCTCATCAGGAGTTTATCCAAATAGACACGTCAAATATTTTATTCATCTGCGGGGGTGCGTTTGAAGGGCTTGAAGATATTATTCAAAGAAGACTTGAGGGCGCAACAGTAGGATTTTTGGGTAAAACGAAAGAGAAACTCTCTAAAGACGATATTTTCTCATTCGTAGAACCGGAAGACCTCGTAAAATACGGGCTAATTCCTGAGCTTGTGGGAAGACTTCCTGTTATTGCTACTTTAAAAGAACTTGATAAAGAAGATTTAATAAGAGTGCTTACAGAACCAAAAGACGCTTTAATCAAGCAATATCAGGCTCTTTTTGCGCTTGATGGGGTTGAGCTTGAGTTTGAAAGAGAAGCGCTTGAAGCTATTGCCGAAAAAGCTATTAAAAGAGGTACGGGAGCTAGAGGTCTTAGAGCGATTTTAGAAGAAGCAATGGTGGATATTATGTTTAATCTACCGGAATACAGAGGTTATAAGGTTATTATTACAAAAGATGTAATAGAAAATAAAGCCGAGCCTATTTTGATAAAAAAGGAAGAGAATGCTAAGTAAACTTCTTGGAGTATTTAGTAACGATTTGGCAATAGACCTTGGTACCGCCAATACGCTTGTAAGCGTAAAAGGAAAAGGAATCGTAATAAACGAACCGAGTGTCGTGGCTATAAAAGAGGGACGTCATAAGAAAAAAGTTTTAGCGGTTGGAAAAGAAGCTAAAGATATGATAGGTAAAACGCCAAAAGACATTGTTGCCATACGTCCTATGAAAAACGGTGTTATTGCCGATTTTGACGTAACGGAAGAGATGATTAGATATTTTATTCAAAAAGTACATAACAGAAAAAGCCTTATCCGCCCGAGAATCGTTATATGTGTTCCGTATGGACTGACTCAGGTGGAAAGAAAAGCCGTAAAAGAATCTGCTATGAGTGCGGGAGCAAGGGAAGTATATTTGATAGAAGAACCTATGGCCGCAGCTATCGGTGCCGGTCTTCCTGTTAGAGACCCTCAGGGAAGTATGGTAATAGATATTGGAGGGGGAACTACCGAAATAGGAGTAATTTCTTTAGGCGGTCTTGTAGTCAGTAAATCTATAAGAGTAGCGGGAGATAAATTTGATAAAGCAATAGTAGATTACGTAAATAAAAAATATAATCTTGTAATCGGTGAGAGAACGGCTGAGGAGATTAAAATAGAAATAGGAAGTGCTATTAAGCTTGATAAAGAGCTTAAAATGCTTGTAAAAGGTAAAAACAGAATTTCCGGTCTTCTTGAGACAATTACCGTTACCAGCGAAGACGTAAGAGAAGCGCTAAAAGAACCTGTAAAAGAAATCGGTGAAGCATTAAAAGAAGTACTTGAAGAAACTCCTGCTGATTTGGCTGGTGATATCGTAGAAAACGGAATAGTTTTAACGGGTGGGGGAGCTCTTTTAAGAGGACTTGATAAATATCTAAGCGAGCTTGTATCTTTACCTGTGTATATTGCGGAAGAACCTCTTTTAGCGGTGGCAAAAGGGACTGGAAAAGCGTTGGAACAAATAGATTTGTTAGCTACGGTTGATGAATAGAATTTATCTTTTCTTTTTTGCTTTTTTGCTTTTTTTATTTTTTCAAATTCCAGTGATTAAAGAAAACGTAATAGTCTTTGCCAATTCTATTAAAGAAAAAACATCTCAAATTTCGCAAAATATAGAAGAAAAGATTACATTTTTTAAAAACCAGAGCGAAGAGATAAAAAAATTAAAATCTCAAAATCAAAATCTTCAAGCAAAACTTGCGACATTGGAAGCTTTTTTTGAGGATTGTAAAGAGATTAAAGAATTTAAATTTGAAAATAATCCAAAACTTTATTTCGTAAAAACAATCTCTTACGCTGCGCTTCCTGATTTTACGAAAATTTATGTAAATTATCCCAAACCGATATCTTCTCCAAGAGGGCTTGTTTATAACAACATAGCAGCGGGTATTGTGGTGAAAAACTATGGCGGATATTCTTTAGCCCTTTTAAATTCCAATGAAAAAACTTCATATGCTGTTATGATAGGAGATAAAAAAATTCCCGGAATATTTAAAGGAAAGATAAATACAATAAAATATATTCCAAAATTTGAAAAAATAAAAGAAGGGGATATCGTAAAAACAAGCGGACTTGATAATATTTTTTATAAAGGTGCTTTGGTTGGAAAAATTATAAAAGTAGAGCAGAAAAAACTTTATCAGGAAGCAAAAGTAGAACTTTTTTATAAAAAAATGACACCTGATTACTTTTATGTAGTGGAAAAAAACGCTACAATTAATAATAATGTTCAAGGAGGTAAAAATGGACGCAAAACAAATTGAAAACACTCTGAAAAAAATGGGGATGGTTTTAGAAAAAGTTGTTCAAAAAGTTGAAGAACTTGATAAAAGAGTAACAGAACTTGAAAAAAAGGTGGGAGTTGAGGAAAAAAAGTTCACGTCTCAAGACCTAAAAACTCAACCTCAGGCAACAGCTCAAACGTCTTCGACTTCAAGCGGTTTTGGAAGTGGCTTTGGAAGTAGCTTTTTAGGTTCAATGGCGGGAACAATGGCCGGAATAGGGCTTTATAATCTGTTATTTAACAACTCCGTATCACCTCAGGAATTCGGGCATGATATCGGTATGAGTGATGATGAAATTTCAAAAATATTAGAAGAAAATTTTGATGAAATCGATTCTAAACTTGAAGAAATTGATTCGAAATTAGAAGAACTTGACGAAAAGATAGATGATATTGCAGAGGATGATACGGATGTTATAAATACGGATTATTTTGAAAGTTATGAAGAAGAAGAACCAAGCGATGATTTGTTTGGAGGGGGATTTGATGATTTCGGAGGATTTGACGAGGTGTAATCCTCCTTCTTTTTTGGTTGAATAAATCACAGACACTGTATTTTTACAGAGAAAAAAAGAGAGGAATTAAAGAGTGATTATAGCCGTTTCTCCCTCTCTTTGAACTTCTATCAGGGCGTCACCTTTATTTAGGCCTTTTAGAAGTTTTTTAAGTTCATCGATTGATTTTACTTTTACCCATTTTCCTGTTTTGATAGTTTTTACTTTAACTATTTTATCTCCTTTTTCAAGTCCCATCATAGCAGGATATGAATTTGGAGCTACATCACTTACAATTACTCCGTTTTTATCTTGAGATAGCTCTACACCTTTTAAAAGTTTAATATCTTCCACTTTTTCTTTTTTTGTTTTGAATTCTTGAAGTTTTGCCGTTACAGTTATATATTTCCCATCTCTAAAGATTCTGAGTTTTACTTCTGCTCCTGCACCTTTGAATGCTATTTTATTTCTAAGCTCTCCTGAATTTTTAACTTCTTCCCCGTCAACCGCTACGATAATGTCTCCGGGTTTCAATCCAGCTTTTTCTGCGGCACTTCCAGGTTGTACTTTATTAATTAAAACACCGTGGTCTATACCGTATAATTTTGCTTTGCTAGGGTCAATGTTGCTAATCATTACACCTAAATATCCTCTGACGACTTTACCTTTTGTGACGAGTGAAGTTACTACGAATTTCATCATATTGCTTGGAATCGCAAAACCTATTCCGTTATTACCGCCGCTTCTGGAGATAATTGCCGAATTTATACCGATTAATCTTCCTTTTAAATCTACAAGCGCTCCTCCGCTGTTTCCGGGATTTATAGCGGCATCCGTTTGTATAAAGTTTTCATAAGCATTTAGACCTATTGAGTTTCTGTTAAGAGCGCTTATAATTCCGTGAGTTACGCTCTCACTAAGTCCAAAAGGATTGCCTATAGCTAAAACTACATCCCCCACTTTTACTTTACTCGAATCCGCAATAATAATAGGTTTTAAATTTTTAGCTTCTATTTTAATTACGGCCAAGTCAGTTTTAGGATCGCTTCCTATAAGTTTTGCCGTATATTTTTTTCCATTGTGTGTTTTTACGATTATTTTAGTAGCGCCGCTTACTACGTGGTAATTTGTAACGATATATCCGTCTTTTGTAAGAATTACGCCGCTTCCAAGAGCAAATTCTTTTCTTTTTTGCGGTTTATCCGGAATATGTCCGAAAGGTCCGAAGAATCTTTTAAAAAACGGATCTTCAAAAAATCTTCTGAATTGTTCCGGGATTTTCGTTTCGACTATTTTTTCTGTTGAGATATTAACTACGCTTGGGATTACTTTTTGTACTATAGGTGCGTAAGATATTACGAGACCGTTTTGATTGGGTGCTACTCTCTTAAGCGGTGTATTGTCGCTTTTTAAATTAATATGTCCAGCAAACAGTGCTATTGCCAGCGAACTTGCTATTAGTAATTTTTTCATTTCCACTCCTTAAAAGTATTTTGTTTAGTATATAACTTTGTAATTAAACAAATGTTAAAAAACTTAAAGTTTTCTTAAGAGTTAAAGCAGGTTTTTTAAAAAGCGTTTTGCTTCATCTAAATCCGCAAGAGGTATCAGTTCTCCGTTTTTTACGTAGTACCATTCTCTTTTGTCATATTTTCTGCCGGGCTTCAGTCGCATTTCAAGCACGTCGTTTTCAAAGACTTCCACATCCCAGCTTTCTTTATATGATTTTTGTTTTTTACACCACTCTTTGCCGTTTGATGGGATGAAATCCCTCTCAATCTCATCACCGCTTAGATAGAGCTTTGCTACATAAGCGGGTCCGAATTTGGGAGTATAACATTCTTCTGTTTTTAGATGAATCCACTTGCCTTCTCTTCTTTTAGCAAACTCCGCTTTTGCTTTTTCTATTAATTCTATAAGCTCTTCGTCACTAAGAGATGTAAAATCTATTTTCATTTTACCACCACGCAAGAATTTGTTCGTTTAAATCGTCTGAAGAGGAGTTTTTTAGCATATGATAGATATATCTAGCAAACATATCGGTTTCTATATTTACTTTTTGGTGGAGTTTATATTCTTTAAAAAGCGTGTTTTCAAACGTATGGGGAATAATTGTAAGCCTGAACCTGTCGGAAAAGACTTCATTAACCGTAAGACTCACACCATCTATTGCGATTGAGCCTTTCGGGGCTATGTATTTGATGATTTTAGGATCGGTTTTTATAATTACATCGTATGAGTTTTTTGTTTTTTTAATTTCAAGTATCTCTCCTATAGCATCGACGTGTCCTTGAATCAAATGCCCGTCAATCCTGTCTCCAAATCTTAATGCGGGTTCTATATGAACTTTTTTTCCTGGCATATAATTTTCAAGCGGTACTATTTTTTGGGTTTCGGGTGAGAGTTCCACTTCAAATCCATCTGTGTAGATTTTAGTAGCTGTCAGACATACGCCGTTTATTGCTATAGAATCCCCAATTTGGGGTTTATATTTGCTTTTGACTCTTAGTTTATTATTACTGAAACTTTTAATAACTCCCAATTCTCTTATAAGTCCGTTAAACATTAAAAATACTCCTCCAAAAGCTCTAATGCTTTTTGAGGTTCTTTTACCTCATTTATTTTGCTTCTGAATTCACTGGCGTTTTTGAGGCCTTTTGAGTAAGCATGAGCATGTTTTCTAAATAAAATCACTCCGTAATCTCCGTAAAAGTTTATCATTTGATTTAGATGTTCTAATATTACCTCTTTTTTTTGCTGAGGAGTTATGTTTCCTTGCTGTTTCATTTCCAAAAATATCCACGGTTTTCCAATCGCGCCTCTTCCTATAGAAACACCGGCAGCACCGGTATATTCAAGTACAAATTTTGCTTTTTCATAATCGGTGATGTCTCCATTTGTGATTACCGGGATATTCACAGCTTTTACGACTTTTTTTATTTCATCGTAATTGGCACTTCCTTTATACATCTGTTTTACGGTTCTTCCGTGAACAGTTAAAAAATCAATTCCTAAATCTTCAAGCATTTTGGCTCTATCTACCGCTACTATTTCATCAAATCCGAGTCTCATTTTAGCACTTACGGGTTTTTTTGATGTTTTTACGATAGCATTAACTATTTCTTTTAGTTTTTCTTTGTTTTCTTCTTTAAGAAGCACTCCTCCGAATCCTGAGCGTCTGGCTTTATTTACCGGACATCCCAGATTTATGTCTATGCCGTCTATCCAATCAATTTCGTTAATTTTTTCAACTGCTTTTATGGCATTTTCTACATTATTTGCGGCTATTTGGACGAAATAAGGAGTTTCAAGAGGCGATTTTTCCATCATTCTTTTTGTTTTTTCGTTATTGTAAGCAATAGCGTTTACATTAGTCATTTCAGAAAATGTCATATCACATCCGAATTTTTTAACAACGCTTCTAAAAGGCAAATCCGTATATCCCGCAAGCGGTGCTAAAAAAAAATAAGGAGGGTTAGATTTCAGAATCGATATATTCATCGATATCCGCTTTTATTCCTGCTTTTCTTAGATAAAGGAAGTATTTGAAAAATTTTAGTTCATGCGTTTCTATAACTTCTTCGGCAAGTTCTAAGTGTTCGTATTTTAACGCTAAATATGCTTTTGCCCAAGGAAGAGGATCGGTAATTTCGAGTTCTTCATCAGGAGTTTTTGTCTGATAAAGTTTTTTTGCGAATTCTATTTGTTCTTTTGGCGTGAGTTTGGCTTTTTTTATGAGAAGAGGAAGGTCATCGTCTTTTATATGTGCTAAAAGAATATCAAGTGTAATCGGATAATCATATTTTATGATTTCTTTAATTTGAGCAGTTTTTGCAAAAATATAGAAAGCTTCTTTTTTAAGCTCTTCGTTTTTAAATTTTTTCAAAATTTCTTTAGCATAAGAAGGCTCTTTTTTGAGTCGGTTTTTGATATTAATAATATACCAGGGATTATCTTCTTTTAATTTATATTTACTTATTTCTATTACTTCTCCGTCTAATAATTTTTTAATGTCTTCAAAAAATTCAAATTTTTCCGTTTTTTCAGGAAGAATTTTAAGTCCTTCTATATTGTTTTTGGCAAAATTATTTATTTCTTTTAAGATTTTTACGTTTTTGGTATCGTTTTTATAAAAAACTCTCTTTTTTATATTTTCTATAATTATTTCGAGGTCTTTTTTAACACTTTTTTGAAAAATTGCAGATTTTAAATTTAAAAAGAGGATGAAAATCAAAGAAAAAATAAAAAATATTCCTAAAAATACCGCAATCCATACAGCGTTGGGAAGTGAAATGTTTATGCCGAAAAAACTGAAAGTCGTAAAACTGTTATCTTCGATATACACAAGTAATGCACTCAAAGCTATAAAAATCAATCCGAAAATAAAATATTTTTTCATTTACCTTCTTTCTCTATAATTTCTCTACATATTATACAATATTTTGCATAGGGCTTAATTTTTAACCTCTCTTCCTGGATAGGCTCATCGCACATTTCGCATATTCCGTATGTTCCTTCTTCGATTCTTTTTAATGCTTCTTCAATTTCCGCTAGTTCTTTTTTTTGATTTAAGTATATTTGATAATCTCTTCCGCTATCCATGCTTGCCGCGGCATAATCTCCTTCATCTTTTATGTCGCATCTGCTAATATCGTTGATTTCATTGGAAATATTAAAAAGAATTTTTTCAAGTTCGGCTTTTCTCATTAATAAAATTTCTTTAAAATGTTCTACGTTCATGCTCATCTTTTCTCCTTTTTATTTATGATATGGATGATTGTGTTTAATGCTAAGCCCTCTGTAAATTTGTTCGAATAATACCAGTTTAGCGATTTTATGACTCATTGTAAGAGGACTTAACGATATATTAATTCCCTTTTTCTTAAATTCATCGTCAAATCCGTAAGCACCTCCGATAAAAAAATTCACTTGTGAGTGCTCAAAAAACTTCGAAAATTCATAACTGTCCATTAGTTTTCCATCCGGAGTCAGAATTATATTAAAGCCGTTTTGAGTATATTTTTCGAAGATTTTTGAATACTCTTTTTGAGGATTGTCAGTTTTGGAGAGGTTTTTTGAATAAAGCGTTATATTTTTAACGTTTGCGAATTGTTTTGATTTTTTAATAAACTCATTTATTTCTTTTTGAAAATCTTCTTTTTTCTCAATCGAATAGACGTTAATTTGCATATATCGCTTCCTACAACTTTAAATTTTGCTGGAATTTTATCATAAATTTTGACTCCTCCGATGACAGCAACGGGATGATAAGAATATTTTATAAGATCTATAACTTTTTGACCGAGTATGTTTGAAGTGTTTTTAGTGGATGTGGGTCTGTAAGCTCCCAAACCGATATAACTTAAAGGAAGAGTGTTCGCTTTTATTATTTCTTCTTTGTTATGAGTCGAAAGTCCCACTTTTTTTTTCGGATTTAAAGGAACGTCTGTAAAATAAAAATTTTTTTCTATTTTCCATTCGCCGTTTCTTAATTTTTCAATTATTTTTTCAGGAGAAAGATTATATTTTTTTTGTAACTCTTCCAAATCTTCCTGACCAATGTGAATTCCGTCGCAAAACGGTAACAGTTCCAATGTATCGTTTATGATAAGGGTTTTTTTCCAATATTTTCTAATTTCAAGTATTCTTTTTTTCTTATCTTCAAGATTTGAATTTTTATCTCTGTATTGAAGGATTTTTGCTTTTAAACCTTTTGCCGTTTTACAAAAATCTTTTATTGAAATATCATACTTTTTTAAAGTATCATAATCTAAAAGGGCGTAAAGAGCCATTAAGCGCTCTTTAATGAATATTTTAATAAATCTCCGACGGTTTTTTTAAGTTCGTCTCTTTTAACAACCATATCTATAAGTCCGTGTTCAAGTAAGAATTCGGCTCTTTGGAAACCTTCCGGTAAATCTTCGCCTATGGTCTGTTTAATTACTCTTGGTCCTGCAAATCCTATCATGGCACCGGGTTCCGCTATTATGTAATCTCCTAAAAACGCAAAAGATGCGCTCACCCCTCCGAAAGTCGGGTCTGTTAGAACCGAAATATACGGAAGTTTATGTTCGGCTAAACTTGCCAGTGCCGCTGAAGTTTTTGCCATTTGCATTAACGAAAATGTACTCTCTTGCATTCTCGCCCCACCGGAAGTCGAAACGATGACAAGTCCCTGTTTTTTATCAATGGCTCTCATAACCGCTCTTGCTATTTTTTCACCCTCAACGCTTCCTAAACTTCCGCCCATAAAAGCAAAATCGAATACCACAAGCTGGGTAGGAATACCGTTTATTTCGCATTCTCCTGAAATTACAGAGCTTTTTCTTCCCGTTTTTTTATAATTTTCTTCAATTCTCTTTTTATAGCTTTTTTTATCTACGAAATTTAAAGGATCTGTAGGTTCAAGCTCTTTATCATATTCTACGAACGTTCCCTCGTCCGCCAGCAGTTTGATACGGTCATTTGCGCTCATTCTGAAATGATATCCGCATTTAGGGCACGTGTTATGCTGTTTTTGAACTTCTTTATAAAAACTGATGGCACCGCAGGCAGGACATTTAATCCAACTTGTAGGTTTTTCATTGATTGCGGGCTGAGTTTTTTTAAATTTTTTTAAAAAATCGCTAAATCCCATTTTTTATTCCTTAATAATATTTAAAATTTCCTCTAAATATTCGTATTTAGGGCTCATTACTATAAGTTCGTCTTCAAAATGCCAAAAACAGTCGCTGTTGTAAAATTTAGCGGCGGCGATATCGAATTCTCTTATTTCACCTTTGTAGATGACTGCTTTACTCGATTCTCCGTAAGCTAAAGAAAGACTAAGAGCTCCCGGTGCTCTGAATTTTAGGTTATGATTGAAAAGTTTTTGTACGATATCAGGGTTTTTATATGCTTTTTCGAAAATAATTACATCATGCCTGAAATTTGCCTGGAAAGGTTTTCTAAAAAGATTATCGAATTTTTTACCTTTTTCGTCTCTTATGAAATAGTCCCCGTTGCTGAGATTTACAATAACCGCAGCCGTATCTTCGAAATATATGCTTGTTCCGAAATAGGGAATATTGTTTGATACGTTATAACTTCCGTCAATCGGGTCTATTACTATTGTTTTGTCTTTTCCGTTGTCAATATATCCCGCTTCTTCACTTAAAATGTTTCCGAATTCGCTGAGCTTTTCTATTAAGATTTTTTCTGCAATAAGGTCGATGTTAAGACTTCTGTCTCCTCCGAATCCTATACCTTTTTCTTCAAAAAGATTAAGTTCTTCATGTAATGCTCTTATAATTTTAAGCGAGCAGCATAATGCCGCATCTATAAAATTGCTTGAAAGACTCATTTTTTATCTCCTATTTTAGGCCAGTCTATTTGATTGAAATTTTCGTCAAATACGCTTGGAGTTCCTCTGGCTCCAAGTTCTTCCACGGCTTTTTTGCCAAGAGCCAATTCTTTATCAAATTTGCTTTTTTCTTCGGGAGTCGGATGATAATTTTTCCAGGCCGTACTTCCCGATAATACTTCGTTCATTCTTTTTGCTCTTTCTTTATCTGTTTTTCCGGCCAAAACGTAATAACTCATGGCTTTTGCGTTTTTGTGGAAAGAAAGAGGGTATAAAATTACGTGAACTTTATAATTCTTTTTAAGAATGTCTTTTTTTTGTTGTTCCATCATTCTACAAAACGGACATTCCGGATCCGTTACCAGATATATTTCTTTATTTCCCTGACCGAATGTAAACATAACACCTTTTTTAATAATTTCCGTGTTTTTCGGAAAATCTGGCATAAGAGGTTTTTTTGTTTGATTACTTATAACTCTTCCGATAATCGTATACTTTTTATCTGCGGTTATATAAATAAGCCCTTTTCCTCTTGGAGTTTTGACTTCTATAATATAAAATCCGTCTTTTTTAGTTCCTTTTAATTTTATATCGCCTTTTTTCATCGCCTGTGAAAGCTGAGGGTATATGACCGAAGCTTTGATAACCGAGTTCAGCTCTTGTTGTGATAGCGGTTTATCCAAAGCAAACAGCGCTCCGGCTAAGACAACCGGTAATAAAATTTTTTTCATTTAATCTCCTTCAAAATTTTTTCTACTATTTCTTTTGGGTTTTTTGATTTGTAAATAGGTCTTCCCACCACTATAAAATCCACCATTTTTTCTTTTGCCGTCTTGATGTCGGCTACTCTTTTTTGATCTCCTGCGTCTTCTCCAAACGGTCTTATGCCCGGTGTCAGGGTTATAAAATTTTTATTCGTTATATTTTTTATGTCCATACTTTCCCAAACACTACAAACCACTCCGTCAAGACCCGATTCATATGCGTTTTTTGCGAATTCTTTTGCTTTTGTATTGATATCGCTTCCGTATATTTTTTTAAATTCTTCGTTGTCGAAACTTGTTAAAGCTGTTACGGCAAGGACCAAAGGCCTTTTTTCAAACTTTTCAAGTCTTTTCATAACTTCACTCATGGCTCTTTTACCGCTGCTGGCATGGACGTTAAACATATCTACGCCGATTTTTGCTATTTCTTCGGCGGCGTCCGCCATCGTATTGGGAATATCATAAAGTTTCAAATCCAAAAATATATTATATCCTAAATCTTTAAGGGCTTTTAAAAATTCGTGTCCGTCTCTTATAAAACTTCTAAAACCCACTTTCATCCATAAATCGTTTGAATATTCTTTTAATTCTTCGGCAAGTTTAAGGTTTTCTTGTTTACTTGGATTATCAAGAGCTATACACAGTTTCATTTGTCAACCTTTGGAAGAGTAATACCTTGCTGTCCGTGATATTTTCCTTTTTTATCGGCGTAGCTTATTTCACAGATATCATCATCCGCTCCGAGGAAAATAAGTTGAGCTATTCCTTCGTTTGCGTATATTTTCGCAGGGAGCGGTGTGGTATTTGAAATCTCAATTGTTATATGACCTTCCCATTCAGGTTCGATCGGTGTTACATTTACGATAATGCCGCATCTGGCATATGTGCTTTTACCTACACAGATAGCCAGTACGTCTCTTGGCATTCTGAAATATTCTACGCTTCTACATAAAGCGAATGAATTCGGAGGAATGATACAGTCTCCTTTTATTTTCACAACATTTCGTTCATCGAAATTTTTAGGATCCACTATAGTAGAATTTATATTGGTAAAGACCATAAATTCATCGCTGACTCTAATATCATATCCGTAAGAGCTTACCCCATAACTTATGATACCTTTTCTTACCTGTTTTTCTTCAAAAGGTTCGATCATGGAGAAGTTTTTAGCCATACATCTAATCCATTTATCAGACTTTACACCCATATACTTGCCTTTAGTTTTATTAAAATTGTAACAAAATTATGTTATTATTTTATTAAAGACAATAAAAAGGGGATCTATATGGATTTAAAAGATATTAAAAGATTATTAGAAGCTTTTGATAAATCTAAGACAAATATTTTTGAACTTGAAACGGAAGAGTTTAGAATTTATCTTGATAAAAGTGTTACCGCAACGCCTGCGCCAAGTAATGTTTCTCAGCCTGTTAATTCTGTAAATGAAGCGCCTATAGTTCAAAAAGTAGAAGCCAAACCCGAATGTATCGTTGAAGGAGAGCTGATAACTTCTCCTATGGTGGGAACATTTTATCAGGCTCCGAGCCCGGATTCTCCTCCGTATGTAAAAGTAGGAGATAAAGTGAAAAAAGGACAAACGCTTTGTATTATAGAAGCTATGAAAATTATGAATGAGCTTGAAGCGGAATTTGATTGTGAAATACTTGAAATTCTTGTAGAAGACGGACAGCCTGTTGAATTTGATACGCCTTTATTTAGAGTTAAAAGGCTTAATTAATGAAAAAGCTTAACAGAATTTTAATAGCAAACAGAGGAGAAATCGCATTAAGAGCGGTAAGAGCTATTCATAAGCTTGAAAAAGAAGCCGTTTGTATTTATTCAAAAGCCGATAAAGATGCTATATACTTAAAGTTTGCAGACGGTGCTGTATGTGTCGGTCCTGAAAAAAGCGCGGACAGTTATTTAAATATTCCTGCAATAATTACTGCGGCGGAAATGACGGAATGTGATGCTGTTTTTCCGGGATACGGATTTTTGAGTGAAAATCAGACGTTTGTTGAAATATGTAAAGAGCATAATATAGCCTTTATAGGTCCCAGCCTTGAGGTAATGGAGCTTATGGCGGATAAGTCTAAAGCCAAAGAAGTAATGAAAAAAGCGGGAGTTCCTGTAATTCCGGGAAGTGAAGGGGCTATTAAAGACGTAGAAGAGGCTAAAAAAATTGCGCGTGAAATTGGATATCCCGTTATTCTTAAAGCCGCAAGCGGAGGCGGTGGAAGAGGTATGAGGGTTGTTGAAGATGAAAGTTATATAGAAAACGCTTTTTTAGCCGCAAGCAGTGAAGCTGAGAGCGCTTTTGGAGATCCGACTATTTATATGGAAAAATACATTGAAAAACCTCGCCATGTTGAGGTTCAGATCTTAGGAGACAAACACGGAAATGTAATTCATTTAGGAGAAAGGGACTGTAGCTTACAAAGAAGACACCAAAAACTTATAGAAGAATCACCTGCTCCTATTTTGGATGAAGAAACCAGAAAAAAACTTCATGAAACGGCTGTTAAAGCCGCAAAAGCGATAGGATACTATTCTGCGGGAACAATTGAATTTTTAGTAGATAAGGATCTTAATTTCTATTTTATGGAGATGAATACCCGTCTTCAAGTGGAACACCCGGTAAGTGAAATGGTAACGGGGCTTGATTTGGTTGAATGGATGATAAGAGTGGAAGAAGGTGAAAAAATACCGGCTCAAGATGAAGTACAAGTAAAAGGTCACGCTATCGAATGTAGAATTTTAGCTGAAGATCCTGAAAAATTTATTCCATCTCCCGGAAAAATCCAAAAACTTTACGTACCAGGTGGAAAAGATGTAAGGGTTGATACTCATATTTATGCAGGGTATATTATTCCTCCTTATTATGACAGCTTAATAGCAAAAGTAATTACTTGGGGAAAAGACAGAAATGAAGCTATAAAAATTATGAAAGAAGCATTAAAAGAATTTAAAATCACTGGAATAAAAACAACAATTCCTTTCCATCTTAAAATGCTTGAGAATGAAGACTTTTTAAACAATAATTATGATACGAAATATCTTGAAACAAAGGGACTTGCTTAGTCCTTTTCTTTTATATTTATAACTTTTCCTCTTAAATCACCTATTTTCATAACGTTTTTTACCATGCCCGAGAGGGTTACCCAGTTTTGAGGATTAATTACAAGATAAAGTATCCCCTTATCCCCGGCGAAAACTTTATTATAAAGATTTGCTTTTATATAAATGCCTTTTTTATTGAAAAGTTTTTTTCTTAGTTTTTTTACCTCTTCTTTTGTAGGAAAAGTAACGTCAATCCTTCCGTCTTTTTTTCTGCCTCCAATGGCATAAAATGTGTAAAGTTCTTTTTTTTCTTTAGAAAGATATAGTGGTAGATTCCAGTAAAGTGTTAGGATATCATCAGGTGTATAATAATATTTATACTCTTTTGTCAATTTTCCGTTTTTATAACGTTTTTTTATTATGATTTTATTTTTATGATCAAACAAATAAATCCTAAGATAATTATTGCCTTTTCTTTTTATATTCATTATGTATTTTAAAGGTACGAATCTTCCGTTTTTTATAATTCCTTCACTGATGTACGTTTGCTGTAGATGTCCCGAAAATGTAGAAGCTATTCCTTTTGTTTTGACGTTTGCCGTGATTTTATAATATGTTTCGTTTTTTTCGAGTCTTCCCTGTGCTGTGGCGATTGTTCCGAACCATCCGTATTTTGCTTCATAATCGGCTTCTATACAATAAGAAAATGAAAAAACAGCTAAAAATAATAGTAAAATAATTCTCATAAAACGCCTTTTTAACTAATTATATCAAAGGAAGAAAATGAAAATAGTATTTTTAGACGCTTTGACTCTCGGGGATGTTGATTTTGAGAGATTTAAAAAATTCGGTGAAGTTGAAATTTATCAGACAACACCCCCTGAAAAAACTCTTGAGAGGGTAAAAGATGGGGATATTATCGTTACGAATAAAGTAATAATCGATAAAAATACAATAGATAAAGCAAATAATCTTAAATTTATTCAAATTGCGGCTACCGGTATGAATAACGTAGATTTGGAGTATGCTAAGAAAAAAGGGATTTTGGTAAAAAACGTAGCCGGATATTCTACAAAATCAGTTGTTCAGCAGACTTTTGCTTTGGTGCTCGGGCTTTTAAACAGAGTAAAACATTTTGATGAATATACAAGAGAGCAATATCCAAGTGGTGAGATTTTTACCCATATAGTCGATTGGTTTGAGATATCGGGAAAAAGATGGGGAATAATAGGTCTTGGTACTATAGGGCGCGAGGTGGCAAAAGTGGCTGAAGCTTTCGGGGCTGAAGTGGTGTATTATTCTACAAGCGGCAAAAACAATTCAAAAGAATATAAAAGAGTTGATATGGATGAGCTTTTAAAAACAAGTGATATTATTTCAATTCATGCTCCTTTAAATGAAAATACCAAAAATTTAATAGGATATGATGAACTTATGAAAATGAAAGACGGTGCGGTTATTGTGAATCTTGGAAGGGGCGGTATTATAGATGAAAAAGATTTAGCAAAAGCGCTTGAAGATAAAAATATTTTGGTAGGACTTGATGTATTTGAATGTGAACCGGTTAATAAAGACAATCCTCTGTTAAAATTTAAAAATAAAACACTTTTATCACCTCATATCGCGTGGACAAGTATTGAAGCCAGAAAAAAACTGATGGATGGAATTTATAAGAATATAGAAGAATTTACAAAAAGCGGGAATTAAGCCGCTTTTTGATCTAAATGAACGTCTAATTGAGGATAAGGAATGTTGATTCCTTTTTCATCAAACGTTACTTTTGTTTTTTCGAGCAAATTACTTCTGACAGCCCAGTAGTCTTCTGTTTTTACCCATGGTCTGACGTTGAAATTTACACTGCTGTCAGCCAGTTCCGCTAATGCTACGCTAGGTGCCGGATCTTTTAGGATTCTTTCATCACTTTGTAAAATTTCTTCAAGAGTTTGTTTTACAAGTTTTAAATCATCATCATAACCTACACCGATAACTAAATCTATTCTTCTGATAGGCTCTTTTGAGTAATTAATGATATTCCCGCCTATGATATTTGAGTTTGGCACGATAATTACTCTGTTATCACCTGTTTTTATCGTGGTATTGAAAATTCCGATAGTTTCTACGCTACCTGTGGCTCCTCCGGCTTCTACGAAATCACCGACTTTAAAAGGTCTTAAGAATAAAATAACCACACCTGCTCCGAAGTTTGAGAAGTTAGCCTGAAGAGCTAAACCGATAGCTAAACCGGCCGCACCGATAATCGCCGCAAATGAAGTGGTATTAACACCAAGTGTACCAAGAGCCGCTATAATTACTAAAACAAGTAGCCCGAAATAAATCAAGTCACCTAAGAATTTAATTAATGTCGGATCCGTGTTTGATTTCTCAAGCGCATTTCTGAAAAGATTAGTGAGTACTTTTGCCACCCACTTTCCGATAATAAATATAGCAATCGCACCTAAAATTTTAATTCCGTGCGCTATTGCCAAATCAATATAGCCTTGCATAAGGGCTCCTTTTTTTTTGCCATTTTATAATTCAATTATTACATTAAAATGACAATTTATTCGTCAAACTTATCCCAGTGATTGAGTTTTATCATTCTTTTTAGCATTTGAACGTATTTTTCGTGAAGCTGAGAGTAGTTTATCATAGTATCCGCAGCAGCCAGTCCGGTGAAGTTTTTGCCTTTTTGCTTATATTTCCATCTTTTTTCCCTAAATTCTTTATACGCCGGATTTCGGTTTAAATTTTTCATGTATGCGGCTATTGATGCTTCAAGAGATGGGAAAATTTTGATGGAGTAGTCGATTTTTATATGGTCGTATTTGCTTTTTGGTTTTAAACCTCTGTTTGAATATTCCCAGTGTCCGAAAATGTTATTTGCTTCTCTGACAAAACGGCTTTTGCCCCATCCGCTTTCAATAGCCGCCTGTGCTAAAGCCAGGGAGGGAGGAATCGTATCAATTTTTTTTAGGAATTCTTTTTTATTCGTTATATTTTTTATTTTGTATATTTTTGCTACTTTAGCCAGAAATTGAACTTTTTTAGGATCTAAAAGAAAATAGGGGTCGTTAAAAGTGTCGATTATTTTTTTACGTAGATTTAAAATTTTTTTGTTTTCTTCTTTTATTAAAGGCAGCATGATTTCCACAAATGCTTTTTTTTGCTTGGAGATATCTTTTATATTGTAATACCACGAGGGAAAAGCTCCATAAAGGTTAAGGGCCAGCATAAGTCCTAAAAGTTTTTTCATTTGATTCCTTAAAAAAGTGTAGGCTCAAGGGCCTTTAATTTATAACTTTTTCTGTGAATTTCACAAAAGCCGTATTTTTTTATAAGTTCTATATGCTCTTTTGTAATATATCCTTTATGTTGTTTAAAATTATATTTCGGATATAATTTATCCATTTCAATCATAAATCTGTCTCTTGTAACTTTTGCTAGGATACTAGCAGCGCTTATTTCTTTTATTTTCAAATCTCCTTTTATTATTGTTTCAATCCCGCTAACTCCGAAATTCGAATTCCCATCAAACAGATATCTTTTTGCTTTTATTTTATTTTTTATTTCTTTAAGGGCATAATTTATCGCAAAAGAGAGACCTTTTTTATCTATTGTATTATTATCTATCATAACTATATGATAGATTGAATTTTGTTTTATTATTTCAAAAAGTTCTTCTCTTTTTTTCTCACTGAGTTTTTTTGAATCGTTTAATCCGTCAATTTTTTTTAGGAGTACACATCCGGCCATTACGAGAGGGCCGGCTATAGGACCGCGTCCCGCTTCGTCTATTCCGCAAATCTCCATCTCCAAAATGGTATCACCTCCACTTCAAAATCTTTGTGTTTTAATTCGAATTCGTTTGATATTGTTATGATATCAACTTTTTTGACATCGGTTACTTTTTTTAGTTTTTCTTTTGCCACTTCTTCATCTGCAAAAGGAAGTACCAAAATTCCTCTCTCCTCTTGAGGCAGATAAAATGTCAAAGTGTCTTTATAATACACTTCATCTCTGTTTAGTTCCAGGAATATAATATTTTCGAATGTATATTGTATATTTTTGCGGTTTGTAAGTATATTTTTAAAAGCGAAATTATATGAATAGAATTTTTTTGGTGATTTTGGGGAATCGAATTTGTTAACTTCATAAATAATTCTGTTTTTTAAAAGTTCGTTGGTTATTTTATAAAAGCTGTCTTTGCTGAGCTTCATATCTTTTTTTAAAATCTGATAAATTTGATAAAGAGTAAATTTTTCCCCTATATGCGAAAAGAAAAATCTGAGTATTTTTTTGTTATAAGGCAAAAGTTCGAACGTTTCTCTTAAATATTCGTCTCTATAGTATTCCTCTTGGAAGATTCTTGGGAAATTTCCAAGCCGCAAAAATTTATCAAAACACTGATTTATGTTCGTAGTGCTTTCAAAAGCGAAAAATTCTTCGAAATCTAAACCTTTAAGTTCTATTTTTTCAAAACCTTCTATATCTAAATTATTTTGAGAAATTATAAACGTAGTAATAGGAGGAATGGGAACGGAAAAGTCGTAATTGTCATATATCACCAAATCCACATCCTCAAATTCAAGGTTTTTTTCCCTGTAATCTTCAAAATCAATATATTTATATTTGCCTTTGAAATTTTTAAGAAAGTTAAATACCAAAAAAGTTTTTCCTACTCTCTTAGGGCCTGTGATAATTGTGTTTTTGAAACTAAGCTTTGCTTTTCTTTCATTTATTTTTTTTGGGATAACCAACTATATCCTTTTAAATTTTGATTATTATGTATTATAACATAACCAAAAACCCAAGCAAGGCTATAAGAGATTCGTATAAAAAGAGCTTGTCCGAATATAATATTCCTGAAATTATACTGCCTAAAAACGCGGCAAGCCCATATCCGATTCCTGCGTAAAATTGCTGGGCGAGGGTTTTGTTTTCGTATTTTTGCGAAAGATACAAAAGTGCGGAAGTATGAAAAATAGCAAAAGAAAATGCGTGAATAATTTGGGATAGCGCTATTAAAATCATATTACCGGCAAAAAGATACACCATCAGCCATCTTATCGAAGTTAAAAAAACAGATATTTTTATCCAAACGGTAGTATTTAGTTTTTTTAAGATTTTATGTCCCACTATAAAAATAAAAATTTCAGCAATAACGCCTATTGCCCACAGCCAGCCTATGTATTCTTCTTTTATTCCGTGTTGGATATTGTATATCGTAAAGAAATTGTAAAATCCCCCGAAACTTATCTGAAGCAAAATAACTCCCGCCCAAAATTTCCATTCTTTAAGCAGATTTATAGGTTTATAGCTTTTTTTTATCGTTTTATCTTCTAAGAAACTAAATGCTGTGAGATTAGTAAAAATCATTAAAATAATAAAAAGCCATATCAAATTTCCGCTTATATAAGAAAATATTATCCCAAAAAGCATAAATCCAATACTTCCGAAAACGCGAGAGAGTCCGTATTTTTCTTTCAGTTTTTCAATGGCTATCGCTTCAATATAGGGAAATACAACGGCAAAAGCGGCTCCAAGTATAAAAAAAGCGGCTAAAATAAGATAAAAATTTTTACTAAGAAGTAAAAACGAAGCAAGCGTGGAAATTACAAGTGCTAAAATATAATCAAGCTTTGTCAGAGGTTTTTTGAGATAAATAAATGGTGTTAAAAACCTGGCTATCGGCATCATCGCAAAAATTATTCCGATTTGTGCAGGGGAAAATCCTATTTCTTTAAAGTATTTAGGCAAAAAAATAACATAATCGCCTATAAGAGTGAAGAAAAGAAAATAATAAAGACTTAAAAGAATGAAAAATTTATTTTTCAAGTTTCTCTTTTATTTTTTGTTTTAATTTTTCAAAATTAACGGCAGGGTATTTAAAATCTCTTTTTTTCTCACAAAAAACAGCCCCCGGCCACCACGGGTCGTTTTTGAATCTTGGAATTATGTGAATATGAAGGTGAGGCACCATGTTTCCGAGAGAAGCGATATTGACTTTCTCGGGATTTAATTCATCAATTAAAACTTTTTCTATTTTTTTTACGGTTAACATTAAATTTATAGCTTCTTCATCACTCAATTCGCTAAATTCTTTTATATGTTTTTGGGTAATTATTCTAATGTAGCCCGGGATATCATCTACTAAAATAACTCTTAAAAAGTTATCTTGATAGATGATATTTTCATTTAAGGAAGAGCACAGAGGACAGCTCATCAGTTTCCTCTGCTGCCAGGTTTAATTGGAGCGCATGCTCCCATTTTACACATTGGGCATTCATTCGGTTCGTATACTTCAAAATCAAAATCTTCTAAAGCAAAAAACGGCTTATCAGCCGGAAGTTTACATTCGCTTTTTCTTTCTGTTTTTCCGTTTACTCTTTTACAAACGCCTCTATTGGCAATTGCAGCAAATCCTACGACTTCCGCGCCTCTTTTTTCTACTTCTCTTGCGGCTTCCATTGCGCTTCCGCCGGTTGTAATAATGTCTTCGCAGATTAATACTTTTTCACCAGGTTTAACCTCAAAACCACGTCTAAGAGTCATTTCTCCGTTTACTCTTTCAGTAAAAATAAATCTAACTCCAAGTGCTCTTGCTAGTTCATATCCTGCAAGCAGTCCTCCAATAGCCGGAGAGCATACCGTGTCGACTTTAATTCCGGCTTCAATAATCTGTTTTGCCAGCTCTTTTGCTAATTTTTCAGCAACTTCGGGATATTCTAAAACTCTTGCACTTTGAAGATAATATTCGCTGTGTTTTCCGCTGCTAAGTAAAAAGTGCCCCTTTAAAAGGGCTCCGTGTTTTTCATAAATTTCTTTTACGTTCATAATATTTCCTAACTTATACTCTCATAACGTCGTCGATTTTTTTGTTTACGATTTCATCAACTTTAGCTACGTAAGTATCTGTGATTTCTTGAACTTTTTCAAGTCCTCTTTTTTGGTCGTCTTCTGTGATTTCTTTGTTTTTAAACATTTTTTTAATTTCATCGTTTGCTTCACGTCTTATGTTTCTGATGGCGATTTTTGCTTTTTCAGCAAATTCTTTTGCTTTTTTGGCCTGTTTTTTTCTTTCTTCTTCCGTCATAGGAGGAAAGTAAAGTTTTATGGTGTCTCCGTCGTTATTAGGATTTGCTCCGACATTTGCTTCTTGGATTGCTCTTTCAATGTCGTTGATAATGCTTTTATCCCATGGGCTTACTACGATTGTAGTGGCGTCTACAGCATTAATATTTGCCACCTGATTTAGAGGTGTAGGAGCTCCGTAGTAATCTACTTTTACTCCGTCAAGTACGTGGATTGACACTCTACCTGTTCTTAGTGTGTTTAAATCTTTTTTTAGTACTTCAATACTCTTTTCCATATGCTCTTTGGCAAACTCAAATACTTCTTCCATTCATTCCTCCTTTAGAATTACTTTTGAAATGATTTTATAATTATATCTTATGATGACTCTGTTTCTGTATTTTTTAAGAGTAAAATTAGGACTCAGGGTAAATTTTTTGTCTTTTACTTTTACACCCTTCCATCCGTATCCGGTCAGATATACGTTTACATAAGGCACATTATCGATAAGTTCTCCTGAAATTTCTATAATTTTATTTTTATCGCGTTTAATGTTTAATCTTTTTAGATGAAGTCTTTTTAATTTCAGTTTCTTTTCAATATTAACTTCGCCTGTAAGCGCGATTCTGTCTATATTGTCAAGAGGTGTGGTAAAGTCTATGGCTCCAGGGTCCTGATTTACTATATAAGGGAAAAATTCTTTTATGATTTTCTTTACCCTCTCATCATATTCTCCGTACGGGTAGCTGTAAATATCAGGGACAAAACCGATATATTTTTTAAAAGCTTTTATAGCTTTTTGGGTGTCTTCTCTTATTTCTTCGTCACTGAGTTTGGCAAGATGAGGATGGGCCCAGCTGTGAACTCCAAGTTCTCCTTGTTCTGTACATTTTTTTACCTGCTTCCAGTTCATAAAATCACCCCATTTTTGAGTTGTTGCTTTTGTATATACAAAAAGGGTAAAAGGATATCCATATTTTTTAAAAAGAGGCAGACCGTTTTTATAAAAGCTTTTATAGCTGTCGTCTACCGTAAATACAACCGTTTTATCAAGAGGTTTTTTGTTTTTTATCATTTCTATGAGGGTTGAGAGTTTTACCACTTTATATCCGTGTGTTTTTAGATAATCGAAATATTTTTTAAGTTCTTTACTTGAGGTGTTGGTATAAGGATATCTGTTGTCGTCTATTCTGTGAAGTACGAAAATATGAGCTTCGGCAAGAAGCCAAAGCGGCAAAAGAAAAAGGATTAGTTTTTTCATTTAATAGGTGCTTGAGGAACGCTTGGAGCTGTTGGGAGTTTTTTTTCTATTTTTTTAACATTTACTTCATCAAGTGCCGAAGTGTTTGCCTGTTTATTATAAAGATATACAAGAGTCAAAGTATTTAAAACAAATAAAAGTCCTAAAAACATTGTAGCTTTTGTAAGAAAATTCATAGGCCCGCCTGCACCGAATACGGAATTGTTAGAGCTGCTATAAGCACCAAGACCCATAGATTCAGAACGCTGAAGTAACACTAAAATAGTAATAGCTATAACTAAAACAATTTGAAAAATCATTAAAATGCCAGTCATTTTATGCCTTTTTTGGATAGAATTATATCATATATATATAAAGGAAAATAGGTGATTGAGAGCTTTGAGAGATTTGCGCATACGTATGGAGAGTATAATATAATACAAAAAAATATAATAAAAAGATATCTTCCTTTTTTGAAAAAAAGAGTTGTGGATTTAGGATGCGGGAGTGAGGGTCTTTGTAGATACAGGGATTTTGAATTTTATTTAGGAATTGACGCAAGTCCTTCGATGCTTAAAAAAAATCCATGTAAGACTTTGCTTTTGGATTTTAATGAAAAAAGATGTTTTGAAGAGATAAAAAAATATGATTTTGAGCAGATAGTCTCTTTTTCAGCACTTCAGTGGGCGGAAAATTTGGATTTTGTTTTTAGAGAAATTAAAAATCTTAATAAAGAGTTTCTTTTGGCTTTGTTTACTTCAAATACATTTAAAACTTTGCATAAATTTTTAGATATAAAGTCACCTATTCCTTCAAAAGAAACAATTTTAAAAAGTGCCGAAATATTAAATCCTGAAAGAGAAATATTAACATATCAGATAAATTTCGAATCTCCTATGGATTTACTTAAATATATTAAATTTTCAGGAGTTTCAGGAAATGTTTGTGCCAACGTTTCAAAACTCAAAAAATTTATAAATGAATTTCCATTTGATTATTTAGAATTTGAAATAGTCGTTTTAGCTTCCGATAAAAAATTTTTAAATTCTTCAAACGGCATAGGTTTGGCAAAATAAAAACCCTGAAAGTAATCACAATTCAATCGTTGGAGGATTTTTATTTGATTTTCGTTTTCTACTCCTTCGGCAATGGTTTTTAAATTAAAATTATGTGCGAAATCTATAATAGTTTGAACTATTGCCAGGTCTTTTGGAGAGTTTTCGATATTTCTAATGAAAGACATGTCGATTTTTAGATAATCCGCAGGTAAATCTTTTAAATACGTAAGAGAAGAATATCCGGTTCCGAAATCGTCAATGGATATCTGAAAACTTTTTTTCTTGAAAAAATTGAATATTTTTTTCGTATATTCAATATTTTCAGCAATTTCTCTTTCTGTAAGCTCTATTACTATAGGAAGCTCTTCGATGTTTTGGAATAAACTTTTAATGTGCTCTTCGTCGGTAAGAGATTTTCCTGAAATATTAAAAGACAGAGGAATATTGACTTCTTTTAAATATTGTAAGTATTTTGGAAACATTAATTTTTCAATATCTTTTATATATCCGCTTTTTTCGGCAAAGTCTATAAACATATTTGGATAAATCAGTTTATCGTTCGTTTTTATTCTAAGAAGTGTTTCGGCTCCTACTACATTAAATGTTTTGGCATCTACATAAGGTTGAAAATAATAAACAAAGTTTTTATTTTTTAAAGCGTCGGTGATTATATTTTTAGCAAGGGAATATTCTGATATTTTTTCGTCTATTTCATGACTGAAAAACTCATAAGTATTGTAACCTTTATTTTTTGCTTCTTCTAAAGCTACGTTCGCTTTTTCGATAAGTTCCAAAGGATTGGTGGAATCTTGAGGATATAAAGCTATCCCCAGATTAATTGATAAATTTTGAAGTTTTTTATTATAAATTATTTTATTGATTAGTTTATTGATTATGGTATACAAATCTTTAATAGAGTGATATTTTACCCATATTCCGAATTCATCAGGACCTATTCTAGCGATTACGTCTTCTTTTCTGAAAATACTTTTTAAAATATGAGAAATTTTTTGAAGAATTTTATTTCCGGCTTCGTGACCGTGTGTTTGGTTAAAAATTTTAAAATCTCTTATATCTAAAATAATGAAAGCATAATAATCATTTGTCAGTTGATTTGAGATTATCGAAAGGAATTCATTTCTGTTTGGCAAATTCGTTATTAAATCTTTTTTCAATTGCGATTGTAATAATTGTTCCGTAGTGATATCTTCTCCAAGAGAGATAAAATATTTTTTTCCATTTGGGGCTTTAACCGGTATTATTTTATCTTTTAAGAAAAAAATCTCGTCATTTTTATTTTTATTTATGATAATTCCCTCAAATATTTTATTGTTTTTAATTTTCTCCCATATGTTTTTATAAAATTTTTTAGGGTGATAGGTTGATTTAAATAATTTAGGGGTTTTTCCTAAAATTTCATTTAATTTGTAGCCTGAAATTTTTTCAACGCTTTTATTGGCATAAAGTATTTTTGCTTTTTCATCAGTAATAAGTACCCAGGAAAAAGTCTTATCTACCGCTTCTTTTAAAAGATGTAAGAATGTATTTAGTTCGGTTTTTTTAATGCTGAATTCTATTGTGTTTTTTAATTCTTCGAAAAAAGATATTGTAGTTTTATCAAAATCTTCGGCAAATTGAGAACAAATCCCTATAAATGAATAAGGTTCTCCGTTTTTATATATGGGAATAAAAAGTGCCGATCTGAAATTATATTTAAGCATATTGTTTATTAATTCTTTATTTGGAAAGTTTACTTTTGAAAAATCGTTATAAGCAATGATTTTATTTTCTATTACAGCTTTTGTGGCCATACATTTATCTAAATAATCCGGAGAAATTTTAAATATACTTTTTAAGTAGTTCAGGAAGTTTTCATCATAACTTCCTTTGTAATATTTAGGAATCATAGTGTTTGATTTGTCTTTGAACGGTACACATACAAATGCGTATTTTCCTTTTTCATAAAGAGTATTTACTATTTTTTGAAATATTTCATCTTCATTATTTGCTGTAAGCATAATTTTATTAAGGTTTTTAAAAATATTAATTAATAAAGTTTTTTTGTATTCGTTTGTCAAATCTATACCAAATACCAAACCTGCGTAAGAGCCGTCGTTGAGTTGAATTGTTTGAGTTAAAAATTTTACTATTATTCTTTTATGATATTTGTTTTTTATTTCTATCGGTTCATATTCATATGAAAAGTTTATTCCGTTTAATCTTTTTTTTATATTTTCTTTTATTTTTTCTTTAATTTTAAGATTATCGGAAAATAACTCTTTCGGGTCCAGATTTAATATTTCTTCTTCTGTGTATCCCAATAATTGTTGAAATTTTTTATTTGCATAAATTATTTTATCTTGATATACCATAACAGCAATATGTAATTGGTTATCAAATATATCTTTTATTTCCCGGATATTAAACATTTCACCTCCTGCCGGCAGTATAAGTATTTATAATATCGGCAAAATTCAGCAATACTTTAATAATATATTGGAAGTTATGGGAATTTTAAGACAAAGTTATAAAAAAATAAATAAAAAATTAAAAATAACCTGTTTAACTGAAAAAAATATAAAAAAGTGACCAATGACAATGAATCGAGAAAGCTGTATAAAAAA
>Ga0256838_1000378_pt1 | contig 28418 bp, 28 predicted proteins | sample 4571419metaG_FD_185978 | JGI IMG/M metagenome (GOLD analysis project Ga0256838, IMG submission 185978) | Hydrothermal vent microbial communities from Guaymas Basin, Mexico - 4571-419 | ecosystem: Environmental > Aquatic > Marine > Hydrothermal vents | place: Mexico: Guaymas Basin | collected... | reverse complement strand
CTTCAAGAAACTCAAAAACCTGAAGTTGATTTAGGCATTAATCTTCAAGAAACTCAAAAACCTGAAGTTGATTTAGGCATTAATCTTCAAGAAACAGCAAAACCTGAAGTTACTGAGACCCAGCCTATAGAGTTTACTCTAGGAGAAGAAATTCAAAAACCTCAAACCCCTCAAATTCAACAAGAGACTGAAATTTCCATAAACTTTGAAGACGAATTTTCAGAAATAGAACAGTTAATGGATTTATCAAAAGAAGAAGCACAAGAAGAACTTCAAAAAGAACTTCAAACAGCTTCGGAAGAACTAGGAATTGATATTGAAACAATTACAGAGCTTAAAGATGAACTTTTTGAAATGTTAAGGGCTGAAAAGAAAAATCTATTTAAAGCCATCAAAGAAAAAGATTATGAAAATATCCATAAAATCGCTCATAAGCTAAAAGGAGCTGCCCTAAATCTTAGACTAACAAACTTATCTTTAATTCTTAAAAAAATAGATGAACTTTCTAAAAATAAAACAGATATTCACAAAATAGAATATTTTGCAGACAAATTCTATAAATTTTTAGATAAAATAGAAGGACATGAAATAAAACATCAAAAGCCAAAAATTCCAGAAGAGATAAAAACCCTTATTATTAAGACAATAGAAGATTATTTACAAAACCAAAATGAAAGGAAATTTCAAAAAGACAAAAAATATATAGAAAAGCTTTTAAATATCAAAGTAAATTCAATAGAGGATTTGCAAAGAATAGTAAAGGAATAATATGAAAAAAATCGTTACTTTAATGTTGGCTGTAGTAATAGGATTTTCAATAGATTTTACTTTTACAAAAGGTTTTCAAAATTTTAAAAAAGGAATGAAAATTGTAAAGACAGACCCTCAAAAAGCCCAGATCTACTTTCAAAGGGCATATGTATTTTTATCAGAGGTTAAAAAACCATCTTCTCAAAAATATTATATGCTTGGAAAAATGTATTGCAATGGATGGGGAGTACCAAGAAATTACCAGAAAGCAGAAGAATATTTTAAAAAAGCTTTAAAACTCGGAAATGAAAGAGTCCATTGCTGTTTAGCCAGACTTTATATAAGAATGGGCAAATATAAAGAGGCAAAAAAATATTTAGATTATGCAATGTCTCATAACACATTAGCCCATTATTGTAACGATATTAACCCGAAAACACTTAAGGAGATAAAATGAGAGGTTCATTAATTAGATTAATTTCAATAGCTGTATTTTTACCAACGTTGGTACTAATGGGCATTAGTGGATATTTTTTATATCAAAACTTCCAAAAATACCAACAAGTTAAAGAAGGTAAAAAATATCTTGAATTAACAGAAAAATTAGAAAATATGCTTGTATATTTAGGACAAGAAAGGGGTACAAGCTCTATTTATTCGGTATCAAAAGGGGAATACCCAAACTCAAAAGAGATTTTAGCTAAAAAAAGAGCTCATTTTTCAAAAGCAATTAACGAACTTAAAGCTTTTGTAAATCAGAATCCAGAATTTTACAACAGTGTAAAAAATGTATTAAATATCGCAAACCAACTGCCTATCATAAGAAAAAAAATAGATTCATTTAAAGAAAATTATATTAAAACTTATTTCTTTAACTATTACACTGTTTTAGAAACAGAAATTATTAAATCAATTTCTAAAATCCAAAATCATTTCCCAGATAAAGTTAAAGCTACATTTACTATTAAATTCCCGTTTGAGAGAATTATCTCTTTTTCAGGTATTGTAAGGGGGTTTGGTTCATTTTATATTACTGCTGATACCCCTATGAGTAAAGAGGAGTATAAAAATGTATTAATGAAATATTATCACGATACAAACCTTTTGCCTTTATATCTTTTAAAAGAAAATATAAGAAAAGAGTTTGAATCAAAAGATTTTATAAAAATCGAACGTGATATAAAAACAGTTCTTTTCTACATTCAACAGGCTAATATGGAATATTATTTAACAGGAGATTTTAACGGATACCCAATTGATGCATTAGATTACTTTGAATTATTTACAAAAAGAATTTCTTATTTCCAAAAAGCCGTAAAAAATTTAAACGGTATCATTAACAAAGAAATTACCCAAATTTCTCAGAAAGCTACTGAAAATTTAATAACAAATGCAATTGTTTTTGGATTAGCAGTACTTTTATTATTCTTAGGAGCATATATTGTAAGACTTATCAAACTTCATATTCAAGAACTTTCTGAACTTATCACATCTTTAACACCAATTACAGGAGAAGAAGTTAAAATTGATATTGCTTCTGCAAAAGGAATTAACGAAGCTGTTAAAGTTGTTGATAGAGCAATTAAAGTTATTCAAGAATCTGTTAAAAAAGCAGAAGAAGCAACAAAAGCAAAATCTCTATTCCTTGCAAATATGTCTCACGAAATAAGAACGCCTCTAAACGGTATTTTAGGTTTCTTAGAAGTTCTAAAAACCACAGACTTAACACCAGAACAAGAAGAGTATGTAAATACAATTGCTCAAAGTGCAAAAAACCTGCTTCAAATTGTTAATAATATCCTAGACGTATCAAAAATTGAATCCCAAAAAGTTTCTCTTGAAATTATTGACTTTAAAGCTGTGGATGAATTTGAAAATACACTTGAAATTTTTGCAACTCCTACAGCCCAAAAACAAATTCAATACGTTACTGAAATATCACCAAATATCCCATCAGTATTAAAAGGTGATATATTAAAAATAAAAGAAATCCTTACAAATTTAATTAATAACGCAATTAAATTTACACATGAAAAAGGAATAATAAGCGTTAGAATTTTACTTGAAGAAGTAAAAGACAACAAAGCAAGTATCTATTTTGAAGTAAAAGATACCGGTATCGGAATGAGTGAAGAACAAAAAGAAAAAATATTTGAAGCTTTTACACAAGCAGATGAGAGTGTAACAAGAAAATACGGTGGTACAGGGCTTGGGCTTACAATTGTAAAAAGTTACCTTGAAATGATGGGAAGTTATATTAATGTTGAGAGTGAAGTAAATAAAGGTAGTAAATTTTACTTTACTATAGAATTTGATATAGCAGACAAAACTCCAAGATATAAACAAAATATTTTTGCAAACACAACATTTGCAATTCTTAACACACTTCAAGATACTCTAAGAAAAGAGTACTCACTTGAATATCTAAACTACTTTGGAGTGGGAAGAATAGGATTTAATGATAAAAACGAATTAGAAAAAATCCGCTCAAGTGAAAAAATAGACGCAGCAGTGGTATTTTATGAAGAAAGTGATAAAGAAAAAGTAGAAGAATTAATGGAAATAAACCTTCCAGTAATTATAATTTCATCTTTTGCATATAAAGAAGAAATTAATAAACTAAACCCGGATACAACAATTTATGACCCAAATGTTCCGTCTAAAACATATAATGCAATAACTTCAACAAAAGAACAAAAAGTAGTAACCCATAAAGTTAAAAAAGAGGTTCAAAAACCTATTTATCAACTAAGAGCATTAATTGCAGAAGACAACCCGATTAATCAAAAACTACTTAAAACAAAACTAAAATCTATGGGAATAGAAGCAGAAACAGCAAACAACGGACTTGAAGCATTTACTAAATACTCAATGAATCCCGATAAATATGATGTAATATTTATGGACGTTCAGATGCCTGTAATGGACGGAGTTGAAACAACTCAAGAAATTCTTGAATTTGAAAAAGAAGAAGGAATTCCTCATACTCCTATTATTGCGGTTACAGCAAACGTATTAAAAGGAGATAGAGAAAAATTTCTTGGAGCCGGAATGGATGACTATGTATCAAAACCTATTGAACAAAGAGAACTTGAGAGAGTAATTGAAAATGTTTCAAAACACAAATACTCAAGTCTTGAAGAAATAGAGCAAATTCAAACAGAACAAACAGCACAACCTGAAGAGCAAATACAATCTAAAGAAAAATCTGAAAAACAACAAACAACACAGCCTCAAAGAGAAAATATTGTAATTGCAAGTGAAAGTTCATTTTTAATCAACTATCTAAAAAATGTTCTAGATTTTGATTTTGAAAGTGCTTCTCAGATAATGGAACTTAATAAAAAACTTGACAAAAATGCTAAAAATGTTTTAATTATAGAAGACAACTTTAACGGTGCTGATATGGAAAATTTAATAAACTCATTAAAATCTGAATTTCCAAATATCAAAATTATCGTAATTGGAGAGAAACAATATCTAAATGCAGATGGTATAATTTCAGATTTAAACCCTCAAGAAATAAAACAAACAATAAACTCTATAAAAGGTAGGTAGCTATGAGCAAAAAAATTTTAATTGTAGATGATGATTCAATAAACAGAAAATTATTAACAACAATTCTTGCAAAAAGCGGGTATGAAGTAATTGAAGCAGAAAATGGTGTAGAGGCTTTATCTAAAGTCTCTCCTGATATCTCTTTGATTTTGCTGGATTTAAAAATGCCTGTAATGGACGGTATTGAATTTATGAAAGTACTAAAAAGAGAAAAACCGGAATGTTTAGAAGTTCCTATTATTGTACTTACAACAGATGATTCAAAAAAGGAAGAGGCAAAATTAGAAGGAGCAAGAGAAGTATTAATAAAACCTATAAGCCCTGTAGAACTGCCGGATAAAATAGCCTCTTATTTGTAAACTTTTATTTCATTATAAAGACTATCCCTTTCAACCGGGATGAACCCGGCATCTTTTATCTGATAAATAAGTTCATTCATATTAAGTCCGCTTTTTGAACTAGCACCTGCAGCTGATTGTATTGACTCTTTTTGAATTGTTCCGTCAATATCATCAGCTCCATATTCACACGCAACTAAAGCAAGATTTAGGGTAAAAGTTGGCCAATATGCTTTTATATGAGGAATATTATTTAATAAAATCCTGCTAATAGCTACTGTCTTTAAAATTTCCTGACCTGTTAAAAAATCTTTTACATTAAGATAATTGTTTTTTCTTTGATACACAAGAGGAATAAATGCATTAAAACCTCCCGTTTTTTCCTGCAGTTTTTTAAGTTTTAACATATGGTCTATTCTGTGAGCTCTGTTTTCAATATGTCCAAAAAGCATTGTAGCATTACTTTTTTTTCCTCTTTTATGCCAAAGCTCGTGTATTTTTAGCCAATTTTGAGAAGTAACTTTTCCTTTACATATTTTATTTCTTATCTTCTCATCAAAAATCTCAGCTCCTCCTCCTGGCATCGAATCAACTCCTGACTCAATCATATCATCAAGAACCTCATCATAACTTTTACCACTAAGCTCACTTAAAAAATTAACCTCAGCTGCTGTAAAAGCCTTAATATGAATATCTGGAAGTTCTTGTCTTATTACTTTTACAATATTCATATAATATTCATATCCAACTTCAGGATTATGAGCAGACACAATATGAACCTCTTTTGCTCCTTTTTTATATGCTTCTTTTGCAATTTTTACACACTCATCAATACTTAACGTATAAGGGTTTGGGTTTTTCCTGTGAGCTGAAAAAGCGCAAAATTTACATATATCTTTACATATGTTTGAAGGATTAATATGCCTGTTTATATTAAAAAAAACTTTTCTGCCAAATTTTTTCTCTTTTATTTTTTTTGCTAAATCTCCTAAAGTAAATATATCAATATCATAAAGTCTTAATACTTCATTAGAGTCTAAATTTTCATTATTTTGCAATTTTTTTATAATTTTATTCATAAATTGCCTTTTAATTTTTTTGATAAAATAACACAAAAAGAAGAAAAATGCAACTGCAAGAACTCATTTATAACTGCAATGATGATTTAAAAATTTCTAAGAAAATAAAAAAAGAGATAAAAAACTATATCTCACAAATAAAAATAGAAGGTGGAAAAGACTTTTTTGTCAAACACACAAAAAAGATGGATTTTTTTATAAACCTTATTTACAAATACATTTTAAAAAAAGCATTTGAAGAATTCAGACCTCCTATAAACAATATTCCTGTTTCAATCATTGCTTTAGGAAGCTATGGAAGAGAACAACTATCAATATATTCAGACATAGATATTATGATTGTATATAAAAACCTGCCTGGATATAACATAAAACAATTAATTGAAAATTTCATTACAATGCTTTGGGATTTAGGTCTTAAAATAGGACACAGAGTACATGAAATAAAAGACCTTTTTCCAGCAAGTAATGAAGAGATTACGATAAAAACTGCAATGCTTGAATCAAGATTTATAACAGGCAGCAAATTTTTATGGTATGAAACTCAAAATGAACTTAACAAAATAAGAAACCACAATAAAAAAGAGTATATTTTAGCTAAATACGAAGAGATGAAACAAAGACACAAAAAACACCCCATTTCAATGGAACCTAATATAAAAGACGGCTTTGGTGGAATCAGGGATTCAAACACACTTCTTTGGCTTACAAAAGTTATTTTCAATTATCCAAACAATTCCTATTTAATCCCTAAATATGCAACTGAAGAAGAATTTAAAGAATATAGAAGTGCTCTTGAGTTTTTATTTAAAACAAGAGTTTATCTTCATATAGTAACTAATAAAAAAACAGATGTTGTATATTTAGATTATCAAAGGGAAATTGCTCTTAAAATGGGATATGAAGATTCTAAAAGATTAAAGGCTGAGAGAAAATTTATAAAAGATTTATTAAAATCTCTTTGGAAAGTAAATACTTTTTGTGAAATAACAATAAAAAAAATTATAAAACCTTATCTTTATAAGATGGATTTTCACAAAGCAAAAGAAAAAAGAGTCGAAAAGAACCTTTATCTATGTGAAAATGTTTTATATTCAAAAATGGATACAAATGAAAGTTTTGAAGAATGTATAAATAAAATTTTAAAAATTAAAGAATTTCAAAAATGCGATATTTCAATAGTAAATAACTTAAAAACAAAAGAATACAAACTCTCAAAAAAAACAATAAAAAAACTTTTTTACAAAAAAAATATCTATCCCCTGTTTTTTGCGTTATATAGAACTGATAAACTTGAAAAAATCATTCCCCCTTTTGAAAAAATAAAATATCTCGCACAGTTTGACGGCTATCATCAATATCCTGTGGATATTCATTCCCTACATACTCTAAAAGAGATAGAAAAAATCGGAAAATTTAATAATTTAAATGAAGAAGAAAAAGCTCTTTTAAGATTTACAGCATTTTTTCACGATTTAGGAAAAGGAAGAGTTGAAGAACATTCCATAGTAGGAGCAAAAATAGCAAAAGAGTTTGCACAGGAAATTGGATTTAAAAACAGTGAGATTATAGAAAAACTTATACGTTATCACACATTAATGTCTAATGTAGCCCAAAGGGAAGACATTTATAACGACAAAGTAATTTTATCATTTGCCGAAATTGTTCAAAATAAAAAATTTTTAGACTATTTATATATTCTCACAATTGCCGATATTAAAGCAGTAGGAGTTGGTATATTTAATTCATATAAAGAAAATCTATTAAACATTCTTTATAAAAACACTTTAAATGCTTTAGAAAACAAAGAGCTTTTAAATGAAATAAGCATAAGAAAAAGGAAAGAAAAAATTTTACTGTCAAAAGAAGAGTTCAAAACACTTCCAAGAAAACTTCAAAAAGAGCTTTTAAAATCTCCTTCAAATCAGCTGTTTTTACAAAATTCAACAAATGCAATATTAAAAATATTAAAATGGATTCAAAACATTGATGAATATAAAGTTAAATTTGAAAACGAAAAACATTTAATTATCCATTTAGCAAAAAAAGAGACCCTTAATTTCGCAATAGGATGGTTTTTAGAAAAACTTCAAAACTTAAACTTAAACCACCTCTCTATTTATAAAATAGGAAATATAAAATATTTCAAAATAGAATTTAATAAAAAAGTAGATAAATACGACCTTCCTTTAATAGAGAAATATATAAAAGAAGCTTTCAAACAAAAAGAGATTAAAACCAAACTTAAATTCAAAAAAGAAGAATTCAAAACAGATTGCAACCATTCACAAAATTATGCAAGCTTAAAATTAAAAACTGAAGATAAAAAAGGAATTATATCCACTATAATGGATACTTTTGATAAATTCAACATAAGTATAGAGGACGTAAAAATCTCTACTCAAAAGAACATAGCAAGAGATTTATTTATTATTCCAAAAGAGAGCGGTTTTTGTGAAAAAAAAGATAAAATTATAAAAAGGCTTTGCGAATGAAAAAGAAAATTTTAATAATAATTGCTCTTATTATGGTCATTTCCACTATTATAAGAACAGCAATAGTTGGTTTTTCTTTTTTTAACTTTTCAAATCAGCTAATTACTAATCAGACTCTTTTAATAAAAGAACTTCTACAAGAAACAATAGATAAAAACAGATTTATAGACATAATAAAAAGCTCCCACCATATAAAATGCATAAAATTCATAAATAAAAGAGTATCAGAAATAAATTTAAAATATGACCTTGAAAACAAAGAAATTATAGCTGTTGCCCCTTTTAATTCAAATGAAGCCTTAAAAATAGTTTTTTCAGGAAAAGACTATTTTGACAAGTTAATAAATGCAATTTTACAAATTGTTTTTTTAGCTCTTATCTCAATGATAATAATTATTTTAATTTTAAATTACTATCTAACCCCTTATCTTGAAATTTTAGAAAAAGTAAAACATTCAACGGAAAAAATGTTAAAAGGAAAATTTGACGAAAAACTAAATACAAAATTAAAAGGGGAAGCTAAAGAGTTTGTAGATGCGTTTAATGACTTCGTGCAAAAAATGAACAACTCTTTTGGAGTTATAGAAAAAAAATATACTACCCTAATAGAAAAAGAAAAATCAAACGACCCTCTAAACGATGCAAAAGAGACAATTGAGCATTTAGCTAATATATTTCAGTTTAAAAGAATAATAGAAGAAGATTTAGATGTTCAAAGTATTTTACAAAGATTAATAGAAATTATAAAAACTTTTAAAATATCAAATTTCGCAATAATAGGAATAGACAATAATGAAAAAAACATAATCTTTAACTACATTCAAGGAGATATTTGCTGCTCTGTTTTAGAAAATCCAAACAACTGCAGATGCTATAGATTAAATAAAGAAATTAACTCAATAAAAACCCCAAAAGTCTGTCAGCTTCATTTTTGTCAAAACGATTATATATGTCTTCCATTTAGCAGCAGCGGAAATTTTAGCGGTATTTTAAAAATCAATATAAAAGATAAAAACATCTTAAAAAACATTCCTTACATAAAAGCTTATTTAAACGAAATATCCCCTGTAATAGAAGCTAAATATACTCTTGAGATACTACATTCCCAAACAATCAAAGACCCCCTAACAGGACTTTTTAACAGAAGATATCTTGAGAGTATTTTGCCTACAATCATAGCAAGCGCTAAAAGAAGAGAAGAAAAAATCGGATTTTTAATGATAGATATGGACTATTTTAAAAAAGTAAATGATACCTACGGACATGAAGCCGGAGATATAGTGTTACAAACTTTAGCTGAGATACTTAAAAGTTCTATTAGAAAAAGTGATATTGCAATAAGATATGGAGGCGAAGAATTTTTAATAATTTTACAAAACATAAAATCTTTAGAAGATGCTAAAGAGGTAGCAGAAAAAATAAGAAAAAATGTAGAAAACAGAAAAATACATATAAAAAATAATATATTACAAAAAACTATAAGCATTGGAGTTAGTGTATTTCCAATCCATTGCAATAATGCTTTAGAATGCATAAAAAACGCAGATACAGCACTTTACAAAGCTAAAAACTCTGGAAGAAACAAAGTTGTAGTATTTAAAGAAGAGTTAAAAACAATTTAGCTTTTATTTTTATTAGGTTTTGCAAATTCTATTAAATCTTCAGCACTTACAATATCTTCAGGCAGGTTTTTTAACGATTTTAAAAAAAGATTAGTTGTTGTTCTTGCATCTCCTAGGGCTCTATGGTCTATTTCATCTGAAAGGTTAAGTTCCTCTTTTAAATATTTAAGCCCGTACCTTTCAGCCGGAATAGTCTTTTTGGCAAGAGATATAGTGCACAGGTGCCTGTTTAAAAGCTCCCCTAAATTCTCTTTTTTAAACTGACTTGCTAAAAAATTAAAATCAAAATCGGCAGCGTGAGCCACAATAATACTATCTCCTAAAAAAAACCTGAATTTCTCAAGGATTTCTTTTTGGGATTTTTCATTTCTTAACATTTTTTCATCAATACCAGTTACTTTTGTCACATATTTAGGAATATCTTTTGCATAAACTAAAAAAGAAAACTCATCAACAGGTTTTAAATTTTTTAGTTTAACAGCCCCTATTTCGATAATCTGCCCCTCTTTTGGCTTTGAATTATTAACCTCTAAATCCAATATAGTATATTCAGCCTCATCATAAGGAATAAGAGCAGTTTTTAAATATACTTTATCATCTTTTAAAACTAAAGGAAGCCCCTGAAATTTTAAAATATCATAAACTGCATCAAAGTTAAACCCTGGATAGACTCTTTTTGTTAAACTTAAAAACTCCTTTTTTGAAATACCTTTTTTTAACTTATTAATAAGCTTTTCAAACATACCTTAATCTTTTTTATTAAAATTATAACTAAAAAAACAGGAATTTGTTTCTTGGAAAATTTTTATCAATTAATATAAATTTTTATTGCATTACTTAATTAAACTTGCTATAATATGTAAAAATTTCAAAAAGGACAAAAATGGTCTTAGTTATGAAAGTTGGAGCTACCCAGGATGAGATTCAACAAACAATAAACCAAATTAAACAATGGGGACACGATGTTAGTGTGGCACCTGGTGAGAAACAAGTAGTAATAGGTATTATAGGAGATAAAACAGATTTACTCGGAAAACCTTTATCAACACTTCCGGGTGTGGCAAAAGTACTTGAAGTTTCAGCTCCTTATAAAAGAGCAAGCCGCGAATTTCACCCAGAAGATACAGTAATTGAAGTGGAAGGCGTAAAAGTTGGCGGTGGTCATAAAGTAGTAATTGCCGGACCTTGCAGCGTTGATACTGTAGAAAATGTGATATACCTTGCAAAAGTGGCAAAAGAAAACGGCGCTAATATGCTAAGAGGCGGTGCATATAAACCAAGAACTTCTCCATATACTTTCCAAGGTCACGGAGAAGAAGGTTTAAAAATGCTTTTAGAAGCTAAAAAAGAGACAGGCCTTCCGATTGTAACTGAGCTTATGAGTATAAAAGACATTGATGTAGTTTATAAATATGCTGATGTTATTCAAATTGGGGCAAGAAATATGCAAAATTTCCCACTTCTTAAAGAAATCGGTAAACTTGACAAACCGGTTATCCTTAAAAACGGAATTTGTTCAACTGTAAAAGAGCATTTAATGAGTGCTGAATATATTATGAGCGAAGGAAATGATAAAGTAATTTTATGCTTAAGAGGTACAAGAACATATGAACCAAGTGTTAGAAACACTCTTGATGTAACATTAATTCCTATTATGCAGAAAATGACACACCTTCCAATTATAGTAGACCCAAGCCACGCAGCAGGAAAAAGAGAATTTGTAAGCCCTCTTGCATACGCGGGAATGGCTGCAGGGGCTGATGGATTAATTATTGAAATTCACAACTGTCCAAAAGAGGCTTTAAGTGATGGAGACCAGGCACTTCTGCCAAGAGATTTTGAATATCTAATGAAAAAATTAAAAGAACTTAAACCTTGGAATCAAAAAGAGTGGTGGGAGTTTGATAAACAAAAAGAGACTGACTGTATAAAAGTTAAATAACTTTTTAGTCTCTCCCCCTCAACTTTCTTTAAAACTTGCTTTTAATTTTCTTTTTTGCTACAATTTACAAAAAGGCTTTTTATGGAATATGAAATAATAAAAGAAGCCATTATACCTGCAAAAGAAGCCTTAAAAAAAGCACCAAAACTTGAAGGTATAAAAACAGGGATTGAAGGGCTTGATGAGCTTTTTTTTATAGCCGAAATTGAAAATAAAAAGCCAGTTAAAAAAAACCTAGGCGGTATGCCAAAATACAGTGTTTGCAACATTACAGGCGTAAATGACACCGGAAAAAGCCTAATGGCAGAACAGTTTGCAATATATCAGGCACAAAATTACAAAGTTTGCTTTATAACAGTTGAAACCCCTGCAAATTTTGTGGTGAGTTCTATGAAATTAAGAGCAAAGGCAATGGGGATTGATGAGAGTAAAATAGATGAAAACATTATTTTTATAGATGCAACTTCAAATTATAAATTAAGAGATGAAATTCCAACACTTTTAAATACACTTGCATATGCCATTAAAGAACATGGAATAAAATTTACCATTATTGATTCTATTACAGGTCTTTTTGAAAACAAAGAGATGATGGCACGAACAATTGTAAGACGTATTTACAACTTTTTAAAAAAATGGTATCAAACAGGTATTTTAATTTCACAAAAAAGAAGCGGACACGATTTATTAAGTGCCGAAGCCGCAGGTGGATATGCGGTAGGTCATATAGTTGATGGCACTATTGTACTCAGCAAAGAACTTATAGATTCCACTTATAAAGCTAAAATTTATAAAAAACCAATAGGTGAAATTGTAAGACTTTTTAGAATTGACGGATGCAGAATGTGCGGACACGACACAAAAGTAAGATTTTTAGAAATTACTGAAACCGGTTTAGTAAAAATCGGTAAACCAATTCAAGGAGGGGAACAATGATTTTAGAAATTAAAACAAACGACTATGAAGTAAAATACCTTGCAGAAAGGGTGTTTTTTAAATCAATCGATTTAGTAGGAGGTCTTGATAAATTAGCAGAATACAGAAACCTAACATGGCTGCCAAGTCTTGCAAGAGCCGCTTTTGTAATAGTTTTAAGAGAAGAATACCTAAAAACAGAAGATGAAATAGCCCAGTTTGTAGGAATTTCAAGAAATACTGTAAGACAGATTTTAAGAGCCGACCCTAATTTAGCACTTTATAAAATACAGCATATAGATGAGCTAAACGAAAAAGAAAAAAAACAACTAAAAGTTCATACAGCGGGAGGAATTGCAAAACTTGCCTACAAACTCGTAAAAGCCGGAGAAGATTCTCAAACCGTTATGGAATACTGTCGTTCAATGGCAGAAAAAATTACACAAGAGTGCGATGCACCTTGGAGTTATTTAGTATTAAAAAGCATAAAAGGAATCCACTACCCTGTAACAAATGCCGAAGCTTTAATTGAAAGATTAAAACATCTCCAAATTAAAGGTTTTAGCGGTGAAGAGATTGCAAAAAACTTAAATTATCCTATTAAGAATCCGGCAGAACTTTTAAAAGAGATAAAAGATTTTTTAGCAAGTAAGGAAGCAAAATGAAAAAAGCCAAAATAGTAGCAACCCTTGGTCCAAGCAGTGAAGACAAAATAGAAGATATGATAAAAGCGGGAGTTGATGTCTTCCGTCTTAACTTTTCACACGCAGACCATAAAACCCACAAAGCTGCTATCAAAAAAATAAGAGAAGCCGCTAAAAAACTTGATTCTAAAACAGCAATTTTGCAAGACATTTCAGGACCTAAAATCAGAATCGGAGAAATTAACGGAATTTTAGAACTTAAAAGAGGTGATAAAATAAGACTTGTTAAAAAAAATCCTAAAAGCGCGTATGATTTAACAATCAGCTATCCTGAAATTATAGACCAAGTGGAAGTCGGTGAATATGTGTTTTTTGCAGACGGTTCTATCAGGACAAAAGTGATAGAAAAAACACCTGAATATTTAGTGCTCGAAGTTAAAAACGACGGAGTTCTCTCAAGCAGAAAAGGAGTAAATTTTCCACACTCTAACCTTAAAATATCAGCCATTACCCCAAAAGATGAAAAAGACCTGATTTTTGGAGCAAAAAACGGGGTTGATATTGTCGCTATTTCTTTTGTAAATTCAAAAGATGATATATTAAAAGCAAAAGAAATTTTAAAAAACGCAGGAGCAAGCCCTTGGGTTATTGCTAAAATTGAAACAAAAAAAGCTGTTGAAAATCTGGATAAAATTTTAGAAGTAAGCGATGGGGTAATGGTTGCAAGGGGGGATTTAGGAATTGAAGTTGGAATTGAGAAAGTACCTGTAATCCAAAAGAAAATAATACGCCGTGCAAACAAAATGAAAAAACCTGTAATTACAGCCACTCAAATGCTTTTATCAATGGTAAATTCGCCGTTTCCAACGCGTGCTGAAGTGAGCGATGTTGCAAATGCAGTAATGGATGGAACAGATGCTGTAATGCTCAGCGATGAAACAACTGTTGGAAAATACCCTATAAAAGCGGTTGAAACTTTAGTAAAAATTATAAAAGAAATTCAAAGTATTTACCCTTATTACAAAAAATATGAAACAGATGATGATGACGCAATTGCCCTAAGTGTCGCAGACTTAGCAAAATCAATTGAACCAAAAGCAATTATAAGCTTTACAAGCAGCGGAACCACTGTTAGAAGTATTGCAAAATACAGACCGAAAACTCCTATTTTTGCCGTAACTCACAGCAGAGATACTAGCAGAAAATTAAAATTAGTATGGGGAGTTGAGAGAATTTTTGAAATGCCAAAAATAAAAGACCCTGAAAAACTGATAAACAAATTTATAGAAACTGCAAAAACTTTAGAAATTCTAAAAGAAAAAGACAAAGTCATAGTAACAATGGGAAGCATTATAGGAAAAGAAGGCACAACCAATATGATAAGGGTTATTGAAATTTAAATAATCTCACTGTCAAAGAAAAATTCAATCTCAGGAAAATTAGAATATAAAAACTCTTCTATTTTCCTTTGAATTTCACCCGCCTGTTTTTCATTATGAGCCCCAAAAATGATGGCAATGCTTGCTTCTTTTGGATATTCACCTGAAATATCAAGCACAGAGACATTAAATTTTTTAAGTTTGTCTTTTATAGAATTAACAATTTTACGTCTTTCTTTTAAAGAGAAAACAAAAGGAAGCTCAAAATCTGCTATTAAATTAACTATTACCATTGCCGCAGGATTTGCAAATTCCGTAGATATAGAGTTCTTTTTGGGAATTTGGATATTTTTTGTCTATTTCTTCGTTAATAATTTCATTAAACGGAATATCTTCTACTTTTCCACACTTTTTACATACAAAATGTGCGTGAGGCTCTTTTTTTATTTCAAATTTAGGTTTATGGTGAAGACAAATTTCGCTTATTACATCCTCTTCTTTTAAGGCGTTTATATTTTTATAAATAGTAGCAAGAGAGATACTTGGAAACATCTCTTTTATGCTTTCATAAATCTCTTCAATACTTGCGTGTCCTTGTTTATCGAGTTCTTTTAATATTGCAAGACGCTGAGGTGTTGTTTTTAAATTTGATTCTTCAAGTAAATTTCTATAATTTTTCATTTTAACCTTTCTTTTTTCTTCTCTTTAAAGACCCCCGACTTTAAAGAAAAGAAAAAAAGAGCTTAAATGTTAAGCTCTTTGAATTTTTTTAACATTTCTTCCATCTCTTTTACATCATTTTCATCAATTAAATCTTCTAAACTTACATATTTACCAACATTTCCTGTCATTGGTTCAATATCTGTATTAACCGGAAGAGTTTTTTTACCAGGTCTCCAGTTTGCAGGACATACTTCACCAGTTTTATATGCATATTGGTGAGCCATAATTTGTCTTAAGAATTCTTTTACACTTCTACCAACTGGTGGAGCTTGAACTTCTTCAGCCACAATTTGTCCGTCTGGATTAATTAAAAATCTTCCTCTAAGAGCAAGTCCGGCACCTTCAATCATTACACCGAATTTTCTTGTAACTTCTCCAGTAGGGTCAGCTGCAATTGTAAGTTTAAGGTCTTTTAATAGCGGCTCAGTTTCTACAAATCTTTTATGTGAAAATTTTGTATCAGTTGAAACTGCTAATACCTCAACACCTAATTCTTTTAAAAATGGTAATGCTGCGTTCATTGCTGCGATTTCAGTTGGACATACAAATGTAAAGTCTGCCGGATAAAAACATACTACTGTCCATTTTCCTTTATAATCATCACTGCTAACTTCTGTATAATGCCCTGTTGCCGCATCATAAGCTTCCATTTTAAATTCCGGTATATTCTTTAGAACTAATACACCTTCTTGAGTTTTAATTTCTTCCATTTTTACCTCCTTAGTTTCTTCTATTTTTTGTGCCATTTCTTTTGTATCTTTTTCACATGCCATATGGCACCTCCTATTTGCAATTAAATTGCTACAAGAAAATTATAATAAATAAAAAAATTTTTGTCAAGAAAAAATTAACAAAAGGAAAAAACTTATCTTTTAGAAGATTTTATCTAAATCAAGATTATAAAAAAGATTAGGATGTTCAAGCTTTACTTTTTCCACTATCTCTTTAATACTTTTATCAGAACTTTTCATCTCTTCTAAAACAACTGCCCTTACATCTTCATAATCTATAGGGAATTCACTTAAAATCTCTTTTTCAAGTTTTAAATCTATATTCTCTTTCATTGCCTTTTTTAAAGTTTCCATCATACTCATATATTCATCAACATCAAGCACAACTTTTACTTTTTGCTGAGGAGTTAGCATAACCCAAAGAGGATTGTTTAAATCCCCTTCAATTATTTCTAAGTCATTACACTTAACTATAGTTTTTGAATCTATTTTTCTTGCTGTTTCTTTAGCCATACCATAAGTCCTTTTTGAGCGTGAAGTCTATTTTCAGCCTCTTTAAATATTTCATCAGAATGAGCCTCAAACACATTCTCACTTACTTCATATCCTCTGTAAGCCGGAAGACAGTGAAGAAAAATCGCATCTTTTTTTGCAAGCCCCATAATATTAGCATCTACTTCAAAACCTCTAAAATCTTTTATTCTCTTTTCTTTTTCATCTTCTTGCCCCATACTCACCCACGTGTCTGTAGTAACCACATCGGCATTTTTTACAGCTTCTTCTGGGTCATTTGTAAAAATAAGCTCAGCCCCGCTTTTTCTTGCAAACTCAAGGGCTTTTTCTCTTATACCTTCATCAATTTCATATCCTTTTGGAGTCGCAATTCTAAGTTCAAATCCAAGTTTTGCCGCTAAAATTGCCCATGAATTTGCCATATTGTTACCATCACCTACATATGCTACGATTGTGTTTTTAGGATTTTCAAAATCAAATTTTTTAAATTCTATCATAGTCATTAAATCTGCAAGCAGCTGAACCGGATGACAAAGGTCTGTAAGTCCGTTGATTACAGGCACTTTAGAGTATTTTGCAAACTCTTCTAATCTCTCTTGTCCAAAAGTCCTAATCATTATCAAATCAACCATAGAGCTTATAACTCTTGCAGTATCTTTAAGAGGTTCCCCTCTTCCTAACTGAATATCGCGACTGCTTAAAAAAATACCGTTTCCCCCAAGCTGATTAATTCCAACTTCAAAACTGACTCTTGTACGGGTTGAGCTTTTTTCAAAAATCATTGCAAGCTGATTGTATTTTAAATAAGGTTTAAAAATATTGGCTTTTGTCTCTTTTTTAATTTGAAAAGCTAAATCAATAATTTTTTGAATTTCATCTTTTGAAAAATCTACAAGCCATAAAAAATGTCTCAATATCTATCCTTTCTTTTAGATATAATTTTATCAAAAAAGGAGCATTTTTGGAAAAATCTCAAATTGCAAACCTTCCTACAAAATTCGGAGAGTTTAAAATTCAGTCATTTAAAGAAAATGAAAAAGAACATCTTGTAATTTTTACAAAAAAGCTCCCTGAAATTCCCATTATAAGAATTCACAGTGAATGTTTAACAGGAGACGCTTTAGGCTCTTTAAAATGCGATTGCGGAGAACAGCTTGAATATGCAATGAAAGAAATTCAAAAACACGGGGGAATGATAATTTATCTCAGACAGGAAGGCAGAGGCATTGGGCTTTTTAACAAAGTAAATGCATACGCCCTTCAAGACAGGGGTTTTGATACCGTAGAAGCAAACCATCAATTAGGATTTGAAGCGGATATGAGGGATTTTAGTATAGTCGAAAAAATCTTAAAAGAGTTTAACATAAAAAAAATAAAACTTCTTACAAACAACCCAAGAAAAGAGTTTGCTTTAAAAGAAATTGAGGTCATTGAAAGACTTCCTATTAAAATAAAACCAAACCCTTTTAATGAAAATTATCTGAGAACAAAAAAGGAAAAACTTGGACATAAATTATAAAATTTATATAACAAGTAACGGATTTGTAGGAGAATATTTAAAAGAGTATTTTAAAAAAAATCTAACAGAGGAGATTGATAAAGCCGATATTGTAATTAACACAATAGGAATTTTAAAAGAGGAAAAATATACATATGAACAATCTCATATCAAAAAGTTAAAAGAGTTACTTCCAAAATTAAAAAACAAAAAACTAATCCACTTCTCAGCTCTTGGAAGTAAAAAAGAACATCCATCAAGATACCATCAAACAAAAGCCTTAGGAGAAGAGATTATAAAAAAGAACTTAAAAAATTATGCAATTTTAAAACCTTCCATAATACTTGGAGAAAATCAAAAACTTTACAAAGACTTAGAAAAATTTAAAAATCTCCCAATAATTTTTGTACCAAAAATGAAAGTAGCCCCTGTTGAAATTGAAAAAATAGCAAAAATTATAGAAAAAATAATAAAAGAGAATTTAAAAGGCGAATTTGAAATATGCGGAAAAGAAATTGTCTCAATGAAAAAAATTTTTAAAGACGGTTTTAAAAAATTCAATAAAAACCCGATAATCATTGAAATGCCAAAATGGTATTTTAGGCTCTTACTCCCTATTTTAAGTAGATTAAAAATTCTCTCAAAAGATGAATATCTTATGATTGAAGATAATATATGCAAAGGAAAAAGATGAATAAATTCGAAAAATTTACAAATGAGCTTTTAAAATGGAATAAAATACACAAACTTACAAATTACAATACAAAAGAGGAAATTCAACTTCAAATTGAAGACAGTTTGTATCCGCTTGAAATTGAGCCTTCTTTAAAAAAATCAAAAACCGCAATAGATATAGGAACAGGAGCTGGATTTCCGGGGCTTATTTTAGCAATAGCTATGCCAGAAACTAAATGGTATTTAGTTGAACCCTTAAAAAAAAGATATAGTTTCTTAAACTACTTAAAAACCATTTTAGGTTTAAAAAACGTAGAAATAGTGCCAAAAAGATTAGAACAAACAGATATAAAAAAAGCGGATTTAATTACAAGCAGAGCCGTAATGCCTACTCCTGAAATACTAAAAATAGCAAAACCCTTTATAAAAAAAGATGGTACAATACTTTTATATAAAGGCTCTAATGTTTTTGACGAATTAAAAGATATAAAAGCCAAAATAAGTTCAAAAAACAACAGAAACTACGTTTTCATAAAGGCTTAAAATGGGAAAATTGATTCTTTTTCTTATAATAATAGCATCTGTATATTTTCTTTTTTTTAAGAAAAAAGAGCTTAAAAATGAAAATACAGATGAAAGTAAAGATTTAATTTTATGCGATAAATGCCAGACATTTTATCCAAAAGAAGAAATTAAAAAAATTAACGGAAAAAATATTTGCAGGGAATGTTATGATAATTCTTGAACCCCCATTTAATAATGAAAAATTTGTAAGGGTAAAAACAATTGAAGATATCAAAAAAACCCCTTCAAATTCTACACTTGTATTTCATTATTCCGATTCCTCTTTAGATGAGTTTAATTTCTGCAAAATAAACAACATAGCATATGGAGTTATTATCAATAACATTAAAGAACTTATTTTTGTATCAAACCTTAAAGCTAAATATGTTTTTACCGATAATATAGAAAATGCAAAAAAATTTCAAAAAATTGCAAATGAATATCTTTTAGACACAAAAATCGTCTATCTTATAAAAAGTTTAGATGATATTGAAACACCGGCACATCTTGGAATAGATGCGGTCAAATTAAAGGAGAATTTATGAAAAAACCGAAAGTTACTCCTATTAACAAAGAAGTTTTTTTAAAAGAAGAGGATTTTATAGTCTCAAAAACTGATTTGAAAAGCAGAATTTTATATGGAAACAGAATTTTTATTAAAATAAGCGGATATCAGGAAAAGGAACTTTTAGGAAAACCACACAATATTTTAAGACATCCAGATATGCCAAGATGTGCTTTTAAAATACTTTATGAGCATATTCAAAATGGAAAAGAGTGGTTTGGATTTGTAAAGAACTTAAGAAAAGACGGAGGGTTTTACTGGGTGTTTGCAAACATATCCCCTACTTTTAATACAAACGAACAGATAATAGGCTATTATTCAGTAAGAAGAAAGCCAATAGATGGCTTTAAACAGCTTATAGAACCACTTTATATGCAGCTTAAAGAAATTGAACAAACAGAGGGAATGGAAGGCTCGTTAAAAGCAGTTGAAGAGTTTTTAAATGAAAAGGGAATGAGCTTTAATGAATTAATGATAAAAATTCAAAAAGGAATTATTAATGAACTATAAAATATTTAATATATCAGTATCCATATTATTAGGCATAATTGCATTATATGGCATCTATAAAAACGATTTAATTATAATTGCCTTAGGTTCTGTAGGATTAATTGTAGCTTTAGCTCCTTTATTTATAAAATCAAAAAAAGAATCTTCACTACTTTTAAAAATTCAAAAGCTTATTAAAAGCGCTGCAAACGGTGATTTTGAAGGAAGAATTACAAACATAAACCCGCAAGACCCGCTAAGCAATATGGCTTGGGATGTAAATGATTTATTAGACCAGCTTGAAGCATTTGAAAGAGACATAAAAGAATCTATTACAGCCGCAGAAAACGGAATAGATTATAGAGACATAGCTCCTCAGGGATATAAAGGAAGATTTAGAAACACAGTCCTTATGATAAACGAAGCTATAAAAGCAATTTCAACTGCCATTAAAGAACAGGCAAGAAGCGAGCTTTTTATTACTCTTAACAATTTAGGGGGAGGAATAAAAGCCCAAATTAATGAAATTAAAGATTCTTTTAATATAGATTTAAAAAAATTTATGCTGAAAATAGATGAATTATCCAAAGAAATTTATGAAGGAGCTGATGATTCGGCTAAAAAAATAGAAAATCTAACAAATGTTTTAAACGAACTTATTGAATTTATAGCACACACAAATGAATCTATAAATATGCTCTCTCAAAGAGCAGAAGAAATTGGAAAAATTGTAGAACTTATTACAGACATTGCAGACCAGACAAATTTATTAGCTCTTAATGCCGCAATTGAAGCGGCTCGTGCAGGCGAACACGGAAGAGGATTTGCAGTTGTTGCGGACGAAATTAGAAAACTTGCAGAGAGAACCCAAAAAGCCACTTCAGAAATTTCAATAACAATTAAAACCCTTCAACAAGAAACAAGTGACATTCAAGCAAATGCAGACACCATAAACCATATGGCAAATGCTTCAAAAGAAGACATTGATATGGTTAGCCACCTTATTTTAGGATTTAGAAACAAAGCTCAGGAAAACAGAAATAATGTTGATTTTGCTTTGACAAGAATGTATCTTGACCTATCAAAACTTACTCATTTGATTTATAAACTAAACGCTTACGAAGCTGTAGTAGGAGAAGAAGAGATACATCAGGTATCTTCAGATGAATGTGAATTTGGAAGATGGTTAAATGATGAGCAAACAATTAAAAAATTCGGATGTTTAGAAGAGTATAAAGAAATTAAAAATAAATATCACAAAAATATTCACGACCTTACAAACAAAGCACTTGAGTGCACAAAAACAAAAACGTGTCTTAAAGAAAAAGACAAAGTTATTGAAATATTTAAAGAAGTAGATAAAAATTCGCGAAAACTTTCTGAAAAATTAGAAAATCTATTTGAACACTATATAAAAAATCCATGTCAATAAAGAAGTTTGATTTTTTTTTAATTCTTCTTCTTTTACCTTTTATAGCAGTTAGTCTGTTTTTAGTAAATGAAATATCCCATAAACTATTTTATAAAGAACTCCTTTATATAGGAATAGGGATTATTGCCTTTATTATTGTCTATTTAATTCCTATAAGAAGATTTTTATGGCTTATTCCTTTTGTTTATTGGTTGAATGTAGGACTGCTTTTTATGGTTGATTTTTTCGGAATAAGCATTTTAGGTGCTAAAAGATGGCTAAAAATTCCTCTTTTAAATTTAACCATTCAACCCTCAGAATTTATGAAAACAACACTTCTTTTAATGCTTGGATATTTAATTTACAGATATCCTCCAAGGCCTGTTTATAATTTAAAGGAGTTTGCAAAACTCTCTATGTATATCATAATTCCGTTTTTTTTAATAGCCAAAGAACCGGATTTAGGAACTGCTCTTATTACGTTAATTGTAGGATTTGGAGTTTTGTTTATTATAGGTGTTGATAAAAAAATATGGATTAGTATCGGAATCTTTAGTATTATATTTATTCCAATAGCATACAAGTATCTTCTTAAAGATTATCAAAAAAAAAGAATAGAACAATTTTTAAACAAACCTAGCTATCACGTAAAACAGTCTTTAATCGCAATAGGAAGCGGAGGTATCAGCGGAAAAAGTAAAAAAGAGGCAACTCAAACCCAGCTTAAATTTTTACCTATTGCGAGTAGTGATTTTATTTTTGCTTATTTGGTAGAAAGATTTGGCTTTATTGGAGCTCTTAGCATCATAGGGCTTTATTTTATTTTAATCTGGTATCTATTAAAACGAGCTGAAAAATTAAAAGATGACTATTTTGCAAAAGTTATGTATATAGGTGTTGGACTTATGATTTTTATTTATGCGTTTGTAAATATGGCAATGACTATGAATCTAGCACCAGTTGTGGGAGTACCCCTGCCGCTTATCAGTCACGGAGGTACAAGTTTTATAAATTTTATGATACTTTTTGCAATTTTAGAAAATCTAATTAGTAAAAAAGAGTTTTTAAATACTCACGGAGTAAAATAGAGAAGCCTTATTTAGACTCCTCTTTTTTTTCATTATCTGATGCCTGAGGCATTTTTGTAGGAGCTTTTGGCTGATTGAATTTCGCCATAATAGCTGATAATTTTTCTTTAAGTGTTTCAAAAATACCTTTTGTTGATTCTTCACCTTCAAGAATTTTTTCAAGTTTTTCAATTTCTTCATAAAGGTCTTTATAATCAATTTCTACTTTTCCGTATCCTAACGCTTCTGCAAGTTCAAGCTGTTCTTTTGCATATGCAAGAAGCTCTTTTAATTCATCTTTATTTGGATTTTCACCGTTTGCAAGCTCGTTTGCTCTTATAATTGCCTGCTCTGCTCTTAGAATTGGCAGAGGAATTACAATCTTTTCAAGAACTAATGTCTCAAGAGCTTCAATTAAAAGCGCTTTTGCTTCCTCATATTTTTCTTGCTCGATTAAAGGAATAATAGCTTTTAATACAACCGGATATGTTCCTATAGGAAGTGCTGTAACAAAAATATCAAGTTCACTTGCTAAGTTTAGCATAATATCTCTTGCAAGTTGAACTTCACCTGCTTTAATTAATGCCACAATTTCTGTTTTTGCAGCTTCAACATCATCAACAGTTCCAGGAAAGTCAACCACTTGCTCTTTTACATCAACAGGAACTAATTGTAAATTAGGGTCTCTTGCAATTAATACTTCAAGTTTTCCTAAAACATTTGCAATTTCTTCAAGTGCTTTTTCTTTTTGTTTTTCATCAAGTAAATCAACTACTTTTGCAACAAGCTCTATTGCTTCTACTGCCTCTTCTGTAATTTTTTTAACTCTTTCATCAACATAATTATCTTGTGCAGCTTCTACTTGTTTTGTAACTTCTTTGTTTTCTTGAAGTCTTTTTTTAACTTCTGCCATCTTCCCCTCCTTAAAGTTTTAATTAATTTAACATTGAAATTATAGCTTATTTAGTCAGGTATTGTCAATGTTTTTAAAATAAAAATTAAAATATTTTTTAGCAATTAGGACTTAGAGGCTCTTTGAAGAGTCTGTCACTTTAATACAAAAAGGCAAAAGCCCTATAAATTGACAATCTCAACCTCAAGAGCTTTAAACCTTGCAGTCTTTACCTTATGGTCAGCCTCATCCCCAAAAAGATAATTTATACGGTTTTTTGCAAAATGAAACGTACTAAAAAGTGTATAGGGTCTAACAGATTTTGTAAATTTTACTTTAAGCTCTTTACTTTCCCCATATATGCTTTTTAATTTTACAATTTCACTTATTTCACCCCTGTGACATTCATTTACAAGTAAAACATCATCTTCATATCTTTTTATAAGTTTTTGACTATGTTTTGTCTGAGCTGCATTGTTATATTGAGCAAGAGCCCTTCCTGTATTTAGCCACCACCTTTTTTTCCCTTCTATAAAATCCTTAACTTCTCCTCTTAAATGATATTTATGATAATGAAAATGCCCTTTTCCATCAGGAGTGCTAAACTTTTCTAAATGCAGCACTCTAGAATCGCTTCCGTCTTTTTTAACAGGCCACTGAAGCGGTTTTTTTTCAAGCCTTTCATAAGTAGCCCCTTCAAAACGGCTAACTTCCTTTTTACACTCTTCAAAAACATCTTCACTTGAATTAAAACCTACACTCTCTCCCATATTTTTAGCAATCTCTTTTATTACTTCCCAGTCATCTGGCAATTCGCTTTTTACTAAAGGTCTGCTTAAATGAAGTCGTCTTTCGGCATTTACATATATTCCTGTTTTTTCATAAGCGCTTTTTACTGCAAATACAATATCAGCACTCTTTGTAATTTCATTTTCCATAACTTCCATTACCATTAAAAATTCAAGCTCCTTAAAGGCTTTATGAATTTTATTTTGGTTTGGATGAATATGTAAAATATCCTCTCCCATATTGATAATCGCCTTTATATTCCCTTTTAAAATCTCATCTATCATATCAGGTGTCATAAGTCCTATTTCACTCTCATCAGGTCTTATGTAATCAGGTAAAAAGTATGGCAAACACCCTACATCACAGGCTCCCTGAACATTATTTTGTCCTCTTAAAGGCAATACCCCAGCACCTTTTTTAAAATTGCCTGTAAGCATTGCAAGGTTACTTATTGCATTTACACTCTCAGTCCCGTCAATATGCTCAGTTACCCCAAGACCCCATGCAAAAATAGTTTTTTGTGTTATTAGTTTTGCAATTTCTTCGATTTTGTTTTTTATATCTTCAAAGCCTTTTAATTTTGTAAAAAAGTTCTTGTCATATCTATCTTTTAAAAGAAGTTCTTTATACTCTTCAAACTTTACACACCTGTTTTTAATAAACTCTGTATCTATTAAATCTTTTTCAATAAGCTCTTTTGCAATTGCATTTAAAAACAAGAGATTTGATTCAAAAGGCAAAACAACAGAAATATCGGCAAATTTCATTAAAGGAATCTTCCTTACATCAACAACAATTAATTTAGCCCCTCTTTTTTTAGCTTTAATAATCCTGCTTGCAACCATAGGGTGAGCTTCTGTTGTGTTTGAACCTATTACAAAAATAACCTCGCTATCAAAAATAGAATCAAAATCAACGCTGCTTGCACCCTCTCCTATACTCATTTTAAGTCCGCTAAGACTCGGAGAGTGACAAACCCTTGCACAGTTATCTACATTCGGAGTTTTTAATATTTTTCTTGCAAAATGCTGAAAAAACCATGCACTCTCAATATTAGTCCTCGCTCCCCCTATTGCACCGATTGAGCGTGAGGTATATTTTTTAATAATATCCTGAAGTTTCCAAGCTGCAATTGAAGCTGTTAAAGAAAAAGGAGCTTCGTAAAACCTTTCATCAAAAGGGGTTAAATTTGCAAGCCTAACCTGTAAATCAAAAGGCATATTAGAAGCGTTTTTTTCAACAAATTCATAACTTATTAAATGTTTATTAAGTCTATTATTCAAAAACTCATACCCGTATTTTCCTTTAATACACAGCTCCCCTCCGCTTGAAATTCCACTTTTTAAAGGCTTAATTTTTTCTATTTTATTATCTTTAACCTCAACATCAATCTCACACCCAACCCCGCAATAAGTGCAAACAGATATCATTAATACCCTTTTTTGACTAAATATATCTTATTTTGCAACTTTTTGCAATAGTTTATCCTGCAAAGAAAGTGGCAACATATTAAAAAGTTTAATTAAATAATAAAGTCTCTTTGGAAAAGCATACTCTTTATAGCCTTTCTCAATAGCTTTTTGAATTTCATCAACCCCCTCTTCTAATTCCATTAAAAATGGCATATAAAAATCATTTTTTACCGTCATATCCGTTTTAATAAAGCCCGGAAGTATATTTATTACTTCAATATCTGGAGCTAAAAGGTTTCTTAAAGACTGCGCATATGAATTAAGAGCCCTTTTACTTGCACTGTAAGGCATCGAACTTGGAGCTCCAATTAAAGATGCCAAAGAGGAAATTAATACAATTTTTCCCTTTTTCATATTAGGAACAACTCCTTCAAGCAAAGCGTGAATACTCAGAAAATTTATATCAAAAGTTTTTTTAAAATCTTCAAAAGGTGTAAAAGAAGGAGAGTGTGGAAGAGAAATTGCCCCGTTACAAATTACCAAATCAACATTTTTAACACTTTTGCCAAATTTCCTTACATCTTCTAAATTTGCCAAATCCAAAACAACAGGCTCAATATTTTTAAACTCTTTAGCTAACTCTTTTAATTTTTTTTCATTTCTTGCAACTGCATAGATTTTATGTGCTTTTTTTGAATATCTTTTAACAAGTTCTCTTCCTATTCCCCTGCTTGCACCTGTTATAATTACATTCAAAAGGACTCCTTATGATGTATGTAATATCAAAGTTATTTACTTATATTTTTCTGCCTCCTGGAATTTTTATAATTATACTTATTTTAGCTTCAGTTTTTGCAAAACGATTTAAAATAATTTTTATTATCTTTGCAATTACACTTTACCTATTGTCAATAAAACCCGTTTCAAACTGGCTTTTAACCCCGCTTGAGAGTTTTTCTTATCAAGACAATATAACTCCAAAAGCCGTTGTAGTTTTAGGAGGGGGAAGTAATCCAAACGATATTCTTCACGCTAAGCCCGATGCTTTTAAAAGAGAGATTTATGGAGTGCTTTTAGCAAAACAATATAATTTATCTTTTATTTTTACAGGAGGCGGCAGGGATAATGAAGCTGAATATACCAAAAAAGATATAAAACTTATTAGTTCCGTTTGCAACTCTCACATAAAAACCTATTTTGAACCTTTATCCTTAGATACTTATGAAAATGCAAAATTTACCAAAAAACTTTTTGAAAAATTAAAACTGCCAAAAAAAATGTTTCTTGTAACAAGTGCTTACCATATGAAAAGAAGTTATTACATTTTTAAATATTTTGGCTTTAAAATAATTACAAAACCAGTTGGATTTTATAAATCTCCGATTAATTCACTGTGGGACTTTTTCCCGAATATGCAAAGTTTATATGCAAGCTATAAAGCCATTCACGAATATTTTGGAATTTTAAGTTTAAAACTAAGGGGAATTATGTGAGCTACCCCGCCCTAAAGAGCGGAGCTTCCTGCTTCATAGGTAGATGACTAGTCTGTATAAACAGACCTCGCCAGAGCTACCTCCACAGGCATAGATGAATCCCCACAAAATGATTTTTGTGGGGCCCCCATCTCGGACTGCTCCAGCCCTACGTGTTTTATGGGCTTAACTTGGTTATCGTTATTTATAATTTTAACAAAATTTATAAAAGAATTCCAATGGGAATTTAATTTCCGAGAATTTTTCTATCCGCCTTTCATCACCGCCCTTAAGGGCGATGGTTTCGGCGGGAGTTGCTAAATCCCCACTTAGCCATAATTTCCTGACCTTTTTTTGAGGAAGCAAACTCTAAAAACTGATTAGCCAAATCTTTATGTTTAGAAAAAGAGGTAACTGAAAGAATTAAAGGCTTTTTAGGTGCAAATTCGGTTGGTAATGGAATTAACTCCACATAATTCCTGTTATCACCCCAAAAATAAACAGCTCTCCAATTTAAATCTGTATCTACCTCATTGGCTCTTAAAGCACTGACTAATTCCGGTGATGCAAAATAAATCTTTGCCCTTTTTCTTACATAATTATAAAATTTCTCTCCCCCATATCTTATTAAAGTATCTTTTGCAGCTTTTCCCACAGATGAGTGAGCATCTCCAAGCCCTATTCTTACATCACTTCTTTTAAAATCCTCTAATGATTTAATATGTTTAGGATTACCTTTTTGAGTAAAAATTGCCAGTTGATTATAACCTATTACAGCTTTTTTTGAAAAAAGCTCAGGGGCTTTTTTATAAAATTTAGGACTTCCCGGAAGATATAAATCAGCTCTTTTTGCTCTCATTAATTTTCTAAATAGAACTCCACTTGAACCAAAAAG
>Ga0256838_1000377_pt1 | contig 28448 bp, 30 predicted proteins | sample 4571419metaG_FD_185978 | JGI IMG/M metagenome (GOLD analysis project Ga0256838, IMG submission 185978) | Hydrothermal vent microbial communities from Guaymas Basin, Mexico - 4571-419 | ecosystem: Environmental > Aquatic > Marine > Hydrothermal vents | place: Mexico: Guaymas Basin | collected... | reverse complement strand
TTTACAAGTTTTATCTACCTCTTTTACCTCTTTAATTTCATAAAGCTTCTCGCTCACAACTGGCTCTTTTAAAATATCACTAACCCTTTTTTTATCATCCACTTTTTCTCTAATATCATCAAAATTATCATCAATATCACTTAAAGAGACTTTATCAATTTTACTTTTTACTTCATCAAGCACATCAATATCATCTGGCTTATCTTCAAAAGATGGTTTTACCTTATTAATTTCAAAGTTGGAAAAGAAATTTTTTATTTTATTAAATGTAGAAAAAATAAAAGTCTCAAAATCAAACTCTATTCTTGATTTTTTTTTAGGAGATTTTACTTTTTTTGAAGAAGTTTTAGTCTTTTGTATGTTAGTTTTTTGAGAGTGAAGTTTTTTAAACAACGATAAATTCAAAATCTTCTCAATTCCTCTCTCCCCTATAAATATAACTACCCCAGCCAAAACAATCAAAGAAGAGACTAAAATAACTCCAAAAGCCCCAATATAAAACTTTAAAAATAGAGCAAATTTTGTATTTAAAAATCCACTCTTAAAAAGTCCCTCCATCAACCAAACCCCAACAAAAATAACTATCCCACCAAGAATTTTTCTTGCAATTTCAATAGAAAACTTTCTCATAAAAAAAAGATATAAAATATAAAACAAAAAAAACGCAAATACATATCCTAAAACTCCAAAAACCCTATAAGTAATATCTCCTAAAAATTTCCCAAAAGCTCCCATTAAATCTTCATTTCTAAACACAATAGAAAAAAAATAGTAAATCCAAAAAACAAAGAATAAAAAGTAAACAAAAATCCTCACTCCATTTCCTTATTTAAGACTTTAACTCTTACTCTAAATTCCACATCCCTCAAAACAATCTCATCTCCAATTTCTAACTCTTTAAGTTTTACTTTTTTATTATTTTTTATAATTTCAATACACCCTCTTTTTTTAGGATTTAGCATCTCAAACGAATTTAATAAGAGATTAACATTATTATATTTAAAATTAAGTATCTGTGCAATAGCATTATCAAATTCACTATTTATAAAAGAGATTTTATTTTGCATTATCTTTTCAAACTCTCTTACTAAACTCTCAATCTCTCTCCCTTTACCAGTTAAAATCTCTTCAAATTCTTTATCAAAAAGCCTTTTTAAATTCTCAATCTCTTTTTGATAAAACGAAAATCTCTCAAAAACTCTTCTAAATCCATCTTTTACGCCATTTAATATAAATTCTTTACGATGTAAAATATTCAAAAACGCCAAATTAAAACTACTTATCATTTCATCAATTCTTAACAAAAGCTCATTTTTATCAGGAAGCGCAATCTCAATTGCATTACTCGGAGTAGCCGCTCTTTTATCCGCTACAAAATCACTAATTAAATAATCAATCTCATGCCCAACTGCTGAGATTATGGGAGTTTTAGCCTCAAAAATAGCATCTGCTACAACCCTTTCATTAAAAGCCCACAAATCTTCCTTACTCCCACCTCCCCTTGCAACAATAATCAAATCAAATCCTCTTCCATCTTCAAACCTAAACTCATCTGCTTTTTTTATATTTTTTGCAATACTCTCCTTTGCCCCATCTCCTTGAACTAAGGTATCAAAAAGATAAAACTTACTAAGAAGCCATCTTTTCTTTGCAACTCTTAGCATATCTTGCAAAGCCGCCCCAGTTTTTGAAGTGATAAGTGCAACTCTTTTTGGGAATTGTGGAAGAGGCTTTTTATTATCAAAATATCCAAGATTTTTTAACTCTTCCTTTAACCTCTCAAAAGCAATTTGAAGCTCGCCTATTCCTCCAAAAGTTATCTTTTGAGCAATTAATTTATACTCCCCTCTTGGCACATAAACACTAACCCCTCCAAAAACCTCAACCTCATCCCCAACTCTAAGAGGACTCTTCATTCCCTTTACATTACTTCTCCACATCGCACAATTAATAGAAGAGTTTTCATCTTTTAAAGTAAAATAAAGATGTCCAGAAGTGTGATAGGTTACTTTACTAACTTCTCCTTTTACATAAACTATCTCAAAATGAGTATCAACGAGAGATTTTAATTGATTGTTTAACTCTGTTATTGTCACTGGTTTCAACTATTTTCCTTTTAATTTTTGGAGAAATTTTTACCAAAATATCATAAGTTATCGTATCAAAATTTTTTACAAACTCCTTAACATCATCAAACACAACAACCTCATCCCACTCCCCATCTACAATCATATAATCCATAGAGATTTTTCCAAGGGCAAAAGTATCTTTTAGCTTGCATCCATTTTTAAAATAAGGAATCCCATCAGCATATCCAATATCAATTGTGGTAATAACCCTTTTTTTATCGCTCATAAAAGCTTTATTATATCCACATCCTTCCTTTTCATCCAAAACTCTTCTACTAACCATCTTACCAACAAGCTTCATAACTCCTTCATATCCATCAATCCCACCATACATAGCAATACCAACTCTTACAAAATCAAGGGTATTAGGAAGTTTAGTCAAAGCGGCTGAATTTGCTATATGAAAATAAGGCAAATGAAGATTATTTTTAGTGCAAAACTTCTCAACTTTATCTTTTATTTTTAAAAATTTATCATATTGAATAAAAGTATCGCACCCATCCTCATCGGCACAACAAAAATGGGAAAAAACTCCTCTTAGCTCAAACCCTTTTTTTAAAATAATCTCCAACGCTTCTTCCACTTCCTCTTCTAAAATCCCGTTCCTTCTAAATCCAGTATCAACTTTTAAGTGAATGTATGGATGGCGATTTTTTTTAAGTTGTAAAAGAGAGTTAATAGCATAAGAGAAATTCATAGCATCTCTACTTGTTGGTGGATTAAAAATTAAAATCTCTTCAAAAAATCCTCTCACAATCCTTGCTTCATCATTATCTCTAACTGCTACTTTTTTTACTCCAAACTCTTTTAGCATCTTAGAAATTGGTAAAATACCATGCCCATACGCATTATCTTTAATTACGGCAATAATATTAGGATTAATTGAAGAGATTTTTTTTAGATTATTAAAAAACTTTTCTTTATTAAGATATACAAAAGCCAAAAGGGATTACCCTTTAAGTGGCTTAATAGCGTCAAATGGATTTTCAATAACTCTTTTTCTATCTACAACATAAGGAATAAGTGCAACTTGTCTTGCTCTTTTTATTGCTTTTGTTACCATATCCTGATGTTTTTTACAAGTACCAGTTAATCTTCTTGGCATAATTTTATATCTCTCAGACAAAGAATACTTAATAAGTTCAAGGTCTTTATATCCAATGTAATCAACTTTCATTTCACAATATTTACATCTTTTTTTTCCATATTTTCTTTTTGGGTCTTGTGCCATTGTCTATCCTTTAAAATGGTATTTCATCTTCATCAATATCAATTGATGGAGCTTGATTTTGATTGTTTTGTTGTGGTTTTTGATAACTACTTTCATAATTTTTTTCAGTCTGATAACTTTGAGCTTCACTTTTACTATCCATAAACTGCACCCTCTCAGCAATAACTGAGTGTTTACTTCTTTTTTGACCAGAACTATCCACCCACTGGTCTAAAACAAGCCTTCCCTCAACTAAAACTCTTCTACCTTTGTTTAAATACTGGTTTGCAACCTCAGCACTTCTACCAAAAACTGTTATATCAATAAACAAAACTTCTTGCTTATTCTCACCAGTTACATTATCTTTATAAACTCTATTTACTGCAAGTCCAAATTTTCCAACAGCTGTCCCACTTGGAGTATATCTTAACTCTACATCACGCGTAAGATTTCCTATTAAGATTACTTTATTGAACATCAGCTACCATTTTTTCCCAGCGAGCTATATCTTTTTTAGTTTCATATTTAACACTCATAAATCTTAAAACATCTTCATTATATCTTAATTGTCTTTCAAGCTCTACAACTGCTGGCGCTGGTGCTTTGTAATAAACTATATAATAATGACCTCTCTCAAACTTTTGAATTGGATAAGCAAGCTGTCTAATTCCAATGTTATCAACCGCAGCTACTTCTCCACCAAAATCTGTAATAACTTTTTTTACATTCTCAATAATTGCATCTTTTTCTTCATCCGTTAATGTTGGTTTTAAAACAAGCATTGTTTCATAATGTTTCATTAAATCTCCTTTTGGCTTTTTAGCCCCCGTGCTTAGGAGCAAGGAGCTATTTGAGAGGGAATTATACAAAAAAATAAAAAATAATCCAAATTTAATTTTTTTGATATAATTTTTCCCAAAAAGGAGTAAGAATGAAAAAAGTAGCAATAAATGGACTTGGTAGAATTGGAAAAATGGTTTTGTGGCACTACTTTACAAACAAACCAGATAATATTAAAATAATTGTAGCAAATGGAGGTAGCGGGACTCCGGAAGATTTAGCGTATATGCTCAAATTTGACTCAGTTCATGGAAAATTTCCAGTTAGTGTAGAGTATACAGATGATAGCTTAATTTTAGATGGAGAAGAGATTAAAATTGTAAGTGAGAGAGACCCTCAAAAACTTCCTTGGAGTGAAATGGGAATTGATATTGTAATTGAAGCTACCGGCAAATTTACAGAAAGAGAAAAAGCAGCAAAGCATTTACAAGCAGGAGCTAAAAAAGTAGTAATCACAGCACCTGGCAAAAATGTAGATAAAACAATCGTGCTTGGAGTTAACGAAAATGAGTACGATCCAAACAACCACCACATAGTATCAAACGCAAGCTGCACGACAAACTCACTCGCACCGGTTATGAAGATTTTAGAAGATGAATATGGGGTTGAGAGTGCGTTAGTTACAACAGTTCACGCATACACTTCAAGTCAAGTAACAATTGATAAGAAAAAACCAGGAAAACATAGAAGAGGAAGAGCTGCTGCAATTAATATCATCCCTACGACAACAGGAGCGGCAAAAGCTACAATTGAAGTAATCCCTGAGCTTAAAGGAAAAATGCACGCAATGGCTCTAAGAGTACCAGTAGCTGATGTAGCAGTAACTGATATTAGCGTAACTCTTAAAAAAGAAGTAAGTGCAGAAGAATTAAATAAAAAATTTGAAGAGTATGCAAACGAGAAATTAAAAGGAATTCTTGGAATTACTTATGATGAAGTAGTATCAACCGATATGATAAACAACCCAAATTCAAGCACAATTGACGCCCTCTCAACCGCGGTTGTAGATGGAAATAAAGCAAAAATCCTCACTTGGTATGATAATGAATTTGGATATGCAAAAAGAGTATTAGAACTTACTTCTTTAATCGCTTCAAAACTCTAAGCCAAAAGCCCTTAGCTTTTGGCAAGCTTGCTTATATAAGCATTGGAATATCCCAAAAACCTTGCAATTTCACTATATTTATAGCCGTGGGCTTTTGCCGCTTTTATTGCTTCTTTTTTATCTTCATACTCTTTGAAAAACTCTTCAAGTCTTTTTCTAACTACCTTTATATTTCCATTTTCATCTTTAATAATTTTTGGTTCTTTATAAATCTCTTCAATCTCAAACTTTTCAAGAGGTTTTTTTAGCCACTCAATATACTCATCAAGAGGTTTTTCAAAAATTTTGCTACCTTCAATAATTTCTGAAAATCTATTTTTATTAAGTCTTAGATACAAAGATTGATATTTCCATTTTGTAATATCATCCACAAGACCTAAAACAAAAGCATTTCTTTCAATATATTTTACGATATTCCAAAAATGTTTCTCATCAAAGAGCATATAACTCTCAAATCTCCCTTTCCACAAATGTCCAACTCTATTATTTTTAAAGTTATACCAAGCAGCATAAGCACTATTTAAAAATCTCATAGCTTCACTTAAATTATCTTTATGAGTCTCAATTAAGATATGATAATGATTTGGTAAAATAGTAAATGCGTGAAATGTTACATTATAATCATACTTTGTCTTTAACATAAGTTCTAAAAATTTAATATAATCTTCCTTTTCATTAAAAATATCTTTTCTCTCAACTCCCCGATTTACAATATGATAAAACCCAGGGTCACTAACTCTTGGTTTTCTTGCCATTAACAACTCCTTAATAATTTGATTAAAGAAAAAAAGAAGATAAAATAAGAAAAAGTAAATTTAAATCTATTAATACCCCCCCCCCCCGCTCAATATTTTTGAGTGAAGTTGACTAAACCTTTTCAACTCTTACTATCCTTTTGCCATTTGAAATAAGTCTTACTCTATCACCTTTTTTAATATCAATTCCCTTTACAATAACAACAACCCTTCTCCCATCATCAAGCTTTATAAAAAGCTCTTCACCATTTGCTTTATCCTCTTTATACCCAACAAAAGCACCGCTTAACCCACCAACTAAGGTAGATAAAATATTACCCTTACCCTTTCCAAACATGCTCCCAAGCACACTTCCAGTATAAGCTCCAACAAAAAGTCCACTTCCATTATCTTTTATTACAACTCTCTTGACATCTTCAACTACACCCATTTGATAAGTTAACTCTTCATTTACTTCACTTAAACTAACTTCATTAGAGTTATACATTTTTGAACACCCATTTAAAAACAAAAAAATAATCCCCACTATTATTAATAGTTTTTTCATCTCTATCTCCTAAATTAAGCAACAAATTATAACATTAAAATAATAAAAAATTAATAATTTTATTGTATAAATCGTAAACAAAGAGTAAATAAACAGTAAAAAAATCGTAAATCAAAAAATAGTGCCAGATAAATTTATTTTAACAAAACCAAATGAATTTGACATTAATTTTTTTTTAAGATAAAATTCAGCCAAAAAAGGAGAACTTATAATTAAGAGGACTAAACTTGATTAACTTCTACTTACTTCTTTTAAAGGAACTTAATGGCTGATATTATTGGTTACAAAATTAATGGGAATATTTATGACCTTCAAACAATAAAAGCAAAAAATATTGACACAGCAAACGCAACTCCAATTTACTTTGAAGACAGTGAAGACGCACTAAAACTTATCCGCCACTCTGCTGCACACTTAATGGCTCAGGCAATAAAAGAGCTATATCCGGATGCAAAATTTTATGTAGGACCGGTAATTGAAAACGGATTTTATTACGATTTAAAAACATCAACTCCAATTAGCGATAAAGATTTAAAAGCTATTGAAAAGAAGATGAAATCTCTTGCTAAAAAAAAGTTTGAGATTACAAGATATGAAATAAGTAAAAATGAAGCAAGGGAAAAATTTAAAGAGGATGAATTAAAACAAGCAGTACTTGATATGATAGAAGATGAAAAAGTGTCAATCTATCGTCAGGGGGATTTTGAGGATTTGTGTAGAGGACCCCATGTACCAAATACAAAATATCTCCAAAATGTAAAACTTCAAAAAGTAGCCGGAGCTTACCTTGGAGGAGACTCTTCAAAAGAGATGCTAACAAGAATTTACGGAACCGCCTTTGCAAGTAAAGATGCTCTTGCTAAATATTTAAAAATGCTTGAAGAAGCACTAAAAAGAGACCACAGAAAAATAGGCAAAGAACTTGAACTTTGGCTTTTTGATGAAGATGTGGCTCCTGGAATGCCAATTTGGCTACCAAAAGGGGCAATGCTAAGAAGCAATCTTGAAAAGCTGCTTTTTTCAGCTCACATCAGAAGATATTATGAACCGGTTAGAGGACCTGAACTTTTAAAGAGTGAAATGTGGAAAATAAGCGGGCATTACTACAACTATAAAGAGAATATGTATTTTACTCAAATAGCTCATGATGAAGAAGATAAAGAAGCCCAAGAGTATGGAATTAAGCCTATGAACTGTCTTGCGCATGTTAAAATCTTTGGACATAAAACAAGAAGCTATAAAGAGCTTCCACTAAGACTATTTGAATTTGGAACGGTACACCGCCACGAAAAAAGCGGAGTGCTTCATGGACTGCTTAGAGTTAGGGAATTTACCCAAGATGACGCTCATATCTTCTGCCGCCCAGACCAGATTGAAGAAGAAGTTATTAAAGTACTTGATTTTGTTGATTCAATTATGCAAAGATTTGGATTTAAGTATGAGATGGAAATCTCAACCCGCCCTGAAAAATCAATAGGAAGCGATGAGATTTGGGAAAAAGCAACATCAGCCCTAAAAGCGGCTCTTGATGGACTTGGGCGTAAATATGGAATTGATGAGGGTGGTGGAGCGTTTTATGGACCAAAGATTGATATTAAAATTACCGACGCAATTGGTAGAAAGTGGCAGTGTGGAACAATTCAAGTAGATTTTAATCTTCCTGAGAGATTTGACATAAGCTATGTTGATGAAAACAATGAAAGAAAGCGTCCTGTTATGATTCACAGAGCAATTATTGGAAGTTTTGAGAGGTTTATTGCGATCTTAACAGAACACTACGCCGGAGAATTTCCAACTTTTATTGCTCCAATAAAAGCGATTTTTGTGCCAATTAATGAAAAGCATACAGATTATGCAAAAGAGATTCAAAAAGAGCTTCTTGAATATGATTTAAAAACGGAAATTTTTGCAGGTAACGATTCACTAAATAAAAGAATCAGAAACGCAGAAAAACAAAAAGTTGGATATGTTGTAATTATCGGTGATGAAGAGGTTGAAAGCGGCACCGTTGCAATTCGCGATAGAAGAAAAAGAGAACAATACAAAATGAAAAAAGGAGAGTTTGTGGAAATGATTAAAAAACTTAGCGAGGTTAAACTATGAGTAAAAATAAGACTCTTATAAACGAAGAAATTTTAGATTTTACAGATAAAGTAAGATTTGTAGATACAGAAGGAGAGCCAAAAATAATTGATTCTCATAAAGCCCTAGAAATTGCATATAATAAAGGGCTTGATTTAGTATTAGTAGCTCCAAATGCAAATCCACCAGTTGCAAAAGCAATGGATTATGGAAAATATAAATACGAACAAGAGAGAAAGAAAAAAGAGGCAAAGAAAAAACAGGTAAAAATTGAAGTAAAAGAGATTAAGTTTACTTCAAAAATTCAACAAAACGACATTGATTTTAAAGTAAAACATGCAAGAGACTTTTTACAAAAAGGAAAACATGTAAAACTTAGAGTATTTTTAAGAGGAAGAGAGCTTGCAACCCCTGAGAAAGGGTTTGAGGTTATTGATAGAGTATGGGAGATGCTAAAAGATGTAGCAGAAAAACAAAACGAACCTAAACTTGAAGGAAATTATATTAACCTTCTTATAACTCCGCCAAAAAAGAAAAAATAGCCTCTTTTTGGCTTCTGTCTTTATTAAATTTTAGTGCCAGATACCTATTTCAATAGAAACAAAAAAGAAAAAAAGCAATTACTTGCTAATGTGAGTAATTGCTTTTTCTTTGAACTCTTTAAGTTTTTGAAGTAACTCTTCAAATAATCCACCAGTTTTATGGTTAGCTTTAATTTCTTTTTCAAGCTTATCAATCTCTTCTCTAAGCATTTTATAAGTTGTACTACTTTTACTTGTATATCCAAGCACCTCAGCAAGTTTAAGTTGATATTTAGCTTCTTCAAGATATTTAATTGCTTCTTTTTTATCTTTTTTAACAATTTCAGCCGCTTTTGCAACTAACGCCTGAGCTTTTACAAGTGGAATTGGAATAATTGTATCCACTTCAACTAATGTTGATAGAGCCATTTGTAAAACTTCTTTTGCCTCTTTAATTTTTCCTTCGTTAATATATTTAATCGCTAAATTCACAGCTGCTGGATATGTTGCAAGTGGTAAATTAATAGTCTTAATTACAATTTCATCTCTTAGAGTATTTAAAATAGCTCTTGCTTGTGGAAATCTATTCTCTTCTACTAATTTTTTAGCTTCTCTTGCCATTTTTTTAATGTCTTCAAGTTTACCTTGGAATTGATAAGCAACTACTTGCATATCAACTGGCAATAAATATGGAGGGTTTGGTGTATTTAATACAACTGCAAGTTGCCCTGCTGCATTTTTAAGTGCTTCAAGTGCTTTTTTCGGATTATTTGAATTTAGATACATTAAAGCTTCCTGAGTGTATTTAATAGCTTCAACTGCCTCTTTTATAATTTGATTTCCTTGATTTTGTTGAGCTTGTTGCTCTGCTTTTGCAACTGCATTATTACTAATAGCATTTGTTTTTGCATCTGCTGCTAAAAGTGATGTAGATATTATTGAAATTGCCGCTATTGCCGATACGATTTTTTTCATTTCTTACTCCTTGTTTTTTAGTTATTATACATTATTTAGTGGAGTTATGTCAAGTTTTTTGAAATAGTTATTTTAATTTTTAATTTTCGCTTAATTTTTTTATGTGGTATAATTGCGATAAAAAAGGTGCTTTATGCAAGAAAAAATCAGAAACTTCTCAATCATAGCCCATATTGATCACGGAAAAAGCACATTAGCTGATAGGCTTATAGAGTTTTGCGGAGGAATTAGCGAGAGAGAAAAAGAAGACCAACTTCTTGATACAATGGATATTGAAAAAGAAAGAGGCATTACAATTAAAGCTCAAAGCGTTAGACTTGAATATAAAGACCATATATTAAATCTTATTGATACCCCAGGACATGTTGATTTTTCTTATGAAGTTAGCAAATCCTTAAAAAGTAGTGAAGGTGCTTTATTGGTAGTTGATGCAACCCAAGGAGTTGAGGCTCAAACGCTTGCAAATGTCTATATGGCAATTGAAAACGACCTTGAAATCATTCCGGTAATTAACAAAATTGACTTACCATCAGCAGAGCCAGAGAGAGTCGCCAAAGAAATAGAACAAACTATCGGAATTGATGCAAGCGAGGCTATTTATGTTAGTGCAAAAACAGGAGAAGGAATTGAAGAGTTACTTGATGCAATAATTAAGAGAATCCCAGCTCCAAAAGGCAACCCAAACGCTCCAACAAAAGCATTAATTTATGATAGTTGGTTTGATAATTATCTTGGAGCAATTTGTTTAGTTAGAGTATTTGATGGCTCCATTAAAAAAGGACAAGAAGTTTTGGTTATGGGGACTGGCAAAAAGCACAAAGTCTTAGACCTATTCTATCCACATCCTCTAAAAAAACTAAAAACCGATGAAATTAAAACGGGAGAAGTTGGGGTTGTTGTAATGGGACTTAAAAATGTAGCTGATATTAAAGTCGGAGATACAATAACAGATGCCAAAAATCCAGCAACTAAGCCAGCAGCTGAGTTTGAAGAGGCAAAAAGTTTTGTGTTTGCTGGACTTTACCCAATTGATACGGATAAATATGATGATTTAAGAGATGCACTTGAAAAACTAAAACTAAATGACGCTTCCATTACTTTTGAGCCAGAAACATCCCAAGCCCTTGGATTTGGATTTAGGGTCGGATTTCTTGGAATGCTTCATATGGAAGTAGTTAAAGAGAGGTTAGAGAGAGAATTTGGAATTGAGCTTATTGCAACCGCTCCAAGCGTTACATACAAAGTAAAATTAACAGATGGAAGTGAAATTGAAGTATCTAACCCAAGTGAACTTCCACCTCCAAATAAGATTGATAAGATTTATGAACCGTATGTAAAAGCTACAATCCTAACTCCAAGTGAGTTTGTAGGAAATTTAATTGGATTTTTAAACGAAAAAAGAGGGGTACAACTTAAAATGGAATATCTAACTCCTAAGAGAGTTTTGCTTGAATATGAATTACCTCTTAATGAGATAGTAACTGACTTTTATGATAAATTAAAAAGTCTAACAAAAGGATATGCGAGCTTTGATTATGAGCCAATTGGCTATAAAGAGGGTGATTTGGTTAAAATGGATATAAGAGTTGCTGGTGAGATTGTAGATGCCCTTAGCGTGATTGTCCCAAGAGATAAGGCTGAGAGAAAAGGAAGAGAATTAATTAAAGTTATGAAAGAGCTTATCCCAAGACAGCTTTTTGAAGTTGCAATTCAAGCAAGTATAGGAAATAAAATTATTGCCAGAGAAACCGTTAAAGCCCTTAGAAAAGATGTAACGGCTAAATGTTATGGTGGGGATATTAGTAGAAAAAGAAAACTACTTGAAAAACAAAAAGAGGGTAAAAAGAGAATGAAAGCAATTGGAAAAGTAAATATCCCACAAGAAGCTTTTTTGAGTGTCTTAAAAATTAATTAATCCTTTAAAATAGAAAAAATCCAAAAGACTCCCAAAACAAAAGCAAACAAAAATCCCCCTACTCCAAGCAAAGAAAGCCCTTGGATTGTAGGAGGGATTTTTGCACTAAGAAGCATTGAAGAACCAATAAGGATTGAAGCAATAATTATTGAAATTGAGAGGCGATTAAATGATTTTTTAACAGCTTCTTCAAAATCTTCAAGCCCAATATGTTCAAACTCTATCTTTAAATTTCCATCCCGAATCTTTGAGATAATCTCATTAAAACTCTCCGGAGCACTTATGATAAAGTCTAAAATTGATTTATTTATTTCATGAGAATACTTTAAAAAAGAAAAAGGAGAAAAATTTTTTTTATAAAGCTTAACAATAAAAGGTTTTATCTCCTCAGCCGCCCTAAATTCTGGATACAACATCTTCCCAATCCCCTCCATTGTTACAAGGGCTTTGGCTAAGAGATAATTATCCTCTTTAAAAAAAATTTTATACTCACTCATAACCCTTAACATATCATCTATCAAACTTCTAAGCTCAACATCCCTTAAAGAGGAGTAAAAATAAGTAGAAATAATATCTGCCATCTCTTTTTTAAAAGAAGAGATATCAACTTCACCTTGAATTTTTGAGAGTTTTAAAAGATAAGATGCTGCCTTTTCTTCATTGTTTTTAATTACATAATAAATCATTTCAATAAAATATTTCTGGTCCTCTTCACTAAGCCTCCCCATTATCCCAAAATCTAAAAAGACAATCTTCCCATCACTTACCATCAAATTTCCAGGATGAGGGTCGGCGTGAAAAAAGCGGTGGATAAAAATCTGCTCACAAATTAAATCAAAACCTTTCTTTGTAATCTCTTTTAAATCATATCCCTCTTTTCTTAGTCTCTCAACCTCATTTATCTTAATTCCATCAATAAATTCCATTATCAAAACTCTTTTAGTTGAATACTTTTTATAAAGCTTTGGGACTTTTATATTGGGATTATTTTTAAAATTTGCAGCAAATCGCTTTAAATTAAGAGCCTCTATCTTAAAATCAAGCTCCTTTTTTATAGCTTTTGCAAACTCTTCAATAATTTTCACCAAATCAACCCCATAAACCAAAAACTTCTCCCTTAAAAGCTTAGCAAGTCTAAGAAGCAAAGCAATATCAGCATAAATCTTCTCTTCAATCTCAGGTTTTAAAATCTTAACCGCAACAACCTCCCCGCTTTTTAACCTTGCTTTATAAACTTGTCCTATTGAAGCACTTGCAAGGAGTGTAAACTCTTCTTCAAAAATATCTGTATATCTACATCCTAACTCTTCTTCCAAAACCTCTCTCATAACATCAAAAGGCAAAGGAGTAACGCTATCTTGGAGTTTTTCAAACTCTCTTGCAAGTTCAAGGGGAATTAAATCTGGTCTTAAAGAGAGAAGCTGAGCAAGCTTTATAAAAGTTGGACCAAGCTCCTCAACTGCTTTTCTTATCCTCTCACTTCTTTTTAACTTAACTTCCCTTTTTGCTCTAACCGGTATCCCAACTGATTCTATCAAATCCCCAAAGCCATATTTTGCCAAAACAAAAATTATCTCTTTTGTCCGCTTTAACTCATACAAACTACTCTTTATCATTTCTCAAAAGCGACTTTAACTCCTCAATCTCTTTCCTTAAAGCCTCCACATCCTCTTTTGTAGCAACCCCAAGCTCTTTTAATTGTCTTTTAACCTCTTCTTTTATCATCTTTTGAATTTCATTTAACTTCTCTTCACTCTCTTTTGTTAGTTTTTCTATAAGCTCTTTTGCCTCTTTTTCTGTCAACTCACCCTTTTTTCTTGCTTCTTCAATAAATTCTTCTACCTTCTCTTTTGCTAAAAAAAGACTCCCAACTCCAAGCTTAATCAAATCGTCAAAGCTCATATACTCTCCTTTTTCTCTATTATACTATATATTTTAAATTTTTTAACTTTTAAAGCAACAACATAAACCCAATAAGGATTAAAAAAGTTTTTCGAAAAATAATCTTGATGATACTCCTTAGCCTTATAAAACCTATCAAAAGACTTAACCTCAGTTACTACATCTCTCCCTTTTTCTTTAAGCTCTTTTATTTTTTTAAGAGCCTTTTTTTTGTTCTTCGTTAAGATATAAAATAATTGAGCAATACTAAATCCCAATACCATTCTCCACCCTCTCCAAAAATCGCTTTCATTAAAGCTCATTTATCTCAAATTCTCCTTTTCTTAGATATCCAAGAGGAGAAGCTCACACACTATCTTTATTTCTCTTCTTTCTCAATCAAAAAAACCTTCATTCCAAGTCTGTTTGCCACTTTTTCAAGTCTTTTTATATACCTGTTATCTTTTCTTCCCACGATCAAAGCAACTGCTGGTTTTTTGTGAGTCATAATAGAATAATAAAGACTCTGTCCAATCCCCTCAGCCCACTTCTTAGCCCAGTCAACTTCTATTGCATACTCATCAGTCAAACAATCAACCCTTGTCCTATCACTTAACCTAACTTCCATCTTCCCGCCAAGTGAATTGCAAAACTTTTGCTGATAATATTTTTCTGTGTGCTTTTTGTAATAGACTCTTTTCTCTTCTTTCTGACATCCAAGAAAAAGACTAACTATCCCTAACAATACTATTAACAATACTCTCAACATCCACTCCTAAATATTTTTCAACTTCTTCTACTTTTCCATGAGGTATAAACTTATCCGGATACTCAAAACTCTTAATTCTCACTCCAAGCCCCTCTTTATTTACAAACTCACTAAGCATCTCCCCAATTCCACCCTTTTTAGCATTATCGCTTATTATATACCACCTTTTTGCCTTTAAAGACTTCAAAAGCTTCTTATCAAAAGGTTTAACAAACCTCAAATCCAAAAGCCCTACATTTATTCCTCTTTTTTCAAGCTCTTTTAAAATCTTATAAGCCTTTCCAACCCCATTTCCATACCCTATAAGCATAATCTCATCACTATCTACCAAAAGCTCACCCTCTCCAAGCCTAAAATCACTCGCCTCAAACTCCCCATTCAATAAAAACGCACCCCTTGGATATCTAAACGCAATTGGACCTTTGTTATAATTATAAGCAAACCTAACCGCTTTTTTTAAACTCTCAAAATCTCTTGGAGCAAAAAGGGTCATATTTGGAATAATCCTCAAATACCCAACATCAAACACCCCTTGATGAGTCTCACCATCATCTCCTACTATCCCGGCTCTATCAATTGCAAATCTAACCGGATAGTTATCAAGACACACATCGTGGATAATCTGGTCATATCCTCTTTGAAGAAAAGTTGAATAAATAGCCACAAAAGGTTTAAATCCTTCCTTTGCCAAAGGTGCCATTGAAGTTACCGCATGCTGCTCGGCAATCCCAACATCCCAAAATCTCTCTGGAAACTCTTTCATAAGCTCTTTTATACCAGTCCCACTTGGCATAGCCGCAGTAACTCCTACTACTTTTTCATCCTCCCTTGCAATTTCAAGCAAAGAAGAAGCAAAAACTTTTGTAGCTGATAGAGTTGGAGGATTTAGCGGTTTTCCGGTTTTTAAATCAAAAGGCGAAACCCCATGCCAATGCTCATAATACCCTTCTGCTTGTTTGTAGCCTTTTCCTTTGATTGTCTTTGCGTGCACTACTACTGGTTTTTTAAGATTCTTTGCAATTTTTAACACATCTATTATCTCTTCAAGGTTATGCCCATCAATTGGTCCGATATATTCAAGTCCAAGCTCTTCAAAAAAAATCCCGTTTACACTAAAAAATTCCTCAAACTTCTTAACCGCAAACTTTATATCGCTGTTTTTTTCAATTACTTTTTTTATTTTCTCTTTAAATCCTTGATAAAATTTTCCGGCTTTTAATTTTGTTAAATATCTACTAATTGCACCAATTGGCTTGCTTATACTCATCTCATTATCGTTTAAAATAATAACAACCGGGAGTTTTAAATATCCAAGCTCATTCATAGCCTCATAAACCATCCCTGCACTCATAGCCCCATCACCAATTAACACAACTGGGACTCTATCTTCATTTTTTAGCTTAATAGCCTTTGCAGCCCCTACTGCCACTGAAATTGAAGTGGATGAATGCCCGGCACTAAAATAATCACACTCACTCTCGCTTGGCTTTGTATATCCGCTAATCCCCCCAAACTGACGCAAAGTATCAAACGCTTCCCATCTATCAGTTAAGAGTTTATGGGCATATGCCTGATGGGATACATCAAAAATAAAAGGATCCTTTTTACAATCAAAAACATAATGCATCCCAATAATCAATTCAACCGCCCCAAGGGTTGAGCTAAGATGCCCTCCTCTTTTACTAACAACTTCAAGAATTCTTTTTCTTATTCTCTGAGCCAACTCTTCAAGTTCTGGTATTGTCTTATCTTTTATATTCATATAAGTTCCTCTAAAACTTTTAAAACTTTATCATTCTCCTGTGGCTTTCCAATTGTAATTCTTAGGGCATCAAACCCATAACTTGCCATATCTCTTACAATTATACCTCTTTTTAAAAGTTCATTTGCAATTTTTGTAGATTCTCTAATATATAACACAATAAAGTTTGTATAACTTTCAATATAATTTAAATTATATTTTTTAGCAAAATCAATATATTTTTGCATCTCTTTAAAGTTATTCTCAATCCCTCTTTTTACCCACTCTTTATCTTTTAATGCTTCAATTGCTGCTTTTAGTGAAAGAGTTGTAATATTAAATGGAGGTCTTAGTTTATGAAGATTTTTTATTATCCATTCATTCGCTATCCCATAACCAACCCTCATACCACCAAGCCCGTAAGCTTTGCTAAAAGTCCCGGTATAAAGGACATTTTTATATTTTAATATATCCTTTGGATTTATTGTTTTATTTTTATCCTTAAAAGAAGCAAACTCTTGATATGCCCCATCAACAACTACCAAAGTATCCTCTTTAATTTCATCTAAAAACTCAAAAACATCTTTACTATCTAAACACTCTCCTAATGGATTATTAGGCACGCAAAGAAAGATAATTTCTGGTTTCTCTTTTTTGTAAATTTCTCTAAATTCATCTAAATTATGCTCTTTTGAAGAAGTCTTTATAATTTTAGCTCCCACTTGATTTGAGTAAATCTCATACATTGCAAAAGTAATTCCAGCCATTAAAACTTTATTTGGCTTAACTGCATGCACGACAAATTCAAGCACTTGGTCACTTCCAGCCCCAATAATTATATTTTTACTCTCTACATCAAACTCCCTACTAAGCCCATCCTTTAACTCAAAAAAGCTATCATCTGGGTATCTGTGCATATTTTTAGCTTCTTTCCTTACTGCTTCAATTACTTTTGGACTTGGACCATAAGGATTTTCATTACTTGCAAGTTTAATTATCTCACTTGGCTTTATTCCAAACTCTCTTACAACAAGCTCAATCGGTTTTCCAGCTTCGTAAGTTTTTAAATGACTTAAATTCTTAAACATAACTTCTCCTTAACAATCTTTTAAATAACTCCCAAGCCAAATCATATTGTGCTTATCTATTATCTCTTTTACTCTCTTATCTTCAATGTGCCCTTCAAAATCTAAATAAAACCAAGCATTAAATGTATCATCTTTATTTGGACGAGATTCTATTTTTAAGATATTTATATCTTTTTCTTTAAAATCTTTCAAAAGCTCAAACAAAGCCCCAGCTTTATTGGAAGTTTTTGCAATTACGCTGGTTTTATCATTTCCTGATTTATTTGTTTTAAAGTCACTAATAATAATAAAACGAGTTCTATTTGCTTTATTATCTTCAATTTTTTCAAACAACAAAGGAAGATTATAAAGCTTTGCCGCAATTTTTGAACAAATAGCCGCCCCCTCTTTATCTTTGCTTGCTATTTTTGCGGCTTCTGCTGTTGATTTTGTAGGAATAAACTCAACATCAATAAGCCCATAAGTTTCTAAAAAACCAAGACACTGATTATAACCTTGGGGATGAGAGTAGATTCTTTTTATTTGGGTAATATCTTCACAAAGAGATGCAAAAGAGTGGTGTATATCCATACAAACCTCAGCTACGATTTTAATGTTTTTGTTATATTTTTTCAAACTATCAAGAGTAATCCCAACAACTCCTTCTGTATTATTCTCAATTGGAACAACCCCATACTTTGCCTCTTTACTATCAACTGCCTTAAATACTCCTTCTATATTCATTACTGGCAAATACTTAGCATTAGCCCCAAACCTTGATTCGGCCGCTTGATGCGTATAAGTCCCAACTGGTCCTAGAAACGCTATTCTCTCTTTTCTTTCAAGCCCTCTGCTTATTGCAAAAATCTCTAAAAATATAGCTTCTATCTCCTCTTTTCCAAGTATTCCGCCCTCTTTTTTTGAAATTTCTGTAAGTCTATCTATTATCTCTTTTTCTCTCTCAGGCCTATAAATTGGAGCGTTTGTATTGTTTTTAAGCTCTCCAACCTTCTTTACAATCTCCATTCTTTTATTCAAAAGTCTTATAAGTTCATTATCTATTTTATCAATCTCTTTTCTTAGCTCTGATAAATTCAAGGTACTCTCCTATATTTTTAAATATTTTATGAGGTTTTGTAGTTATCTCTTTTTGGCTCTTAACTTTTCCGCTTAAAACCAAAATCCCCTCCATTCCAAGCTTCATTGCCGGAAGCAAATCCCCTTTTAAATCATCACTTATAATAGTAATTTTATCAAAACTAAGCCCTATCATATCAGCCGCTCTTTTAAAAAACTTCTCACTTGGCTTTCCAATAACGCTATAATCTCTATTTGTAGCATACTTTAACATTTCAAGCACTGCGCCAAGCCCTGGGTAGCGGCGATTGTTTTTGTGGTATAAAGATGTTTTATGCATTCCTATTAAATTAGCCCCTCTTAAAAGCATTTCAATAATATCAGCTATCTCTTCATTGCTAAATAGCTTTATTCCAAGGATTACATTTTTAGGATTATTATAATCAATTTCAAATTTTTTCTTTACAATCTCAACAAATTTCTCATTCCCAAATGGCGCCACACTTCCTTTAACACTATCTAGCATCATCAAAGGGTCAAGATAATTATCAAACTCAAACCCAAGAGACTTTAAATACTCCCTAAAATCATCTCTTTTTGTATTGTTTGTAAGCAAAACAAAAGGGATATTATTCTCTTTTAGATACTTTGTAAACTCAACTGCCCCAGGCAAAGGCAAAAAATCTTTATCATCAATTAAAGTGCCTTGAACATCTAAAAAGTATCCTCTCATTTTCAAACCATATAATCAATTTCTGGTGCTATTAAATCTTCAAATGTCTCTCTTCTTCTAATAAGTCTATCTTCTCCATTTTCTACTGCAATCTCAGCCGGTCTTGGGCGAGTATTGTAATTACTACTCATTGTAAATCCATAAGCCCCTGCACTATGAATAATCACTAAATCTCCTGGGTTTGTCTTAGGCACTTCAATATCTTTTGCAAAAAAATCTCCACTCTCACAAATTGGACCAACAATATTTGCTTTTGAAACCTCAGGATTTTCAACACTGCTTAAAACTTCAATTTTATGATAAGCGTTATATAAACTTGGTCTTATTAAATCATTCATAGCACCATCAACTATTACAAATCTTTTATCTACATTTGTTTTTTCATATAAAACTTTTGTAATAAACCATCCCCCGTTTCCTACTAAAAACCTACCAGGCTCACAGACAATTGTTACATCAAGCCCACTTAAAGTAGATAAAATTGCCTGAGCATAATCATAAGGTTTTATAGTCTCTTCATCTTTATATCTAATTCCAAGCCCTCCTCCAACATCAAAAAACTTAATATCAATATTAATTGCTTTAAGACTTCTTACAAGGTCTGCTACAATCTGACTTGCTTCCTTGATTGGTTCAAGTTCTGTTAATTGGCTTCCTATATGAAAATGAATACCAACCGGATTTAGATACTCACTCTTTTTTGCATAAATATACATCCCCTTAGCCGTCTCTATATCAACCCCAAATTTATTTTCATTAAGCCCAGTTGAAATATATGGATGAGTTTTTGGGTCAATGTTTGGGTTTACTCTAATAGAAATTCTAGCAACCTTCCCAAGCTCTTTTGCTTTTATCTCTACTCTTTTTAATTCCGCTTCACTCTCTACATTTATCATCAAAATATCTTTAATTAAAGCCTCTTTTATCTCATCATCACTTTTTCCAACTCCGCTAAAAATAATCTTATATTTATCCACCCCTGCAAGCAAAGCTCTTTTTACTTCACCAATACTAACACAATCAGCCCCACTTCCAAGAGAAGCAAATTTTTTAATAACAGAAAGATTTGAATTTGCCTTTATAGCATAAGAGATGATAGATTTTCTTGCTTTAAAAGCATTTTTTAATTCATTATATTGTCTCTCAAAATGGTTAAAATCATATACATAAAGCGGCGTTTTATACTTATTTGCTAAATATTTAAAATCAATCATTATCTCTCCTTACATAAAAATATAAAATCAATACCACTACAAAAGGAAGCCACAATAAATAATAAGGCAAAACCCCTTGCTTTGCAAATTTATAAATAATAAGCTCACTTCCCCACAAAGCTATTGTTAATAAAATAGATTTTATCATAAAAGCTGGGATATTTGAAATACGCGAATGAATTGGAGTTTTGTAAAAAAGAATACCCATAAAAAAAATTAAGCTCAAAGGAGTAACTATCTTAAAAAAAACAATTGATAATATTCTATTTAAATCAATCTCTTTAAAATATTTTATACTCAAATAGGCATCATAAAACGAAATATTATCAAGCTTTTTTAAATTTGAAATAATCTTTGGCTTAAAATGCTCTAACAAAGAAACTTTTTTCTTTTCAAAAATCCACTTATTTGGAGTTAAAACAACTTCCTTGGCATCTCCAATCCAAATATCATTCCTAAATACCGCCTTATCTAAAAAAAAAACTCTCTTAACCTCAAATTTATCAACATCAAAAACTATCATCTCTTTTGCTATTTTTAAAATAGGATTTAGCTCTTTTATATAAACCACATAATTATTAAATTTTAAAAACAAATCTTTATTACTATACTTCATATGAGCCTTAATTGCCTGAGCATACTGATTTACATAAGCTACTTTGGTGCTTTGAAGCAAAAACATAACAAGAGTAACTCCAAAAGAGACAAATAAAAACGGCTTAAATAATTTTTTAGGAGAAAATCCAAGAGAGTAAAAACTCACAAGTTCATTACTTTTTATCATTCCCAAAAGAGTTAATAAAAAACCAAAAACAAAACTTAAAGGATACAACATAAAGGCAGCATAAACAAAAGTATAAACAATATACAAAATTTGCAAGTTAGCATAAGAAGGTAACTTAGAGAAATTAAGAGTATAATCAACAACTACAAAAAGAAAAGATAATCCAAAAAATAAAATTAAAAAGTTAAAAATATATTTTTTTAGAAGGTAATAAAAATACAACTAACAACCTTTTTTTGAATACTTGCTTGGTGCTTTTTCTATCTCCTCAATTGCTTTTTTAATAATAGGAAATCTTTTCTTCACACACTTCAACTCATCTTCACCAAAATCCCCTAAAACATAATTTATCACATCTTTCTTATCCTCAGGTCTTCCAATCCCAAGTCTAACTCTCCAATAATCACTCTTTATATTCTCATCAATTGATTTAAGTCCATTATGTCCCCCACTACTTCCACCTCTTTTAAATCTAAGAGCTCCAAGTGGCAAATCCAAATCATCGTGAATTACAATAATATCTTCATTTTCTATTTTATAAAAATCTTTAACTTCTCTTACACTCTCCCCACTTAAATTCATATAAGTTAGAGGCTTTAAAAAAAGATAATCACCCGATTTAAAAAGCTCACCTTTAAATTTTGAAGAAATTTTAGAAGCATTAAACTCATTAATTAAATAATCAATAACTAAAAAACCTACATTATGACGCGTAAATTTATACTTCTCCCCTGGATTACCAAGTCCAACAATTAACCTCATCCTATCTCTTTAAAAAAGAAAAAAGGCTAAATTACTTAGCCTTTACAATACCTACTACTGGAATTGATGGATTTAAATAACACTCAACCCCTTCTGGCATTTTAATGTCTCTAATTAATACATTATCTCCAACATCAAGATTACTTACATCAATCTCAAAATAATCCGGTAAATTTTCAGGAGTAGATTTAACTTTAATTCTTCTTCTATGGTAAACTAAAACTCCTTTATTTTTAAGCCCAATAGGAGTTCCTTTTAGTTTAATTGGCACATAGAAATATTGTTTAACCCCAGGCTGAGCCACAAGTAAATCCACATGCAAAAGCTCACCAGTTACTGGGTCTCTTTGATACTCTTGCACAACTACATTAAACTCTTTATCACCCACTTTTACTGGGAAGATAAGATGTTTTTTATTTTTCATATATTTAATAAAATCACCAGTTTTAAAAGCAGCGTTTACGTTTTCAATACCTTTACCATAAATATTTGCAATCAGATAACCATCTCTTCTAAGCTTTTTAGTAGTAGCCTTAGAAGTACTCTCTCTGATAATTCCTTCAAGCATATTATCTCCTTTTATTTTTTGGAAGTGCAATTATACACAAATTTTTCTTATTCGTCATCTTTAAGCTCAATAATACTATCATCCTCTTTTGCAATTCCGTGTTTCATTTTCTCTTTTTTAAGTCTAAGTAAGAAGTCATCTTTACTCGTAGCAAATTCAAGTGCCACCTCTTCATCAACTCTTCCACTAACAACCAAATCAACAAGATGCTGGTCAAAACTTTGAGTTCCATATACTTTTTTCCCTTCTTCAAGAGAATCTTTAATCTCTTGGTCTCTATCTTGCATAATAAGCTCTTTAATCCTTGGAGTTTTTACCAAAATCTCCATTGCCGCAACCCTTTTGCCATCTTTTGTTGGCACAAGTCTTTGAGAGATAACCCCTTCTAAAATTGAGCCAAGTACCAATCTAATACGCGGCTGTTCTTCTGGCGGAAAAACCCCAATAATCCTGTTAATTGTCTCTTTTGAATCAAGTGTGTGAAGCGTAGAAAATACAAGGTGCCCAGTCTCAGCTGCGTGAAGTGCAATCTCTATTGTCTCTCTATCCCTCATCTCACCAACCAAAATAATATCTGGGTCCTCCCTCAAAGCAGCCCTTAGGGCTCTACTAAAACTTAAAGTATTCTCTCCAAGACTTCTTTGATTAATAAGTGCTTTTTTATCTTTATGAACAAACTCAACAGGGTCCTCAATAGTAATAATATGCTTCTCTTTTGTCTCATTAATCTCATTAATAATTGCCGCAAGAGTTGTAGATTTACCAGAACCAGTAACCCCGGTTACTAAAACAAGTCCTCTCTCAATTTCAGTAAATTTTCTTACAACTGGTGGTAGTTTTAACTCTTCAATAGTTGGGATTTTTACTGGAATTACCCTAAGAACAACTGATGGACCTTCTATTTGAAAAAATGCATTTACCCTAAAACGATACTTCTCATCAAGCTTATATGAAAAGTCAATCTCTTTATTTTTTACAAACTCTTCAATTCTATTTCCAAGCATCTCTTTTAAAAGCTGCATAACACTAACTGCTGTTAGTTTTGATTTTACTGGAAAAGGGACAAGTTTTCCTTGAATTCTCGCTCTAATTCCATTACCAGATTTTATATGCAAGTCACTTCCAGAGTGTTTAATCATTGCATAAAGATACTTATTAAGCTCCGCAGTTGTCATACTTTCTCCTTAATTGAATTTAACATCTCTTCAAACGCTTTTACAAAAGCCTCAACCCCCTCATCAAAAAGCTCTTGATAAACTTTTTGCATATTAATTCCAGCTGGACTTAGAAAACTTAAAAATGCATCAATATGTTTTGTTTGAAAATGAAAAGATTCTTCAATCTCTTTATCTTTAATCTCTTCAATTACATCAGGAGGTAAAGTCATCACACTATGAGGCAAATTTAAGTTTTTTACATAATAATCTTTTGGTAAGTAATCTTGCTTAACCCCAGTTGATGCAAAAAGCGTCCTTATATTTGGATAACCCGCCGCTTCTATTTGATTGTAGATTTTTATTGCGTTAAAAAATCCCACTCTATCTTTTGCTAAGTTTTGTCTTGCTAAAAGTGGATTTAATTTTCTATCAAACCTACTAACAAACACAGAAATTACCCCATCAATAGTTCTTGGACCTTTACTAATAGCCTCTAAGCTTCTCATTGCCTGATTTGGAGAAAAAACCAAAGTGGCGTTGATGTTAATCCCTCTTTTTGCAAGCTCTTCCATTGCTTTATATCCAGCTTCGTTTGCCGGGATTTTAATCATTACATTATCTCTTTCAATTTTATCATAAAGTCTTAATGCTTCATCAATTGTCCCCTTTGCATCATTTATAAGCCTTGGGTCAACTTCAATACTCGCATATCCATCATCTCCTTTATCATAAAGAGGTTCTAATATATCACACGCTTTTTGTATATCCTTAGTAGCAATCTCTTCATAAATCTCTTTTGGGGATTTTCCTCTTAATTTTTTTAAATCCTCTTTATAAACTTCCTTTTTTAAAGCATTTGCAAAAATAGAAGGGTTGCTCGTTAGCCCCTTTACAACTTTACTCTCTACCCACTCTTTAAAAGTTGTATCTAAAAACTCTCTATCTAAATAATCCACCCAAACACTGCTTACCATTTTATCTCCTTTAAAATCTCTCTTAAATCTTTTTTATCAATTACAATATTCGCCGCTTTTTTTAACACATCCTTTGCACAAAAAGCAACCCTTCTATCAGCCCACTCAAACATACTCAAATCATTAGCTCCATCTCCAACAACCATCGTCTCTTCTTTATTAACATTAAGAAGAGTTTGAAGTCTTTTTAGCATCTCTCCTTTTGAATTACTAAACATCATCTCTCCACCAACAAGCCCAGTCAAAACTCCGTTTTTACTATGAAGAATATTGCTAAAATCAGCATCAAACCCCAAAACTTCCCTTGCGTAAGAAGTTGCGTTTTTAAAGCCCCCACTAAAAACAACGACCCTAACGCCTTTTTTTTTCAAAGCATCTATCACTTCTTTTGCACCCGGCATAAATGGAAGATTATGGCAAATCTCATCCACTTTTTTTTCTTCAAGTCCTTCAAGAAGCTTAACTCTCATAATCAAACTCTCAAAAAAATCAAGCTCCCCTCTCATTGCCATCTCAGTAATTGCAGCAACCTTATCTTTAAGCCCAAGAGGAGTGGCTAAAAAATCAATCGTCTCTCCATCCATTAAAGTTGAATCAAAATCAAAAACCGCAAGTTTTAATCTCATAAAATCCCTTTTTAGTAAGAATTTTATCAAAGCTATCTAAGTTTTTAGATATTTTATGTTAAAATTCTCTAAAAAAGGATTAGATATGGGCGTTAGCACTTGGCAAATTATTGTAATTTTATTAGTAGTTTTACTTTTATTTGGAGGCAAAAAAATACCAGAACTCGCAAGCGGACTTGGAAAGGGAATTAAAAACTTCAAAGATGCTATAAAAGATGAAGAAGAAAAAGTAGACATTAAACAAACCGAAAAAATAGAAGAAGCAAAAACTCAACCTCAAAAAGATAAAAATGCTTGAAGATATCAAACCTCACATAGCCGAACTTCGCTCTCGGCTTATAAAAATAGTAGTTATTTACTTTATATTTTTTTTAATAGCTTTTGTTTTTTGGAAACCAATTTTTAATTGGATGGCAAAACCTTTACTTGAAGCCTTAAAACATTCACAAAATTCAGAAATTATCTTTACAGGACTTGCAGAACCTTTCTTTACTGCGATTAAAATATCCCTATTTGCTGGACTTGTAATGTCTTTACCTTTTATTTTGTATCAAATTTGGGCATTTATCGCTCCTGGACTTTATGAAAATGAAAAAAAACTTATTTTACCATTTGTATTTTGGGGAAGTTTAATGTTTTTACTCGGAGCTGCTTTTGCATATTATGTGGTTTTTCCAGTTGGATTTAAAGTATTAGTTACATTTGGAGGAAGTGAATTTACCGCAATGCCAAGAATTAGTGAGTATGTAAGCTTTTTTGGAAAACTTATGCTTGGATTTGGAATTGCGTTTGAATTACCAGTATTTACCTACTTTTTAGCAAAACTTGGGCTTATTACTGATAAAACCTTAATTGAATTTTCAAGATATGCAATTGTTATTATTTTTATAGCAGCAGCAATCCTAACTCCACCAGATTTATTCTCTCAAATTGCAATGGCAATCCCTTTACTTTTACTTTATGGAGTCTCTATTTTAATTGCAAAAGCAGTAAATCCAGAAAAAGAGGAGTGAATTTCCCTTTTTTTAATTTTTTAGTTAATATTTCAAAACAAACCCCCGACCTGAGTCGGTTTAGTCTTATTGACTAAAAAATATTGATTTGTTAAAATTACATAAAAATAAAGAGGAGGCACGCAAATGATTATCAAAAAAGAAGCGGCAAAAATTATTTTAGAGTTACTAAATAGCAACACAAAAACTATCTCAACAGAAGCTCTAAACAATGAAGCGGTAGAAGAACTAAACCTTGCAGGGATTATTAGATTCCCAATGCCAGCAGTAGCTGAATTTACTTATGCAGGAAGTATTGTAGCAGATGTATTAAATAGAGTTAAAGATAAAATTGAAAATATTGATGAGTGGAAAGATAACTTTAAATGGATTAGCAGCGAAGTAATTGCTATGATTGACGCAGCTGTTAAAAATAAAAACAAAACCACAAAACTCTCAAACGCTGAACTTGAAAAAAGAGGCTTTGCCGAAAATGGCGAATTAACACAAGAAGCACTTGATTTATATGAAGCTTATAAAATTATGAACCCAGAACTTGTAATTGACGCTGAGCTTGCAGATTACATTAGAAAATCACCAATGGGTCCAACTGATGCACATTATCTCCCAATTGAAGGAAATAAAAAAGATTTACTTGAAGCTATGAGACTTATTGCATATTCAATTCCAGTTGGAGAATTCTTTACATTCACTGAACTTGGTCAGGCTGTAAAAGAGACTCTAACTTATGGTGGATGGGCAAGTGAAGGAAGTGTGCTTGATTTATCTATCCTTGAAGATATCGCAAAAGTAGCAGATGGAGAAGAGATTGACCTTGATAGTTTAGCTAATCTTGAAATGCTTGGATATGTAGCGGATATTGATCAATTGACAAAAGCAGGAGAAAAAGCTCTTGAAGTTTATAGAATCTACAAAGACAAAACTGAAAAACCACTAAAAACTTTTGCAATTGAACAAGAAGAAGTAGAAACTCTAAAAACTATCAAAAAAATCTGGGATGAAAAAGTACCAAATAACCCAGAAGAGACTCCAACATTTGATGAAATTAAAGCAGAATTGATTGAGAGAAAAATTAGAGAATATAAAAAACTTCTTGAAAAATATGGAAGAAGACTTAACGAAATGCCAAAGCTTAAACAAGAAATTGCTAAAAAATTCCAAGACCTTGCAGATAAGAAAAAATGGTTTGAAGAAAACTTTGATTTAAGAGAGTATTTATATAGCCTTGAAGCATTTGGACTAATTACTGAGGGAGTTGATGAAAAAGGAAAAGCAATATATTTTGTAACTCCTGATGGTGAGAGAGTAATTGAAGACCAAAATTATGATGAAAGACCAATTCATAGCTGGTCAGTAAAAACTCTTGCAATCTCAAATAAAATCTTCTCAGCACCAAACAGAGAGTGGGTTGAAGAAGCAAGACGTGAGAGAATTCTTGGAACTTATGAACCAAGTAAATCTGGACTTATGTATGAAGAACTTGCAACTCATCCAAAACTTCCATATATGACAAGATATGAAATGGATATCTTTAAAATGATTCCAGATAAAGGAATTGCGTGTGAAGATATCTTAGAAGGTAAAGATGAAGATGAAAGAAGAAAAATTATTGAAGCTCTTGATAAGCTTGAAGCAAAAGGCTTTATTGAAATTATGCCAGATGGACATATCGTTGAGACTGAATATGGAAAAATGATGGATGAAGCAATGAGTGGTGTGCCAGAAGGATTTGGAGCACCAATTAACCCAACAATTTATAGAGTTGTAAAAGCAATTGCCGATACTGGAAGTATGTATGTAAAAGAGCAAAAAGTAAGAATTTTACCAGAAAATATCAAAAAAGCTATCAAAAAATCAGGTCTAAGCAAAGAAACATTTGATAAAGCATACATCGCAGCAAGAGAAGCAAAATATCTTGGAAGAAATAGCGTAAACGAAGCTGGACTTATGATGCTAAAAGCAGTAGAAGCTCTTAACGCTTAATTTCTTCCTCTCTTTTTTTT
>Ga0256838_1000376_pt1 | contig 28465 bp, 29 predicted proteins | sample 4571419metaG_FD_185978 | JGI IMG/M metagenome (GOLD analysis project Ga0256838, IMG submission 185978) | Hydrothermal vent microbial communities from Guaymas Basin, Mexico - 4571-419 | ecosystem: Environmental > Aquatic > Marine > Hydrothermal vents | place: Mexico: Guaymas Basin | collected... | reverse complement strand
CCCCAATCTTGCCACAACCATCGTATAGATCACATCAAATCCGACTGTGAGAACGTAAAAGCCATAAAAAGCATACTTTATAGGCTCTAAAGATGCATACCACAGCTGGGCAAGTTCAAGACGCGGCAAAACTGTACACTCACTTAGTTTAAGGGTACTCCGCTCATAAACAAACTGCCTCTCCTCCACATTAAAATCTTTATCTTCCCATTTCAAAATCCTCCCAATACCCAAAAATCCAAATAAAATTCTGTTAGCCAACAGCCAGAAAAGCAAGAAACCAAATCCTCCCGCTACTTGAAAAGCTGTCAATCTAGCGTTGAAAACAGCCACAAAAGCCACCAAACCAATCAAAACCAAAATCCAGATAAACCTCTCCATTTTTCTCCTCATATCTATCCCTCCAATTCAAATTTCTAGCCCTTAATTTTTGTCCTTCCATCAATCACTAAAACACTGACATCGTCAAATTTAGGCATATTACCTCTAAACTCTTCAACCGCTTTTATTATACCACGAGCCATATCATTCGGCGCTGAATTCCACATATTCTCTACAACTTTTAAAAGCCTATCCTCACCAAACTGCTCCCCCCGATAATTCTCCGTTTCTATCACTCCATCTGAGTAAGCAACCAGCACCTTTCCTTTTAAGTCAATAACGCTCGGCTCGTAAATAACAGTATCATCAAAGCCAAGCGGCGGATACCTCTTTAATCTCAAAAACTTTCCCTTCCCACTCTCCACAATTACCGGATCAGGAAATCCTGCATTTAAAACTTGCACCACTTCAGATAAAGATACACAAAACATACTGGCAAACATGCATTCATCATTATTTTCAGCCAAAAACTCATTCACATCTCTAAACATCTCCCCCAAGTCTTCCCCTTCTGCCATTCCCATGGCAACACTTGCTTTTACCATAAATAGTGAAGCAGGAACTCCCTTACCTGAAACATCTCCAAGCCATACATTGTTATCCTTAAATCCATAGAAATCACCGCTTACAATTTTAGCAGGAAGAGTAATAGCAAAAAAGGTGTAACCATTCAATTTACGCGCCTTATTCATAGTAGGAAGAAATTCTTTTTGAACACGACTTGCAATCTCCAGCTCCTTTAAAAAGTTTTCTTTTGCACGCTTAAGGCTGTCTAATTCATTCATCAACTTGTTGAAGTTAACCGCTAAATCCTTAAATTCCTTTATAAAGTACACTTCCTCATTAAAGCGCTCTCCCATTCCTCTCATTATCAATAGTCTTAAAGTCTGTGAAAATTCAGCAACAAACTTTGCTATTCGAACCGAAAAAATTTCTGCCAAGACAACAGCCAATAAAAGCGAAATCATGAGAACAGCCACTTCAAAAGCTATAAACCTGTATCTTAACCCCGAACTCCACTTAACCTTAAATTTCCCATGAGCATATATGACCTTGAATCCTTTGGGTATTAAGCTATCTCTCAACCACTTCCTCGATACAACTCCGCAAATATAAATTTTTTTCTCATCTTTCTTTCCTTCAACGCAAACCACATCTTCACTTTCCACATTATTTCTGGAAACAAAAAAGCTATCCAAAAGTGGTACCTCCTGATAATACGGGAATATATCGGATGAGAGAGTCGCACTGTCAAGTAAATCAAAGCGTCTAGTCCTTGCTACAAAGTTCAAAAAATGGCGTGCTTGTTCTTTTATAAGAGCATAAACCGTGTTAAAGCTTCTTTCGAGTAAATTGGCAGTCAAGTTCAACTGTTTCTCATAAAAATTGAATATCCACATCATAAACATCGAAAAAACCGTTATGAGTATGAAAACTAAAAGTATATAGCTGTACGTTAAAAGCTTTTTAAAAGGATAGCTCTTTCCCTTAAAAATCCCAAGCCCTGCCTCATCAAACTCCTTTACCCTTTCCAAAACTCCCTCTTCAAGACTAACATCATTTTTACCCATTCAACCACTCCACCACTAAAAGTACATCCTCTCACGCAATATCAAATAAGAGTAAAATACAGCATATATAACAGCAGAAATTAAAGCAGTCGTAGTAAGAATATACATTATCACAAGTTGCATCTTAACCGCAGTCCACAACTTCGCTCCCATCAGTATCATTCCAGTCATACCACCCGGAAGGTGAATCAGTCCAACCATTCTCAATGACTCAACACGATTAATCAAAGCAATCTTTAAAAGAGGAGATATGACCCTTTTTATTGCATCTATTACTCCTACGCCAGTTGACATTATCCACTCTAACTGAGAATAGGAAGTCTTAAAGAACTCAACCACTCTTTTTACAGTCTGAGCACTTACATACATTGCGCTAGATAAAGCCATGCTCAAAAGCGGTATCAGGTATCGAGATTTCCATGGAACAATCCCCGTAAAACGCAAAAACAGTAAAACTGCCACTACGCTGAAAGTTATCGCAACACCACATCCAATAACAGAGTATAATCGTCTCTGATCATCGTATCTTGAAGCATTGTGCGCAGCAATTGCAAGCGCTACAGCTACATACACGTAAACCCCATAAAATCCAGAAAACAACCACTTCAATACGTATCCCATTAACATCAGTTGAATTAAAGCCCTGACAGAAGCAACGAGTATGTCAATTTCATTTCCAATAGAAAACCACCATGCAACAGCTGCTGCAAATCCTATGAATAACCACGAAAATAGCAGATCAATTGAAGATATACTTACCACTTCTGTCATAAACTTCAACTCCTCGTTTTAACAGCTCTGTTCAATCTTCGTTGTGTTCGCCTTTGGAAAAATTATTTCATCAATTCTTACCACTTTTTCAAAATCAAATTCTCTGTCAGCAATGTGCGATACTAATACGTAAAACTTTCCAGCCTCAAATAGCTCCTTTCTAATTTTTTTGAATTCATCAATAGCTTTCTCGTCCAAACCAGTCAAAGGCTCATCAAATAGATAAATTTTTCTATCAAGAGACAACATTAAGCACAGCGAAATCCTCTTCTTCTCACCGCCTGACAATTCGCTCCACTTTTTATCTACAAGCTCTAAAGTTTTAAACCTCTCCATAAACTGCTCAAACTTTTTACCATCAAACCCAACAAGCACTTTTTTGAACCACTTAACATCATCACGCACAGTCTCCGCTGCAAATAAAACCTCCTGAGGAAGATATGCAATATATCGCTGTCTTATTCGTCTATAGAAATTTGACCTGAAAGAAACACCACAACAGCTCAAATCCCCCTTCCACTTTACAAGTCCTGCAAGGCACTTTAAAAATGTACTCTTACCCGTGCCGGAATCTCCCTTCAAAAGCAACGGCAACTCCAACCTTCCCTTAAAGCTACCAAAATAATCAACTTCAAAATCAAACTCTAACTCTGAATTCACACCCTGAATAGTACTTTGAGTACTTTCACTCATAAACCTCTCCTCACTCAAGTAAATTCAAATACACTACTTTTCGTTCATCTCTCCATATGCCCCGAGAACCACAACCCTTCCAGTTTGGGCATTGTAAACAATTTTCTTACCCCATATCACATCCTTTTTATTTCCTTCCACTCGCTCAGCTCTAGCATTCCCTTCAACTTCCACTGTATCCTTTTCATGATCGTAAAAAAGCTTATCTCCATAAACTGTCATATTTTTTCTATCCACCTTTACATTACCTATTGCAACCGTCAAATTTCGTTCCTGATAGTACTCGAGCATATCACTTGTCAAAACTGCATCCTCCCCACCACCACTTCTTACAAGACGCACATTCCCCCTCGCTATCAACTTTTTCTCTGAATCGTATATCTCTATCTCATCAGCCGTTAAATCAAGTGTAACTATGCCTTTCTTACCCTTTTCAAATCTAATGAGGCGCGGAGATCCTTGAGCATAATGTCTTCTAACTTTCAAAAAACTTTTTAAATAACCACACCTCAATACACTGTCTTTTGTACGCGCCACTACATTACCGTACATTATCGAAATTTCAGAAGTGGCAAAGTATTCCCCTCTATCTCCAGAAAGCGTTAGGTCCTTTTGGACAACATTCACGTCTCCTTCCATCTCAAATTTTCCGCCGGGATAAAAGTTCAACTTTTTTCCAGTTATACGCGTTTTTTCTCCATTGTTAGAGTAAACAATAGCATTAACATCTCCTTCTATATATCCTTTCTCCTTCTGAACAAAGTAAAAAAGCTCTCTCCCAACCACAGCATTCTTAAACGGACGAGTACTCAATTCTGTCACTTTGGGGTAGGAGGGAATATAAACCATCTCTCTATCGCGGTAGAAAAATGCTTTTGAAGCCTGAACGCGATAATCTTCACTGTCAATCTTCACATTACCATCAAGTACTATCTCATTCGTAGTTTTACCGGTGTACATGCGACTACACCACAACTTACTTCCCTGACGTACTGCAAAGACTCCTCCTTCTGCTCTGAATCTCTCATTTTGGTTGTTGAAAAACAACCTCTGACAACGAAGCATCATATCTTCCATGTAAACTCGTACATTTCCCTTTGCCAGATACTCTCCACTTTTCAAGATAAGTAAGCTATCACTTTTTAGACGCCAATGTTTCACTCCGTAAACTCCAGAAGAAGCAAATACTAAGTAACCCACAATGAGAAAAAATCCGATAAATGTGAGAAATATCTTATTTCGCATCATTTTTTCTCACTCCAATACTTCCTTTAGTTTTAAGTCTTACCACCTCTACACTATCATAAAACTCATACCTTCCATACTCTTCCTCAACGTGTATCTTCGAAGCATGCACCTCAACCGTCGAATTACGATATAAAACTCCCCCCTCTCCATCAAATTTTTTTATCTTAGTTTTGTAAAGACCCCTCCTTGCCCAAAAAACTTCATCCGTTGTGAATTCCCAAAAGTCAGAAACATAAAGACGGTATTTTTTAGCTTCATAGGTCGCATCGGTTGCAGTAAACTTCTGACCTCCCATTTCGACAGTACCCATCCAAACAATAAATACATTTCTGTTAGTATCACGCCAGCACCATTTTGCTCTTCCAACGCCCTTACCATCATAAAATGTTGCTTCACGAAACTTTACACCTTTCCATCCCTTATACTCCTTTTCTTTGGAAAACCAAACAATTACTCCCAACAGAACAAACAGTATAAAAAAGTAGCGCATACTTCAAATTACCGCCCCTTTAAAAACTCAGGCTGTTCAATCCAGTAAAAACTCTCCGTCTTTGAAGAAATTGCCTTCAAACTTTCAAAGCTCTCTTCCCATGCGTTCTTAGCCCTTAATATCAACTCTATCACTTCACGAACCGCTCCTCTTCCACCTTCATTAACTGTGACGTAATTTGCAACCTCCTTTAACTCAATAGAAGCATTCTTAACAGCAACTCCAAATCCAGCCTTTTCCACCATAGGAACATCAATTATATCATCCCCAATTGCACATGCCTCACTCCAATGCAAGTCAAACTCACTCAAAAGCCTTTCTGCTGCTTTATCTTTTTCCATACACTCAGTAACAACAGCATTAACCCAGAGTCTTTTTGCCCTTGCAAATACTATTTCATTTCCCCTACCTGTTATCCAACAAACTTTCAAACCAGCAAGCCGAGCCATACGAGTTGCTATTCCATCGTGACCTGAAAATGCCATCAACTCCCCCATATGCCCAGCAACATTTATCATCTGAATACCACCTGTAGTCATAACTCCATCTATGTCACAAAAAATAACTTTTATGTCTCTCAAAGTATCAGCCCAATCTTTTAAAATCTTTTCAAAGTTTACTCCTTCCACCATAATCCCCTCCATCAACCAACTCACTTTACACTAACTTTGCCTGAAGTATGTGATGCATATGGAGAACCCCAACCACCAATCCTTTTTCATCTAAAACTGGTACCACAGTAATCTTGTTATCCTCCATAATACGCAAAGCTTCATCTGCAAGGGCGGTACTTTTAATAACTTTTGGATTACGAGTCATAATGTCTTTAACCATAAACTTAAAGGGATCGTCATGCTTAACAACAAACCGACGTAAGTCTCCATCTGTAACTATTCCTATCATACTTTTCATATCCTTCAAATCCTCAAACACTATTGCACACCCTAAACTCTTCACAGACATTTCAACTAAAAGATCAGCAAAAGAAGCATCAGGAGTCACGCGCGGTATTCCATCTCCAGTCACCATCAAACTTGCAACATCAACCAACATCATTTTCCCTAAAGCTCCTCCGGGATGTAACTTCGCAAAATCTCGTTTTGTAAAATTACGCTCCTTCACAGTTACCATAGCAATTGCATCAGAAACTGCAAGCATTGCAGTTGTGGAGACAGTTGGAGCAACAAATAACGGCGGTGCTTCTTCTTTTACCCTTATGTTGATAAATACATCACTGTTTTGTGCCAAAGGACTTAAAGGCTCGGCAGTTATTCCTACAACTCCAACTCCTAGTCTTCGGGCAAGCTGCAAAACCTGAACCACTTCTGAAGTACGTCCACTTTTAGAGTAAAGAATCAAAGTATCTTTAGATGTTATAACACCTACATCACCATGCAAAGCCTCAGAAGGATGCAAATACGTAGCTGGCACTCCAACACTGGAAAGAGTCGCAGCCATTTTGCGAGCAATAAAGCCACTTTTTCCCATACCAGAAGTTATAACCTGTCCTTCAGTAGCTAAAATAAGTTCTGCTGCCTTAACAATGTCTTTCTTCTCTTTACAAAGCTGTTTTATAGCTTCCGACTCCTTTTGTAAAACTTCTCTTGCAACCTCCAAAAGCTCATTTTTTAAATTTTCCACACCTACCACCTACTCTTTTAGAAGTTATTACACATTTTTTTACTCAAACCCAAGCGTTCTTCTTATATCCAAAACATCTTTAACCAATCTCTCATAAAGTTCAAAATTAAGGCTATTTTTTGCATCAGAAAGAGCTTTATCTGGCTCCGGATGAACTTCAGCAAATATTCCATCTACTCCCACAGCAGCAGCAGCTCTAGCAAGATAAAGAGCATAGTCTCTGTTCCCACCTGTCACCTTACCTTCTCTCTGCTGAACAGAGTGAGTAGCATCAAATACAACCTTATCTGCAAAATTTGCTTCTCGCATTCTGACAACTCCCTTATAATCTACAACCAAATTTCCGTATCCAAAAAACGTTCCCCTTTCTGTAACCCATACTTCTGCTTTTGAGTTCGTACGCTTCACTTTTTCAACAGAAAATTTCATATCCATAGGATCCATAAATTGTCCTTTTTTAATATTAACTCCTTTGCATCCACTGGCAGCGCAAGCTTTAGCAGCAGCCACCACTATATCCGTCTGTCTGCACAAGAACGCCGGTACTTGAAGAATATCTGCAACTTCTGCTGCTATAAAAGCCTCTTGTGGTAGATGTATATCCGTCAATATTTTCACCCCGTACTTTTCTTTAACTTCAGCAAGCATCTCTACACCTCTGGCCAATCCAACCCCTCTGTAGGAATCTAAACTTGTCCTATTTGCTTTGTCATAGGAGGCTTTGAAGTAAAAATTATCAAGTAATCCCATTTTCTCAAACAGCTCCTTTAAAAAAGCTGCAGCCTCATCTAAACTACTGTTTTCCTCTATTACACAAGGTCCTGCAATAAAAACGAAATCCTTCATTCAACTCCCTCCTAACTCAACACTTAATTTATCCATCTCCATCCCCAATAAAGCACCATCAACTCTACGATAGCAAAAGCAAGTATTATCATTCCAACTTTAAAGAAATCTTTAAATTTCAACTTTCCAGCCGAGTAAACTATCGCATTCGGAGGCGTTCCAAGCGGGGTAGCACAAGCAACACTTGTAGAAAAAGCCAAAGCCATCAACCAAAACACTTTCATACCATCAAGTGGCATGGCTGCAATTATAGGAGCAAGTATAAGAGTCGTTGCAGTGTGGGAAACAAAGTTTGCTAATACGTAGGCAAGTGCCAATAGTATCACCATAGCTACTGTAGGAGAAAAGTGCTTCACAAGGACTGCTACAATGTCGTGCAACAATCCTGTCTTTTTCATAGCTAAACTTACGCCATACATAGCCCACACCAAAAATACAACGTTCCAATCGATAGAGGCATACACCTCTTTTACTGTCAATACTCTCATAAATATCAAAGCTGCAACAGCAAGAAGTGCAAAAGAAGCATATGAAAAAGCTGTGTACTTTTTAAATAAAAAAGCCAAGAGTAACAAAGCAAAAACCACAGGTACCCTCCAATCAACTTTGGGTTTAGTTAACTCAATTTTGACATCCGTCTTAGGCACTGCTACATACAGATAAAAAAGCCAAAATAGCGCCATTGGAAGCCCAAACTTCAAAAAATCAAAGAATCCTATGCTCTTTTCAAAACCTGCAACTATTATGTTGGGTGGTGTTCCTATCAAGGTAAGTGTTCCACCAATAGAGGCAGATATCGCAAGAGATAAGTAAATTAAAGTAGAATAATCATTCTTTCCTCCCCTTTCAGAAAATTTCCTAGCCAGAGAAGCAGCTATAGGCAACAAACACAGCGTCGTACCAGTATTGGTAGTGAAGGCACTTACAAACATAGCAAACAAACTCAAACCTATTACCGCTAACTTAAGATTCCCTCTGGCCCATTCAACGATTCGGGAAGCTTTAAATTCAGAAAATCCACTTTTAAAAAGAGCTTCTCCCATTGGAAATAGAAACATAACTAAAAATACAACATCCTTAGAAAAGTTTGAAAAAACCTCTTTAGGAGTCAAAATTTTTGAAAAAATCAAAAAAACAACTGTTAGGATTGATACCTCACCGATGCTTAACAACTCAAATCCAAGAGTAATCACAATTCCCGCAATCCAGGCGGCAAGCAACCATTCCATCACTGATCCCTCCAATCATAGTTTTTTCCCACTTTCACCCTGCACTCACCTGCCGCCTAAATCAATCTTACATTTATAGCTTTTCCTAAAAAAATAGAATTTCAATAAATTGATTTATCCTTACACTCATGCGTCTAATATTATAGGAAAAATTAGATTATCTTCAATTTGAAGTGGGGTGATTCACTATGGCTGGAATAAAATTGAGAACTCGCTCATTTTTAATACTCGCATTCATAGTATTAAATATCTCCTCCTCTGCATTCTCATTTTTAATAAACAACGGCAGCGTCTACCTAAAAGTTCCCTCTCTAGGGAATGTCAATATATCAGGTGACGTTCATCTATCGTCAAAAATACTTACTCAAGATGGTAGATGGGTATCATACATTGACAGAAACATTGAGGCAAACAGCCTAATCAACAATCTCAAAAATGGCCTACTTGTCTATTCTGGATCTTCTAAACCCTACAAAGCAATGGTAATCATAAACTACGAAAACTTATCTTCCAATGATTACACAGAATTTTACACGCTTTTTTCTACCGTTCCAGGAGCAATAACAGCACCAGATAGAATAGCATTTGTCTCTGCAACACTTGAAGTTCTAACTTCTACCAGTGCTCCATCAATTGCTTTTACTATAAACGCTACCACCGCTACAACTTTGGAAAATGACATAACTTTTTTACCAAAAGACACTTACAAAGTTATTCAAAACACTCCTTCTTTAGAAGTAAAAGTTAAAAAATCGTATTTTGCAATTCTTGGTCGCACCTCTTCATTTGCAGATGTATGGGGATTTTTAACTGGAATATACACCGTCTTAACAGGTGCAGGAGGTGCAGCGACGATCACCCAAGACATAATCCGAGATGCAATCAACGAAAGAAATGCAATGTACAATAACGGTTGGTGTGTAGAAGACTCTCAAATTAACTTAAAGGTAGAAGCAATTTTTAAGAATTCCCAATTCTTTAAAGACAGAACGCACATACGCAAATACTTTAATCATCATATCTCAATAGAAACAAGCAAAGAAGGAGATGAGATAATAGCCAAAGTTAAACTAAACGACGATCCTATAACTACTGCCAGATTATCTGATTCTAGAAGGAGGATTCTAATAATGAAAGCTATGGCTCTTGAAAAAGTCTACGTCATAATCAAAACCAAATTCCCCTACCTCTTCGACTTGGCAAGTGCTGGAAAACCACTTATTAAAAATGCTGATTTAGAAACCATTGACCGTTCTGCCAATAAAATTGTCTATAAAATTTCAAATACTATAAGACCTGGAGCTTCTAAATACAAAGTTGAGAATGATAATGAAAATTCAAAAGTCACAATAAAACTGAAACTTGCCGACGAATTTATGAAGTACCCTACAAATTCCCCAGTAGAATTTTACATTAAGTTTAAAATTTCTGAGGTGAATATATACGTCGAAAAAAGAGGCGATGACGATGCAAGACTGAGATTTGAAGAATCTCGTGACACCAAGTACATCACGACACCTCCTTTCGGCTTTTTGATTTTAGACATTACTCCACCACTTATGATGGGAGACAGCAGACCATCAAATGGAGGTAATCCTTACACTTACAAGGAAATTATGCCGAGTGGAGACATAATCCCCATCACTTTGTTCGTCACCGATGCCAATAGATATACCGAAGATGAACAACTGAATTGTGATGTTTTATCTTTCTTTGTCTCTCCCCACAATTCTGGAGCTGTTCCTCTAATATGGGAAGAAGACAGAAGTTTTGATATCAGTCCCGTAAATAGTGAGCGAGGATCACTGAAGGTTAAATCCCTATTCACAACTCTTATGGCTCCCTCATCGTGCGGAGATACCAATTTTTACATCTATCTTTTAGCCTATGACTATGGAATTCGTGGTTCCAAAGACAGAATACTAGATCAATTAGGCAGGCCAAGTGACGTATTTGAGAAAATTTACGGTTATAAACTTCCAATAAATAACACACTCAAATCCCAAATCAAAGGAAACATTTCATTCAGAATAAAAGAAAGCGAAATATTTACCGATAGATATGAATTCAACACTGTTAAATCAAAAGTTCTACCGTTTTACTTCCCAAGGGCATTTCAAGTTATCTCTCTTGACAATGACAGACCAAATATAATTGCTAATCTATATCGTATGCTTAGAAAAGACTTTAGCAGAAATATAGTAAGAGCAAATCTGATAGCCTCTTTCAAAGCCGCAGAAGATTATACAATTCCTGATGTCTGGTTTTACTCGTTCAAGCAAGCATTAGATAATATTAAAAACTCAGTTAACTCCATATCCTCCAATATAGACAGATTACTAGAAGCCTACTATCAAGAAGAAAACGACAATCCATTTAAAATTATGTTCAATCTAATAGACTCTTCCAACAACAGATCAATGATTAAACAGTTAACTCAAATCTTTATAAGTTCAAACTCTCTACCTTATGTTTCCGCACATCAAATGAACAAAATCAAAACCATCCTAAATGACATGCTCGGCAATAATTGGCGTGACATAATACTTAGAGAGGCAGCAAACAATGAAAAAGAAGCTTCCTATGAATTCGAGATATATACAAAGATTCCTTACTTACTTACCATAGTTCCTTACGATAACTCACAAGATCCATCCAATGCAGGTATAAAAGAACTAAAAATATACGTCAACAACTCGGCACCATCCATCGTTCGAACCACTCCATTCAAACTCAAAGTCAACTTTGGAGAATTTGACCCAATTCAAAACTCTGCTTTGAAATCCGGAATGATAAAATTAAGGTTTTTACCAAATTCACTTTTTACAGGTGCCATATTGAAGGGAATCGAAAATATAGATCAGATTGAAGGAACTAGCGGTGTTAAATTAACTGATCTAACCCCAGAGCTTCCAATTTTCGCATCTGTAGAAGGCAAAATAATAGCTCTAGAATTCATTTTCTGGGACAAAATGGCAGGGCAAAGTTTGCCCCTTATAATAGAAACAAAAGACCTCAACGGCTTTAAAAGAAGACTTAAGATCACTTTAAACATAAGAAAAGCTAAACTATCAGCTAAAGCCTCTGGAAAATCCATGTTCAAGGTTTTCTCTGCTTCAAACACAAACATATCTCGTTTCATACGTAGGCGATCAATAAACTTGATATCCCCCTCGCCCACTGCACCTTCTCCAGTAAGGCCTACACCACGCTCCAGAATAGAGATGAGATAGCAGTACAACACACTGTCAAAGTTCAATTCAATGTATCATTTAAAACCGTAAACAAACGTTGGGAATCTAAATCTGAAAGAGGGGCAACTGATACTGCATTTGCAGATGTCACAACAATGTAGAAAAAGTTTGCCTCCGTAGAAGACTGCCCAACCTGCACAATATAGCACGTAACACCATTGGGTAAAGTTATACTATCAACAACACGCTGATAGCGGCTAATTCCAAATCTTGGTACAACCCCTTTCTTCAACAACCAAGCAAGTGAAAGTATTGAAGCAAGTATTACAAAAAACCACATTCCAACATCCAGTATTAACTCTTTCAATCTATTTGGATAAGCATTGTTGTAAATCGCATTCAAAGGAGAATGAGAAACTTTGGATTTTTCTTTCTTCTGCTCAGACTGAGCAAGATTTGATCGGTTAATACGAGTAATTGTTTTCGAAGCATTATCAGCTTTAAGGTTAATTTCTGAAGTAATCTCAAACGTAGCCTTGGCAAAAACTGCTTCCATCCCCATTATCCAAATTATTATTCCCAATATAAGTACCTTCTTCAAGACAACAATCACCTTTTCCAAATTCACGCTTTCATCCCCCATTTTTCTTCTAATCTAAGTTTAGTTCTTTTCCAACCTTGTCCTTTCTTTCTCTTTCTTGCTTCAAACTTCGGTGATATTCTAAATTTTTTATCATCTCTCGATAATTCTCCATTTCTTCAATAGCACACTCTTTGAAGTAACCAGCACTTCCCCAATATCGATAGAATAACGTATCGGAAAAACCTGTAAGTTTATTCTTAATAAACTTCATCTCAACAATTGGCACCATAACATCCTCTGTGCCCCATTCCCATTCCAACAACTCCGTTTCGGGATTGTTTAGAAAATCACAATAAGCAGCTATCACAACATGAGGGAGATAAAGCAACGACGGAGTTGAAGAGAAACTTTTTAAACTTGGTCTTTTCACTCCAACGTCTGAAACATTTGCTACAGCTACTATAGAAACATCCATCAACGTCGCAAAACTCTTAAAATCTCTGATCACGACTTCAAGAGTCTCATTTATAGAAATCTCTTTCGATCTTTCAACTCTTATCATATTTACCGGATCAACAACAACAACAGCCCTTCCAGGATGCTGTGCTCTCCATGTAGCAACCCTATTTAAAAAATAATTAAGTTCAATCATTCCAAAATTTCTCTCATCCCATACAGTAAATCTATCTCCAAGTTTCGCAACCTTGCGACGAGCTCTTTGAACCTTCATACGAGAAATTTCAGACTCAAAATCAGACAATCTAACCCTCTCCCATGAAACACGCGTCATCTGAGCAATGATTCTATCGTAAACCTTATCTGACGTTGAATCAAAGCTAACAACTAGTACAGACACATCTTTGTTAAAACTAACTATCTGCCAAGCAAGTTGCAAAACAAAACTTGTCTTACCAGTCCCTGTTCCTCCTGCAACCAAATACAACCCCGGTATCAAACCCAATGTTTTCTTCTCAAATTCTGGAAAACCCAGTTTTAACTCATCATCTTCTCCAGCAATCATTCCTTCAGATTCTTTAATTACCTTAAAAAGCTTAGTCACTGCAAGATGAAAATTTTTTCTTATCTCGTCATTCAATTCCCTAAACCTTTTTATAAACTTCAAAGCAAGAATTTCATTTTTAAACGTATAGCAAGCCTCTTCCGCATCAAATGTGCTTTCTTTAAACAGCGAATTTATCTTTTCCGCTACAACCTTTTCTTCCCCTTTTAACTCATCCAAGAAAGCAAATAATTTATCCCATGCACCACTCTCCCAAAAAGTATAGAGCAATCTGAAAACAATCTTATTTAATTCGTCGCTAAAATCAGAAGGTTTAACACCTGATAAAGCAACGTTTGGAAAAACTAAGTCGGGATATCGTAAAAGAGTAGCTAGAAACTTTTCCTCCAACTCCTTTAGCTTCAAATCTTCTTCAAACACATCTGCTCTCACATGCAACCCTCCTAACGACATATATCACAAAGATCAACAAGAAAATAGTAGTTAATTGCCGTAAAATAAGGAAGTAATCTCACATCATATACATAGTACTTCTCCTTCAAACTGTCAAAAAGCACCATTTGGGAAATCCAACTAGCTTCTCTACCAATAGAATATACAACTTTGATGCTTTTTATAACTTTCCCTTTGTAATAAAAGCTCTCCTTCTCCTTAAAACACCTCCCAACTTTTATCCAACTAAAATTGTATTCCGCATAATCGTACCCTTTCACAACGTATTTTCTTTTATAAGTATCTCCGCAACACATCAGTGTTATTTTAAAAGGTAAGTTCTCCACATTTAACTTTTCTTCTTCCTGTAAACTCCTAAATATATCTTCCACCACCTCTTCAATTGAAGATTCAGAAGACAACATCGAAGATTCACACTTTTGAAATTTAAACAACGTATCAACTCTTCCATTATCCCACATCACCTTATTAGGATCAAAAAACAAGTAAAACTCTACTTGGGGTAGAGTAGAAAGCACCTCATTCCAGTAAAGAAACTTCAACTCAGCAAAAGGAGCTGCAACTCCCTTAGGATAAAAAAAACTCAATATAAGAAAAACACATCCAACAACAATTTTCTTTAGTCCATTACTTGTTATTTGCCTGCTCAATAGGAGCTTGAACCTTGCTAGCAGCATGTTTTTTCGTACTCACAACATAAATAACAAGAGAGGTTGTCAGAAATATCACAGCCACTACCGCAGTTAGCTTCTTTATAAAGTTCCATCCTTCTCTATATCCAAATACAGTATAAGCTTCTCCTCCTCCAAAAGCCCCCGCCAAGCCTCGACTCTTCTCAGATTGAAGCATAACCAAAACTATCAGCGCAATTGCAACAATAAAGTGGAATATAAGAAAGAGTGTCCACATACTCCTTCCCCCCTATTTTGACTCGTCATCTCCAACAAGACTAATACTATTATCTTCAAATTCTCCAAGTAAGTCAACCTCAAAGGTCTCTGTAGCTGCTAAGTTTTCAGCTTTTATTGCCCAATAAACTTCGCTTCTGTAAACAGGTATATTTTTAGGAGCCTTTATCCCTATTCGAACAGCACTATCTTTTATTTCTACAACTACAATTTCTATATTATCCCCTATCATTATACTTTCATCTTTTCTCCTTGTGAGAACCAACATCTACTTATCACCTTCCACATTCTTATCCTTTTTTAACTCAACTTCATACCTTATAGGCCAATTTGCATCTTCTAGAATAATCTGAGCACCTACTTTCTTAGTAAAGTTCACAACTACAGGAGCTTTGAGATTTAATGTCATTTTTAAGCCATTCTTTCCTCTTCTAAAAGTTGCAATCGCAAATACAACAATTTCATCTTTGTCCTCAACCTTTAACGCTGAAATCCACGTATTTTTCAACTCAACCTTGTATCCCTTCACTAAAACAAAAGGATCTACCAGTGGAAACGCAATATCTGGAGAATCCACAGCCTGAAGTATAGTAATCTCTTTATTTGGCAACACAAACATGATGTACTCTTGATGACTTTCAAAACCTATTATTCCAAATGGAAATTTAAATATCTTTGACTTTGGAACTTCTAATACTCCAAACCTTGTATCAACCTTTATGATCTCCTCTTCAAATTCAACATTTGCATTAGCCGTCACCTCTATCCCCTCCATAAATAAGACTTATAACTAAACTATTAACTTCTTTGGATTAAACAACGGCTCCGCAATTCTAACCTCATCATCACGCACAACAAGAGCAGATGTGGTCAGGGGAACACGTGTAACTGCATATGGATAATCCCCTATTCGGAAAAACGTATTCAAATGAGCTACTTTCAAAACTTCAATACGGCATTCAGGATGTGAGACAACACTAGTCTCGTAAAGAATCTTTAGTGTCTCTCCCAACTCCTTCTTTAAATTTGCTTGTTCAACAAGTAGCGCATCCCACGCTTTTTTTATCTTAACAAACTCCTCCTTTTCTTTATCAGTCGCTTTACCCTCTCTTATTTTTATAACAAGAACATCCATCTTCATCTTTACGGCTTCAATAGTCTTTTTTAACTTATCCCATCTATCCATTAACTCTTCCTTCTTTTTCTTGTAAGATGGCAAAAATCCAACCTCTATGCGAGTCTTAACACCAAGTTTACTCCCAAATTCTCTCGCTACAATTGAGTAGAGAGCAAAAGCTGTAGCTGCAATCACTCCTTTGTCTCCAACGCAATATATGGAGGCATCAGAATTTATCTCACAGTTAACAGCATAAGAATCTATTATCACATTCTTACCAGCAGTAATCTTACCTCCATTCACAAATTTTGCTTTAACTGCTCCCTTAGCAACTATCTCTCCACTTTCTCCGCCAAGAAATCCTCCCTTTATATAAACATGCCCATCCGAGTAAAGCTTTGCTTCTTCAACAGTTCCCGCAACCTCTATTCCAACTCCCGCTTTTACTATGTACCCAGCTTTTATATCTCCTCTTACCTTTACCAAACCATCAAACTCTATATTTCCAGTCTCTAAACCAACTTCATCCAACTCAATAACTTCTCGAATCTCAACCTTTCCATGAGGCTCTATAACCAAATATCCACTTTTTTCTGCTTTTAATTTATTACCATCCCAGAAGACATTTTTCCCCGTCAAAACTTTTACCTCTTTAACAGGTGGCGGGAGAACTTCTTGTCCGTATATGTTTTCACCAGGCTTCCCCGGAATACTTCTCTCTACTTCCAATATTTCCTGCCCGGCTTTAACATTTCTAAAAAAGTCAATAGACTTAAAATCAACCCGTCCATCCTCAAGTATTTTGGGCTTATAAGTTGGTTCAGAAACAAACCAAGTTATACTTCCATCCTTTCCTTTTACAGGAGCTTTCCCAACTGCAATAATTGCTTTCCCTTCTCCTTCTTTTATAAGCCTCTTTATCCCAATTTCATCTATGTAATCGTTCTTAACCTTTCTGGATTCTAAGGCCTTTAGTATTTTTTTCAAAGTAGGTTTCTTTCCAAAGCCACGCGGTGCTGTTAAACTTATCTCCAGAGCCACTGCTCTTTCCAAATCTCTAAAAGAAAAAGTTGAATCTAAACTCTCAACCTTTAACTCCTCCAAACTTCCCAAAAGGACCTTTCTTTCCATCAACAATATTTTGTGCAGTTCCTTAATATACTTATCAGTAAAGGGTAATTTCCGTAAGTTAATAACCTCTCTCAATTCCATAAAACTCAAAGCTCCACCAACAAGCTTCATGACAACATTGTTATCCGGCAGAATTTCAAATTCTATATCCCATTCTCTCTTTTCAAATATCTCAACGGTAACCTCTTGGGGAAACATTTTAAAAGCTATAACCTTCCACTCGAGCTCAGAGCTATCTTTTTTTAACTCTACCTCTCCTGCCGCAACCGCTTCTTTAATAGTTCTAGCCTTAACTACAACTCTCCTTTCCATACACCCTCCTCCAAAAATTAAATGCACATCCCATTTTCCTCAATATATTTTCGGCTAAATCGAAAGAAATTGAACCACACAAAAATTTTATCACTTTTCAAAAATAAAATAGTCGTTGTAACTGTAATTTTTTAAAGTTTTAAGAACATCTTTAACCTTATCACTAGAGTAAGGTCCTGCAATTACCTTATACATTCCACTTTTTTCAAGCACAAAAAACGGCAATTTAGTCTCCTTAACAGCTACAGAGCAAAGCATCTTAGCAATTTCGGGATCCTTATAACTAGCTATTTGAACATACTTTCCCTTGGGCAAATTCTGCCACTTCACTCGTTGCAAAGCCACAATTTTTGAAGAGTTTTTCTTCTCAGTTGAACTTTCCCCCACTTGAAGTAATTTTTTAACGCTTCCATTTTTAACTATTACAGTAACATTCTCCTTAACCCTTTTAGCCGAAGCAGTATTATTTACGCTTTTTTCTGAATCTCCAACCTTAAATTCTTCAGTTGCTTTTTTATCAATGTCCATTCCCACAATATCCCTTATACTAACAGCAGTGCTTCCAGTTTCCGCCAAACTAGAAGAGCTAATATTCATGCTATTTTCCTTATAATATACATTCTTTATCTCGAAAGAAGCTTCCATTTGCGGCAGTTTCTCAAATTTGTAGATGTACCCTGCTAACTCAAACACTTGAGCAAGATAGTTCAAGTTATCACTTTCTCCCTTAAAAGCAACCTTCCACTTTTCTCCATTTTTCCAAATAAACGATTTTACCCCCTCAAAAGTATAAAATCCCTTTAAAACTTCAGCTCTCTCCTTGTTATCTACTTCTACCGTAAGGTAAACATTTGTCAAATCTTTAACTTTATTAAACTCTTTCAAGTTCAAAGTATCCTTAGGAACAGTAGCTCCTTTCACATACTCCTTGTAAGAAGCTACTTTAATAATCACTACTGCATAAATCACCATACTTATAATTGTTAACACGGTCAACGCCTTAATAACAAACCTTGCAAAAGCCACTCTTTTCCCTCCATAAGTTTAAGCCTCTCTCAAAATCCCCAAACTCCCTCTATCTTCTCTCCACACTTTAAACACTTACCAGACTCCATATCCAAATTTTTCACTAATACTTCATACCCAACACGTTCTATCAAAAGAGCTCCACATTTTGGACAATATGTAGAGCTCTTTTCTTTATCCAATATATTTCCAGAGTAAACAAACTTTAAACTTTTGGAAGCTTCCTCTGCAAATCGCATTACTGCAGCCGGAGAAGTTGGAGGAAAATGAAGCTTATAAGCCGGATAATAGGCACTTATGTGAAGTGGAACCCACTCTTTCAAATAACTCTCATAAACCCCCATTAGCTTCGAAAAGAAATCATCATTAGCCCCCTCTATAAGCAACCATATCACCTCAAGCCAAACTCCCATATCCAAACACATCTTTGCAAAATCAATAACCGTGTCAAAAGCATTCAAACCACAGAATGTTTTGTAAAAATCTCTATCTCCTTTCAAATCCAGCGCAACCGCTTTTACATAGGGTAAAACAGCCTCTGCAACCTCTCTATTAACCACTCCATTGCTTACAAGAACGATATCCACCCCTTCTTCCACAAGCAGAGGCAGCACATCAATCAGCCATTGAACAGACACAAACGGTTCATTGTAAGTAAAAGCAATATCTTTGACTCCGTTATTCACAACAAAAGCTACAAGATTTTCTGGTTCAATCTTTTCAACTAGAGCAGGCCGTTGGGTTGAAATTTGCCAATTTTGACAGAACTTGCACTTCAAAGTACAACCCCAACTTCCAATCGATAGAATTTGGGTAGTTGGTTTGTAGTGATAAAGAGGCTTCTTTTCTATTGGATCTACTGCAAGAGCAGTAACTTCACCATAATTCAACTCCACTAATCTCCCATCAACATTTTTCTTAGTCAAGCAACGGCTTATCTCCCCATCCTTTAAACTGCAACGAGCAGGACATATATCACACCTTACTCTTTCTCCCTCTCTTGTCCAAAACTTATCATTTATCTCTTTCATAAACCTTCACCTGCAAAAGTAAGCTATTGCTTCTCAACCATCTCTATTGCATTCTTAGGACACTTTTCAACGCACTTCGTACAACCAACACATTTGTCTGGATCAACCTCATGTTTCTCCTTAACCTCACCCGTAATTGCTTTAACAGGGCATACTTTAGCACAAAGAGTGCACCCAACACAGTCATCGTTAATTTTTGCCACCTTATGGACTCCATCAAATCTTATGACCTTTGTTGGACACACAGCAGCACATGCTCCACAACCTATACATTTCTCATAATCTATGCGTGCAAGATTTCCCTCAACTTTTATAGCACCTGTGGGACATACTCGCTCACACATTTTACACCCTATACATGGATTTGCACAGTACTTCCTAGCAATAGCTCCGGAATCACATGAAGAACAAGCGACAAACACTACAGCTTTACTACGAGGAATAAGCTCTATGATTCCTTGTGGACATGCCTTAACGCAAGCACCACAACCTGTACACTTTTCAAAATCAACCACAGCACGCCCATCAACAATGTGAATCGCATCAAATGGACATGCCTCAACACAATCTCCCAAACCATAACATGCAAAGTAGCATGCCTTAGTTCCCCCCAAGGCCTTAGCTGCCGTACAAGACTCAATCCCTGCATATCTATTTTTATCCTTAGCTCTATCTCCCCCTGAGCAGAAAACAAAAGCAACTTTTTCTTCAATTGCTCCGGCTTCAACTCCCAAAATTTCAGCTATCTTCTTAGCCACCTCTTTTCCACCGGGCAAACAACCAGTTACAGGAGCCTCCCCTGACACAACAGCTTTAGCAAATCCACTACATCCAGGATATCCACAAGCTCCACAGTTAGCTTGTGGTAAAATTTCAGCTATCTTCTCAACACGTGGATCCTCTTCAACTTTCAAATACTTAGCACTTAAGGCTAAAACACCTCCAAAGAAGATTCCTAAAACTGCCATAGTTATCACAGCAGCCATCTATACCACCCCTTTTTTAGTATTCCCTCTTTTACTTAGCCTTTTTAAAAGCTTTCTCACCCTTAGCATTTTTTAACCACTTCTCCTCAAACCATCTAACAAATCTTCCACCCCTTCTCATATCTATGAAGCATCCCCTGTAAGAAGCCTTTTTTTCAATTACAGCCTCTGCAAAAGCCCGGCACGTAGGAAATCCACACGCACCACAATCAAACCTCGGCAAGTGCTTTATTAGTAAGGGAAGATCTTTTTGGGTGGGCCATATTTTCACTTCATCAGTATCAACTTTTCTATTCAAGGCTCCTTCACTAATCGCAACCTCTTTCGTAACTTTTTCAGCAACAGTTTCCCCTATCAAAAAATCCCTCTCACAACTACTTCTCTTCCCCTGCTCATATCCTATAAACACTAATAACGCAATTACAAACACTGCAAAAACCAACCTACTCTTAATATCTTTCAACACAACCACTCCTAAGATACCCAATAACTAGAACAATCCTATGAAACCCATAAAGGCAACTGCAAGCAAACCTGCAGTAATAAAAGCTATAGGTAAGCCCTGAAATGGCTTCGGAATTTTAGCAAATTCCAATCTCTCTCTCAAAGTCGCAAGCAAAACCAATGCCAGTGCAAAACCAGTTGCTATTCCCACGGTGTGAACTATCATCTCCACAAAGTTATAGTGTTTCTTTATGTTCAAAAGCGCAACACCTAAAACAGCACAGTTAGTTGTTATCAGCGGCAAAAATATTCCCAACGCTGCATAAAGAGCTGGGAAAAACTTCTGCATAACCATCTCAACAAACTGCACTAAACTTGCTATAACCAATATAAACGTAACAGTTTGAAGATAACCTATCCCATACGGAACTAAAACATAATACTGCAAGAAATACGTAACAATACTTGCAAGCAGCATAACAAACAAAACTGCTCCTGACATTCCAACAGCCGTCTCCAGCTTCTTGGAAACTCCCATAAACGGGCATATTCCCAAAAACTGAGTTAATACAATATTTTGAGAAAAAACACTAGCCATAAATATTGCAAATAACTCTTTCAACTCCATTACTTATCCCCTCCTGCCCAGTTGAAGAATGCCATCAAGAATCCTATTGTTAAGAATGCTCCAGGTGGCAAAATCATAATGAGAGCAGGTTCCTTTATTCCTAAGCTTTTACCCAAGAAAGTCCCAGCTCCTAATACTTCTCTAAAAGTTGCTAGAAGCATTAATCCCAACATAAAACCAATTCCAATTCCAATTCCATCCGCTATTGAATAAAAAGGATTGTTTTTAGAAGCAAAAGCTTCTGCCCTTCCCAAGATTATACAGTTAACAACTATCAATGGAACAAATATTCCAAGTTTTTCATGAAGAGCTGGAAAATAAGCATGCATCGTCAAATCAACAGCGGTCACAAAAGTTGCAATAACAACAATAAATATTGGAATTCTAACCTGCTTGGGCACCCAATTCCTTATAAGAGATACAACAAAGTTTGAACCAATTAAAACCAAAGTAGCAGCTACACCCATTCCAATAGCATTTTCAACAGAGGTAGAAACTGCAAGCGTTGGACACAAACCAAGGGCTGCTTTGAAAACCTGATTTTCTTTTGTAATTCCATCCCATATTATCCTAAAAAACCTCATTCTTATCCCTCCTTACCAAACATTTTGAGAAACTCCTGCACACCTTCTCTTACTCCCTTGGTAACTGCCCTAGAGGTGATAGTAGAAGCCGTAATTTGATGAATTTTACCGGGTTTTTCATCTTTTTCAGTCAAGTAAATCTCGTCAACCTTCAAACCAGAAAATTGCTTCTGGAACCATGGTTCGTGCTCTCCCTCTTTTATCTCCACGCAACGTGCTCCAAGGCCGGGAGTCTCACTCTGAGAGAGAATTTTGATACCAAGAACTGTTCCATCAAAAGTTGCAGCAACAAGTGTCGGCAATTTACTAGAATATCCAACAGGCTCAACTTTAAATACCGCAGCAACTCGCTTCCCCCCTAAATAAGCTATGTAGTAAACCTTTCCTTTTACCTCTTTACCATTACAGAACACCTTATCACCTTTTACCACGTATTTTTGTCCATCCTTACCTATAAATCCATCTTTACTAGCTTCAATCTTGGTGCCATCAGCTAACACAAGGACTTTTTTAAAGTTAACAGTAGAGCTTATAGCCTTTTTAAACAGCTGATAGACATCCCAATCCCCACAAATTTGCGGTGTGATCTTCATGCTTTTATTTATGGCTTCAACAGCTTTCTCAATAAACTTTGCCTTATCTTTCGGCACGTTGTACTTCACATGGACTTTCTTCAAATCGTCTATCCAAATCAATAAGTACTCTTGGACTCCTTCTTTTCCCTTAAAACTTTCAAACCCATTTCTGTCTTTCACTCCCAAATTTGGCCATGAATAAACGCCAGACGGAATCATAGATAAGTCTATATCCTCTGGAACAACTAACATGCGGCGCGCTATCTCCTCTTTTTCTCTATCCATTCTGGTAATTATTGGATTGGTTTTATCCCAAATCCAACTCAAAACTGCTCCAGAGATAACAGCCACTATAGTCAACGCCAATATAGGCCATATTCCCTTCATCCCTGAGTCACCTCACCAAAAGTTTTAGGTTTGAATATCCTATCAAGAAGCGGTGTGAAAGCATTCATTATCAAAATTGAATAACAAACTCCCTCTGGATATCCTCCAAATTTTCTTATCAAGAAGACCAAAACACCAGCACCTATTCCAAACGCAATCCTCCCACCTTTGCTCAAAGGAGTAGTAACCATATCGGTGGCCATAAACCAAGCACCGATCATCAAACCACCAGCTGCCAAATGAAATAGAGGAGGATACACAACAGCATCAGCAATGTGCTTAGCAGGTCCTTCAAATATGAGCGACAATAGAAATACCGTTCCCAAATAAGTTACTGGGATATGCCAAGTTATAACACCTCTCCACAATAGGTAAAGTCCTCCAATCAAAATAGCTATGGCACTTGTTTCACCAAGGGATCCACCCACATTCCCAATCCAAAGATCCCACAAACTTACCTTTTTAGCAACAACTGCCCAGTTATAACCACTCTCTTTCAACATTCCAAGAGGAGTTGCTGAAGTGACAATATCTGTCCCCAACCACTGACTAGTTCCAGGTTTTGTTGGCACCATCCAAGTAGTCATGTAAACAGGCCAAGAAGCGAGTAACACTGCCCTACCAACGTGTGCCGGGTTGAATGGATTATTTCCTAACCCGCCAAACACCTGCTTTCCTATTATAATTGCTACAATCGAACCAACAGCCGCAATCCACAACGGCAAACTTGGAGGCAAACACATTGCAAGCAATAAACCTGTAACAACCGCGCTCAAATCATCAACTGTAACTTTTTCAAAAAATAGGTATTGAACAATTGCTTCAGATAAAACAGCGGCTAATACACAAACAAGCTCAACAAGCATGGCTCTTATTCCAAAAAAGTACCAACTTGCAAGCACTGCTGGAATAAGAGCTATCAATACATCTAGCATGACACTTCTAACAGTCCAAGATTTCCTAACGTGTGGTGATGAACTAACTTTAAATCGCTCTTCCAAGTTGTAAGGTATCCTCACAATCTCCTCCCTCCCCTCTTACAAAATCATGTTTCTTCTATTACCATAAATAACGACTATCCTCTTCTTAAAATTGCCTTAGCAACCCTTATAAATTGGACAATTGGCCTTCCTGCTGGACACACATAAGAACAACATCCACACTCTATACAACTCATCACATCCAATTTCCTAAGATCCTCAATCTTACCAAGCTCAACTCCTCTTGAAAACACAGAAGGCAACAAATTCATAGGACATGCATCTATGCAAGCTGCACAGTTCAAACAATCATTCCACTCTTCCCAGTTTGCAGCCTCTCCTTCATCTAAAACTAGTATTCCACTAGTTCCCTTAACAACTGGAACAGAAAGTGTTGATTGCGCTATTCCCATCATTGGACCACCGGATATAATCTTGGGAGTTTCTGTTGCAATCTCCGCAACCTTCAACACTTTCTCAAACGGCGTTCCTATTCTTATAAGCAGATTTGCAGGCATCCCTACTTTTCCAGTAACTGTTACAACTCGTTCAATAAGGGGTTTCCCAAATACAACAGCCTCAAAAACAGCAAGTGCAGTTCCAACGTTGTTTACAACGACACCAGCTTTGGAAGGTAGTGCCCCTTTAGGAACAACTCTTCCTGTACAAGCATATATGAGCTGCTTCTCAGCTCCCTGAGGATACGCCGTCTCCAATTCTACAACTTTTATGCTTGGAATTTTTAAACTTGCATGCCTCAATGCATCTATTGCATCAGGCTTGTTATCTTCAACTCCAATTATTATTCTTTCCACACCCAAAATTTTTGCCATTATCTGAGCACCTGTTACTATATCCTCAGCACGCTCAACCATTATCCTGTGATCACACGTCAAATACGGCTCACACTCCGCTCCATTCAGAAGTAGCACATCCACATGATCTTGTGGAGCCAACTTAACATGGGTTGGAAACGTAGCTCCACCCAATCCAACAATTCCTGCCTCTTTTACAATCTCCAAAAGCTCTTTTACAGCTAAAGTCCTCCAGTTTCTGTCACGCAGCTGCATCTCACCTTTGTAAGCCTTATCTCTCTCTATCACAACAGTTTCAACTTCAAATCCAACGGGAGTTGGCCAACGAACAACGTCAACCACAGTTCCTGTAACAGGAGCATGAATGTTTGCAGAGATAAATCCATCTGCCTCTCCAATCTTTTGTCCAACCTCTACCTTATCTCCTTTCTTAACAAGGCAGCGAGCAGGCTTCCCTATGTGCTGCTGCATAGGAACGTAGTACTCATCAACAAGATCAAATACTTCAATCTTCTTGTCCCTACTTAAGTGTTTGTTGTACTCGGGGTGAATTCCACCGTATGCAAAAGTTCTTCCCACAACGTCTCCCCCCTTTAACATCTCCTAGAAAACTTTGTAGAGCATACCAATATCACAAGTCCAGCCTCATCATCATTTGATAATAACAAATGCCCTATACATTAACAAAATTACAGATTAAAAACTCAAACATCATAGCTTTCTATATCTCTCTTTCGAGCCTCTTTTCGCAACTTTTCCAATGCTCTTGCCTCAACTCTTCTAACTGTGGAAGCAGATATTCCCATTCTCTCAGCAACTTTTCTAAAAGAAAGAGGCTCTTCACCCCTTAAACCAAATCTTAATTCTATGACCTCTCTTTCTTGAGGAGTCAACACCTTTAAAATCTCCTCAAGCTGCTCTTCCAAAAACTTTCTCATTACATTTTTTTCAACACTATAATCAGCCTTTATAAAATCAGCAAGCTCCGAATCCTCTCCTATTTTTTCATCAGTAGAAACAGGAGTATTCATTAAATTGTAGTACTCCCTAACCTTGTCAACTGTTATATTAAGTTTCTTTGCAAGCTCATCAAACGTCGGTTCTCTCTTCAAGTCTTCTCTCAAACGGGCATAAACTTTTTTGAACTTATTAAACTGCTCTAAAACGTGAACAGGAAGTTTGGTTAAATGAAAGTAATCTGCCATAGCACGATTAACAGCTTGCCTTATCCACCAAGTAGCATACGTGGAAAACTTAAATCCATACTTGTATTCAAACTTTTCAAGAGAATGCATCAAAGCCAAATTTCCTTCCTGAACAAGATCTAAAAATAGCAAAACCCTACTCGTATACTTCTTAACAATGCTTACAACAAGACGCAAATTTGCTAGTATCAAAATTTCACGAGCTTTCTTTCTCTCCTCCTCATCTCCTTCCTTCATTATGCGCAACAATTCTTGCTCCTCTTCTCTAGTTAAAACTTTCTTATCCTTCAACTTTTTCAAATACCACTCTACCGAATCTCTCATCTACACCCCACCCACCAAGTTAACGCAGCTTCGCTTTAGAAAAATCAATATCATTCAATATCAAATTGGTGATCATGATCCCCCGCCCTACCACCCAAAACTTTGTAAAAGGTCTCTCTACCGGCCCATACTCAAAATCAAACGCATTGTTAACCTCTCCTGTGTAATACCACCCATCCGCTCTTTTTATCCTCTTCATTACAAACCTTATCTCATCAACCCAACCACCAATACACTCTGCTCCCTCAGAGTTAGTCAAAAAATTCCCTTCTTTATCAAGCACTTTCCAATACAAATCATCCAATACTAACTTTACATCTCCAAAATCAATCTCAGCAGAAGCACTTCCACTTTTCCTGATCTTCATCTCTACTTCCCAAGTTGAAGCTTTCCATACTCCATTCGTCCCATACGAGAGTAAGATAACTCTAGCCGCATCTTGCAAAACACATATTCCCTCTGAAGTAGGATAAGCATTCTGGAAACTCCAAACCTTCTCTCTAAAACTTGCAACATTTGGATGTAGCCAGTACGCCTCTATTGTCACAGTCCTACCCATATCTTCAAATACGGTATAAACACGGTGATGATCGATCAAATATGGAGTTCCCCAAGGAGACGTCAAAATACTTTTATCTTCTATGTAACCTTCATCAAATAGAACATTCAAATTAGATGGTGGAACCCCGTTATCCATTATGTACTGCTTTACCAACTTTACAAGATTGTGAGCAACATCTTTTGCATGTTCATAGCGCGCATCTCTTATAGTATCTGCCACATTCGGAATAATGATTGCAACTAGTATCCCTATTATTACTACTACAACCATTAATTCTACAAGAGTAAATGCCCTTCTACCCTTTACATTCAAGACAACTTCTATCAAACTCCAAACCTCCACACACAGCTTCACTTAGATGATAATTTACAGCCCCAGCATTTGTAAACAGAAAACCGACAAATTTATCCATTAAATTATAAGCATAGCATCACCATATGAGAAGAATTTAAATCGTTTACTTATAGCATATTTATAAGCTTTTCTAACAAGATCTTTTCCTGCAAAGGCGTACACCAAAGCAAGCAGTGAAGAACGAGGAAGATGAAAGTTAGTGAAAAGATAATCAACCACTTTGAATCTATAACCTGGCTTTATAAATAGATCCGTCTCAAAACTCCCTACCTTCAACTTTAATTCCTCTCCCTCAAAGTAAGCAGCACTTTCTAAAGTTCTTACAACCGTTGTTCCAACTGCAAGTACCTTTTTTCCTTGAGACTTCGCCTTTAAAATTTTACTGGCACTATCCTCTGATACATAGCACATTTCAAAATGCAACCTTCCCTTTTCAAAATCTTCCTTTTCAAGCTTTTTGAAAGTCCCCCAACCGACATGAAGAGTAACATAACAAGCATCTGCAATCTGCCTTATCCTATCTATCTGCCCCTCCGAAAAGTGCAGAGAAGCAGTAGGCGCTGCAACGCTTCCATCTTTCTTAGCAAACACAGTCTGATACATTCTACCGTCAACTTCATCACTTTTTCTCTTTATGTAAGGAGGAAGCGGCACTTTTCCAAACAACTCAACAGTATCTTCATCAACACTAACAACTCTCCTTTTTTCATCTAAAACTTTTTCAATAACAGCCCAACCATGCCAATTTCCAAATACAACTGCTGTCCCCTCTTTCAATTTCTTAGCCGGCCTTACTAAAGCTTCCCATTGAATAATTTTTTCTTCTTTTGGGCTATTTGGGCTACTTTCCTCATTTGGCCACTCCCCAAGTTTTCTCAACAAAAATATTTCAGACTTTCCACCTGTCAACCTCTTTCCCAAAAGCCTTGCTCTAACAACTCGCGTATTATTAAAAACAACAAGTTTCCCCTTAAA
>Ga0256838_1000375_pt1 | contig 28480 bp, 29 predicted proteins | sample 4571419metaG_FD_185978 | JGI IMG/M metagenome (GOLD analysis project Ga0256838, IMG submission 185978) | Hydrothermal vent microbial communities from Guaymas Basin, Mexico - 4571-419 | ecosystem: Environmental > Aquatic > Marine > Hydrothermal vents | place: Mexico: Guaymas Basin | collected... | reverse complement strand
TCCTTTGGTAACAATAGCCCTCATGTTCACAGCTTTATGCCCGCTACCGCCAACAGATGATAAATCAAGTTTACAATGAAACTTATAATGCTGCCCTGTATTTTCTGTCATATTGCATTGTGTATCATCTGCTTGCACATTAACACTATCCGGCGCGCCACTGTTGCCGGCGTTATCGGTGTAATAAGCATCGAATTCTACATCAAACTCACTACTATTAATCTCAGCCCCAGCCTGCGGAGTTAAGTTTTCTAAATGTAGCGACATAAAAATTGTTCCACCATGGTCTAAATTAGCTTTCCACGGCATAATGTATGTAATGGCGCGAATTTTTGGCGCTCTTGCATCGCTGTTCATGTATCCTTCTTCTCTTGGTGTAACATCCAATTTAACTTTGTCTTTTTGTTTACTAAAGCTCTGCCCTTTTAACGCCGCAGGAATACTTTTCTCTATTTCTGTCTGACTAGTTAATAATTGTTTTGTATTATCAAGCTGCGTAGTTGACGACGACATCATATTTAAGAATGTAGGCATCATCATTGTTACAATAATACCCAATATTACTATGGCACTTAACACTTCAACAAGCGTATAGCCTTTGCGTCGCAATATACATCACCTCCACTTAACAATATAGAGCGTCAAATTAAATATAAAAATAAAAGATGCAGGAGGGATGATAAAAATGCAGAGAGACAAGATAATTAACAGAATATTAGATATCATCATTATTTTATTAATACTATTTAACATTCTCGTTCTTTTTTCAAAAAAATCGATTGTAGAAAATGCTAATATACAATCCCCAATAACCTCTGGGCGACAAGAGGCTGTTCTACACGTATTCACAAAGGACGGCGTAGACGACGTTAATATCTGGTATCGTATTGATCATCAAAGGGACGACATTATAAAAGGCTTTATAGCTGCCCTGCTTGATTACAATTATATTAAAGATTATCGAGAGCACTTTATTACTGGAAAGCCGGAATTCGATATCAGTCAATATCCTTACTATGTAAAAGACGAAAATGTTGATTGGCTCGCAATTATAGCCCAACCTGTACCAGGAACACAAGAATATTTACAAAAAAGCCTTAAAAGTCTTGGCGATTATCTTAATCTTAATGTTATTATTTACTTTCCACCGTCAGAGGAAAACGATCAGCATTAAATCCGATATAAGGCAATTTAATTGTAGTTTTTACAATATATTTTGGTCCATCTTTTACAATAATTGGTGTATCTACTTGCTGCCAGGCTTGCATTTTTTCTAAGTCTTTAATAATATTAACAACATCTGAATATTTACCACGCACTTCAAACTCCACTGATAGAGTAATGATATGATGATCATCTGTAACATCAACAATCGTTGCGGTTTCAATTTCGTATTTTTCTGCTTTTGCTAATGCATGATTAATTTTCCACACATAAACGGCGGCCCATTTACTATGTAAAATTCTGTCATCTATTTTTTGCACTTCTTCAGAAAGTGTTGGCGTAGCCTGCAAATTTGTTTCCAAAATACGGATATTATTAGATATTTGTTGTGTTTTTGCAACAACATTATTTAATTCACCTTTATATTGTTGTAGTGTAAAGAAATAGTTGTATGATAATACCCCGGCCACTAATGCTATTATGATTGAGCCTATAATAATTGGTGTCCAATTAATCTTTTTCATTTTGGCATCACCTCGAACTGATAAATTGTCATGCCATTTTGTTTAAAAGATGTTTTCCATACCGCTTCATTAAAATTCTTTTTTAAATCTTCCATTAGCTGTAATGCATCTTTGTCGTTATTAATGTTAAATGTTAAAACTAATTTGTTTCCAACCGGCTTCATTTCTGTTAATACTGCATGATGTTTATTGGCTATTTGATCTATTAATGCTAAAAGATCTCCTTGCTTCTTCGGCGGTGTTAAAACAAATTGAAGATTGGTAATGATTTTGTTTTCTTTACTTTCCTTAAGTTTTTTTGCTTGCTGTTGCAAACTGTTATAGTTCTGTTGCAATGTAACTAATCTTTGCTTAGCATTATTAAGGCTTCGTTTAGTGGTATTAAGTTGTTGTTGTATTTGTGTTCCTAATGTTAGCAGACTACCAAGAGCTATTGCGCCAGCTACTGTGATGACTCCTGCTGTGTATAAAATAGACGCCATTTTTTCTTTACGGGTAGATGGAAAACCGTAAATTTTTACAAGCCTATAATTGCGAGACAACCATTCAATAAACTTAGAAAATTTTACAATATTGCATTGTTTAACATTAACCTGTTGATTGGGAAAAAGTACATAACAATTGGAAAAATCAGATAAGTCATTGCTATTATATACGATAACAGTATCTACCATTCTGCCGTTAATAATTTTAATTCCTAATCCACCTTCTTTATCCATTACGATAGCGACTGCATCTTTCTGCCCAGCCTCATGCGTTACATATTCAGCAAATAGCATTGGCAATATCGAAATATATACGTAATCATTGCCTAATTCAGATTCTATTAATTGTCTATCTGGCATAGCAACAAGGTCATCCTTTGCAAGAAACAAGCGATTTTTTCTATAAATTGTGAATTCTTCTAATAATTGCGATAATGTTTGTTTATCAGCCGCTTTTAGTCGCTTAATAATAACATACGGCAAATGCCAGACAAACACTATTTTCTTTTTGTTTACTTCTACTTGCAGCATTTTCTACCCTCCTTTATTTTGTAATATTTGATAAGCTGAATATTGGTAAATACATTGCCAACATAAGGATCAATACAATTCCGCCAACAATTACTATTGCCATGGGTTCAATTAATGAAACAAGTGTGTTAATTTTATTATCTAATTCCACTTGCGCTGCTTCGATGTAATTGCTAAGCCCTGTATCTAACGAGCCCGCTGTTTCACCAATGGATACCATGATCGATAATTTCTTTGGAAATACATTACTCGCACGCAAAGCCTCATGCAGCTGCAATCCTTGATCTGTAATAAGTGTTTTAATACGCCTAATTTCTTTGCGCAAATAAGTGTTTTGCGTCATTTGTTCAGTAATGTCAAGCGCTTCAATAATACCAATACCATTACGCACAAGAATAAGGAAAGCATTCCAAATATTTATTGATTCGCCCGTAAGAATAATCTTCCCTATAAAACCACGCAATTTGGTCTTATCCCACCAGTAACGAATGCTTGGTATTTTTAAAAGTATCATCCACACTAACCAAACGCCGAGAATAATTATGGCCAATAGCCACCAATATTGCACGAGCCAACGACTCATTGCAAGAATTGCTTTTGTTAACGAAGGAAGCTCTTTGTGAAATTTACTGTAAAGCATTGAAATTCTTGGGATAACAAAGCCAAGAAACACACCAAGCGCAGCAAGGGCAAGGAATAAAACGAAAATAGGATAAATCATAGCGCGAATTATTTGGCCGCGAATATTTGCACGGCGTTTATGCAGGTCTGCCAGATGTTGCATAATTTGATCAAGGTTACCAGAAGCTTCGGCTAATTGAATGAGAGTAACGTCAATATAAGGGAAAATTCCACTTTCTTTCATCGCTGCGCCTAAACGCTCTCCCTCTCTTAGTCTTGTGGAAAGATAATTTAATATTTTGCCAATTCGCGTTTTTCCAAATTCATCAGCTGTGATTTCTATTGCATCTAACAACGGCACTCCTGAACGTAATAAAATTGCTAATTGTTGCCACATTTCAGATAATTGCCGATCTTTTATTTTTTTTAAGTGTGGCTTATTTGTTTGTTGAACTGTATCTATAGCCTCTATACTAACAATTTCATCAACGTTTACGATAATTTTTGCTCTGGCCTCGGCTAACGATGCCGCCTCAACAACGCCGGCGTAATGCATATCACCACGTTTGCCCACCCATTTGTATTTCACAACGCCTGCTACCCCCTTTCTTGTATATTTTTTATGCGCATGTTAAATATATTAACAAAAGGAGGATGATGCAATGAGACGCGGATTTACCTTAATAGAAATGTTAACTGTTATTATCATTATCGGTATTGCATCGGCTACAATTTTTACAATGTTATACTTGCTTTTGCATAATTCCCTTGTAAATACGCCGCTATCGCAAGCGGAAGACATAAAAAAATTATTATTATGGTCAAGCACATATGATGCCTTATATCCTTATAAATACAGCACTGCAGCGAAGCAAGATGGAAACACAGTCACATATTATTTTCTCAGCAATAGCAATGTTTCTAGCTTCGCCGAGGCCGCAAATTTATCAAGTGAGCAAATGGTTGTTTCAAGCACACATGCCATTTATGATGGAAAGCAATTGCCTATTTATCCATGGGTAGAGACTTTTCAGATAAAATTAGGCAATAATGTTATTACTGCTTCAGTCAATGGAGATGTAGAAGTCGCCGTCGGTAAAATGTCGCCGCCGTACCCTGTGTTTTCAGCTTGTTATACCGCCACAACACAAACAAGCCGCACTATTAAATTAATCTTTATGCAGCCAATCACTTTAACATCGCCAGAGCCATTTGACATATATTGCGGCATTATGCACGTTAATGTTTATGCTGCCACACAAAAGGAACAAAATATTGTAGAGATTTCAATGCCAACTAGCTCTATGACACCTTTTAGTTGCACATTAATTCCAAAAAAAGATGATAGTATTAAAACAATAGAAAATAAGACATTTGAAGATATGTACAATGATCTTCAATACGTCCCGGCTATCTCCGTTAATGGGAGGTGCTCGCAATGAAACAAGGCTATATGCTAATTTTAGTGTTGATTATTATAGTGTTATTAAGCCTTATGGCGGGCTATTTTTATGGGGTCTTTTCTGGCTCTAACAATTTCTATGCACAAATTTTAAAAGGGCAATTATTAATTGATGATTTTCAAGCTTGCGCCAGTGATATTGCCGCTAAATTGCACAATAATCAAAATCCAACAAATGGCACATGCACAGGACCAAACGGAAATAAAATCCAATATACAGTAGAATATTTACCTACTCCCGGACAAACAGGGGCTACGGCACGCAAAGCGGTGTTAACACATGATGATATACATATTAACGTTTATTATTACGTTGTTAATACCGTAACAGATGGCACAAATATTGGCACATTAGACAAAAAAGAAATATTTATGTGGTTGTCCAAACCTTATTAAGTTCTCGGTAAAAACGTGCCATAAACCAATGTGTTAACAATTAATTTTTTGTATATTTGTGGCATATCTCCATGGCGCTTAATATAATACTGCGTCGCGATTTCCTCTATCGATACAATGCGAGGAATAGCCTTATTATTTCCATAATCTTCATCTCCATCAGGCAATGCGTATGCTAATTCATCTTTGTAATATCTATAAAAATTAAGCATTGCTTTTAACCCCGCCTCATCACCGTCAAACGCCAATACTACATTAGGAAAATAATGCTTTAATTTATAAAGCTGCTGTTTACTTAACAACGACCCAAGAGTGGCAACAACTGCATAGCCTTTCATCCACAGGGCTATTGCGTCAAATACTCCTTCAACAATGTAAACAGTGCCTAATCTTCGCCTTTCAATAGTGGATTTATCAAAATTGAATAAATAATTAGCTTTAGTGAATAAATATTTGTTTGCTATGCGATATTTTTCGTGTGTATGTTCATCAATTCTACGCCCAATAGCAGAAAACGGCTCTCCTTCCAAAGTCAATGGTATTACTATACGCTCTTTAAGATCCTCAAGATCCTCCCATTTTCCGCGTTTTGTTACGAAGCCTATTTGAAATTCTTTAATGCTTTCATCGTCAAAGCCGCGATTATATAAATATTGTAATGCTTTTTGATTACGCTTCAAGCTTTTGTGAGCCTTTTGCAATTCTTCTACTAACATATTGCACACCTCCGATAATAAAAAACTTAAAGGATACAGCGCCCAAAGCAGCCACAGGAATTCCTATTATATAGAAGAGAATACTTATCGGCTTAATAACAAGCGCAACAAGGCCTACTGCAACGGCAATATAAAACCAATCAGGTCCAGGCTTTTCTATTAACATTCCTGCAATCCAACCGGCAATTAATGCTCCAATAACCCATAGCTGCGATGCAAATAGCCATGGAAAACTATAAAAAAGTAATGCATAAATTATCACCATTGCGACACCAAATAAGGCGTGAGATATTGAGCCTTTTTCGTGTTTTCCCCAAACAGGAGCCAAAAGTACAGTAATCGCCGCCATCATTAGTAAATACCATAATACGGTGGATTTATAAATCAAAGCAATAACTGGAATTATTGAAAGAACAAGGTAATACCATCGCATAATGCGCATTGGTTGTTTCCATAAAATATTATGCAAAATAGCGGCCAACGATACGGCCAAAAATCCTATAGTCCAAAACACTCCTGCTTTGACAAGCATTGAAACACCGGCAGCAAGCAATAATACTAACCATGCTTCGGGCGCAAAGTTTACAAAAACTAATGGCAATCCGCCAATTAACAACCACCATAAAGGCCAGAATTTATATGATAATCCAAGCCACAATAGCAATGCCAGAATTTGATTAATCATGTGTGGCAATTCCCTCCTTTAAAGCATTTTCTCTTTCTTGTAGCGCACATTCTAGAATTTCTTTAGCTTTTTCTGGATATTTGCGCCAAAAACGCCAATATTTATTATCTACACATGTGGAATCAGTCTTAACAGGATCAGAACCTAATACTTTCTTAAAAAGAATTTGCTTAACGTATTCCAATATATCTTCATGTCCGTTAGCCGCTTTAATTGTGTGATAATATAAACTTTCTATTGATTCGTCTTCTAAAAATTGTCCAAACAATGGGCGCGGTAACCAGGCCTGCAAGACACGTAGCAAATCCATGGGTAATAAAGTTAAAGAGCACAATTCGCCCGCAACTATTTTGTAAAATAATTCATTTTGTTTGATAATTTTAAACACCCATAAAGTACCTATTTGTGGCTTTACAGAGCGAACAGCGGGGAGCCAAAAAATCCCCCTGTCAGAAAGCAATAAATAGCCGTGCTGTTCCTCTGCAATAACAAAGGCATTTATAACCATTTTCTTTTCTCCTCCGGCTTAAGAATGTAGTATCCATCTTCTTTTAGGATTACTAGGGTTCCGTCATCAAGCTGGCGGATTTCAGGAAATTTTTTAATAATTTGTGCTTTGACAACATTCTGCGGGCTAATCTTCTTCATATATGAGTCACCTCCTAAGAAAAATGCCTTAGCACTTATATTATACCAGGTGATTACGAATTGGCATACCCTTTAAAAGTCTATATAATTCTACAGAAGATATAAAAGGAGGTGCTTGTCATATGCAAATGTTTGAAGATGCCAATGAATTTCTTGAAACAAAAACAATAAAAACTCGTAGCGGGGAAATTGCATTGACACAAGACACAATAAAATTGTTGCGCAAAGTTGTTGCAAACGCCTATGATCGAGCGGAATTAATTCGTCATACGCCGGCTAGCATTAAAGTAGTGCCGCCAACAGTTGAAGGCTGGCGCGCTTTTCTCGATGTATTAAAAGAACTTCACCTTGTGCCAGAAAGTTATGTAGCACAAATGCAAGACATGATCCGCGCAGATTACTGGCAAAAATCACATATATCTCTGTCTGATCCTGATTCATATGTTGTGGCGCTATTCTTTGGATTATTAGAGGCATGGTCTAATGTTATATCGGCATCAAGCGAATTTTCCGCACGTTCTAAGGAATGGGCAAGAAAAGGCGAAGTTACCATTAATTTTAACAAAGAAAGTAATAGCATTAATTTTATTCCGGTACTTGCTCTTTCTCAGCCGCAGGTTACTTATCCATCACAAGATCCATTTGCAGCGCAGGGGGCAACAAATTGGCCTTTTACAAACAATATTGTTATTGACCCAAAAGCTCATACATCGGTACAACCACCAAAATGGACATTTGGAACCGAGCCTACACCAGAATTAATGACATTAATTGATATTATTAGCGAAAAAACAGGCACAAAAATTGTAGGCAATCTTAATGACGCTGAATATAGGGAAAAACTGTTTACTCGCATTAACACTTTACCATCAGATGAGCAAATTCTATTGCCGTTAAGAGTAATTGAAACAGCGCGCAGTGGCGATACTCTTGATAAGCATCTTGTATCAGGCTCATACTCTTTATCATTATCTGACCTTGCTAATCTTGGCGAAAAAATGTTAATGAAAAGTTTTCTTTTACCAGATCGTTATATAAGAGATATGCTAGACGGTATGCGTGAATTGATGGACGGCGCATTTCCTGACAGCCCTTTTGTAAAAGGTTTTACTAGCCTTAGCGAGGATCACCCACTCAAAAAAGGATGGACCAGCCTTACAATTTTTATGAATGAGCTTGCAAAACAGGTGGATAATGGCGAAATTAATAATATGCAAGAACTTCAAGAGGCATTTAATAAAATTCTCGATGAACATGATAAATTCGTGCAAGAATTACAACAATACTTTGATAGCAAAGGATACCCTAAAGGCTCCGGCGAACTTGTTTATCAAACACTTAGGGCGCTGTTTACCATTCCTGTAATGACAAAACTGTTTTCTATTTCATACGTGCCTCAACCACCGCGCAACGATGGGGCAGGAGTATTGTTGTATTTCTACAATGTGCTTTACGCTCTTAAGGAAAATATTAATCGTGGTATTACTGCAAAAACCATTGAAGAACAATATAAAAACGACGATCAGGTGTTTGGCATTGTTACTGCTATAGGAGAGCGCATGTGGCAGTATCGTCCAGAGTATGTAATGAGATTTGGTTATATTGCTCCCGGTGTTTCTTACGGAATTATGCCTGTATTTTCTCGTCTTGATCACTTGTTTACACACCAAGAATTAGGTACAAACTTAGGAAGTAGATTACTTAATGAAATATTGTGGGATGTATTTATTAATCAGCTAGCCGATGGTGCTGTTGGCGCTGCGAATCTCGATTTGCAAACAAATTATCAATGGTTAGGTGTTATTGGTACCACACAAAAAGGTAAAACATCTGCTTTCACGTATGTGCATAAAAACATTTTGCAAGATTATGCCGATAGATTCAGCGCTAAAATCCTGGGCGATGCCGATGTATGGGGCTCTTCCAATATGTATGTGCAACATCATAAGCCAATAAAAGACCAATTTGATGAGTCACCTAAGCCCGTCGTTATTCACTTGTCTGATGAGGCGCAATGGGTATTTGCCGCCTTTGCCGGTTTACACGAATTATTATTAGCATCTGACAAACGTCTAGCTATACCTGTGCCCGAAGCACTCAAAGGATTGGGAGAATATTTAGAAAAGGATTCACAACGCTTATTTATGAGTGTTTTTATTGCAAATATTTCAGATCTGCAAGTTGCATTGCCTCCTTATCGAGGCCGCATTGAAGCCGGTAAAGTTGGCCACTTGGGATTTGTGAAAACAGATGCACACTCAGACGAAGATAAAGAAGAAAAACAACGCTTATCAGAGGGCGGTTTACTCGATACTAAATCTTCATTTGTACAGGCTTTAGCAAGTACTACCCCAAATGAGACACAAGAGGAACAACAAGAAACAGTTTATCACAATGTTAAAATACCAAATTTTGCAGGCGTTATCTCTAATTTAATGGATAAGACAGGATTAACACAATGGCTTGGAATTGAAGGCGATCCATGGGGTGATAATGCAATAAAATTCAATAAACTTGTTGCCGACAAGATTTATGACGCTATTTATCAATATTTCCTTGGCACATTTTATGATATGCCAGAAGATAGACGAGAAGAAGAGGCAAGAAGAAAGGCTGACGAACACTTTAAAAAAGCCATGCAACGCCTTAATGGATCTTTACTTAAAAACTTTACGCTTAAAGTACTGTTGCCACAAGTATTATCGGGACGCATGGGAGAAATATATATAGATCCAATGATGTATGCCGTTGAAATGTCTATGGATGTTATTGATGCTTTGAGAACAGTATCTGAGCGTAGAAAAATTAAGAGATTTGCGGTAGATCTATCAAGAGGAGCAGTATATCCTGAATTTATTGAAAACACTCCTCATAGACAACAAGGCGGCAACTCAAACGCTGATCAGCAGGAAAATGAGGAAACTGTTGGTCTGACAATGTAGTTTTAATGCGTTTTTTGTGTTATAATTTTTGCACGCAATAAAAAACAAAGGGGGAATGATATCTCATGCGTAATTTTATGTTGGGATTTATCGCAGGTGCAGCCAGTGTAATCCTTGCTAGACGTGTTGCAATAGAAATACAAAAAAGACAAATATTGAAACAGATTGATACTACCGAAGATGATGTTAATGAAGAATTAAAACAATTAGCCGATGCTTTTAAAGAATTGATGGAAAGTGCATATGTAGAAGATTAATCACAAAAACAGTTTTTGTTGTATTAGTGTTTTCTCAGCATTTTTATTGCATCTTGACGCAATTGTATAAATTGCCTTGTTAAATCGTGTTCTGATAAATATTGTCGCAAATTGCCGTCAATAATTATTTGATGCGCTTTTTCTATAGAAATATTGGCTGCTTTTGCTAATACTACCATGTTAAGAATGCGCACAGGTTTCATATCAGATGCGTATTGCATAATCTCTTCCTTGCTGTGCCCAGACCATGATGATAATTTATTTATGAATTGATTAAAAATTCTATTACGCATTTGTGATTTATTGCGTATTGGTTTATGCTCTTTGTATCGTTGATATGCCGCGCGCATATAATGTGCTAACTTCTTTTTAGTTGCTATAAATTTTGCTTGTAATTGATTTTCTTGCAGATATTCTCGAAGTTGTTCTTGCTTAATAATATTTGCTGCTTCATCTAAAGTTATATCGGCAGCTTTCTTTAATATGACCGCGTTAATTAATTTTCCGACAGAACGCAATTCCTTTGCTGTTTGAATAATTTCTTCTTCGCTATTGCCTGAAAAAGATGCTAAAACCTTTATAATTGCCGCATTTCTCGCGCGATGGCCGTTTTGATGAGCTGCAGTTGTGTTTTCTGCATACACAAAAGACACACTAGAAATGGCAATAATAAAAGCCAAAACCATGATTAATATTCCTGTTAGATGCTTCCTCATAGTAGAAACACCTCCTTTGAAATTTTTGGAGTTTCTTGAATTCCACTACAATATACGCTCGTTTTTCTGTGTTTGTGACACTGTGGCGCTATATTTTAATATTGAGGAGGTGTTATCTGTGGCTAATGTTTTTAAATTTGTGTCGGATAAAATGTTTACTTGGCGAATTAGGTCAATGATAAATGATATACATAATTCGAAGTATGGCCGGTATATATCTGCCTGGTATAATCCCGACACAAAAGAGATCGGAATTGAATTTATAAATGGAAAGCGAATTGTTGGTCATATTGATTCAAAAACAGGCGAACGGGTAAAAAACATAATTATGGGAATAGCAATTGCTGTAAGCAAGCGACAGCGATTTATGTTTGAAGCAAAAATGGCATCTATATTGGCAGCGGTAGAATATATAGGATTAAGCCCGTTTGAATTGGCAGGAATATTATTGTCTGGCGTAACACCTGTCGCTATTGCAATGGGGGTAATATTGGCGCTATCATATGCGTTTGTTCATGCTGTTAATAACAAAGATGTTAATAACCTCAAAGAAGTCTTAAATAGCGAAGAATTTGATAGCAATAAGCTTGAAACGTTGGGGAGATCGGTAGTATATGGGGAATAGTGTGAAAAGCAGAGTTGTTATCAAAACGTTATTGCTTTTGATATTGCTGAGTCCGTTAATTTCATTATTAAATCCTAGGGTTTTTGCCATATATGCCCCGGCTACCTGTCCAATTAGGGAAATACCACAAATACGAAGATCTGCTTATTGGTCTGACGGCAATGGAGATGGCAAATATTACTTTGTATTTGAGACTATTTATGCTAAAAGAGTAAAAGTGGAAGTATACGGTAATATTTCGGAATTTAACATAAACGCCAATGGGCAATTGGTTGATACATTTGAATTTAATTATAATGATCCAAGCAAATTACACGTCGAAAGGATTCACGGTCGCGTTACCGCCTCTCCTCCACCCAAATTTATTAAAATTGTTGTCAAAGCTTACGATTATACCGACACGTTAAGAACAATCAGGGAATTTTTATCTCCGCTCTATCATCCAAGTTATTTAAATGGTTTAATGTCTTTCATTAATAAATCCTGGTCTGATACAAGCGTTAAAATGGATTATCGTTCGCCATGGAAAGCCGCAAGATGGGTGGGGGGATATTATTCAAGATCGACAAGGTATTACACCGAATATTTTGGAATAATTGAACCAATGGAAACAATTAATCATGAGCCTGTGCGAAGATATGGCGGGCGTGGAAGTATTCTTTATGCTGCTACAGGCATGCATTGGGCTAGCTCAGGATATTTTAGTGTTCCTGACGCAGTTAATATGTATACAAAATGGCGTATGGAATATTCGTCTTCTAGTCGGCAACTAAAAATAGTAGAACATAAAACAATTTGCGGATATGCTCGATATGTGAAAACCCAGTTAAGAGAACATAATAATATTAATAGAGGGTATTACACTTTTAGCAAATGGTATGATAATTCGCCTGTAGTCTTTCGCAATGTAAGCCCCAATTCATATAATACATTCTATGTTTCAATATATAGTGGTGGATCGTGTATTACTCGTGGACAAGGAACATTTATAGCTTTAGGCGATCCTGGCCCAAATTATGCTAATTTAGATGTTACAAGCCCAGGTAGATTTCTTTCATACGCATATGCCACATGTCCGCAAGATCCAAGCGCACCATGTAAAATTAAGACTGCAAATAGCCCCGCTTATGTTTTGCAGGTGTATGATAGCCATGGCAATAAACTGTTTACATCAGCTCAATCTTCTTATTCTTTGAATTTATCAGTGCCCCGTGGTGATGTATACACCGTTATCTGGGACGGTGGCATTACATTATCCCGTATTACTATTGATCTACGATAACATCGCATGGCAAACAAACATTAAGAAAAGGATTAATTAGCGGATATCTTGCCTCAAATTTTTGTTCTTTACAGTTAAAATCATTACATAATAAATTTTGACTTTGTTCAAGATTGAGAATGCGATAATGACAGTCAACATTATTATTAATTACCATCGACTTTTTACTATATCTAAACATTATTTGTTTAACCCCAATATTTTTTATTGTTTTAGCAATCGCACATTTCCACGCATCAGTTAAACGTTTAAGCAATGTTTTGTAGCCGCTCTCACTTAGTTCAACAAAAGCAATGTTATTTTTCACAGTAACATTGATTATATCAGTGTCATATTTGTTAAACAAGGTAGAATAATAATCATTTGGCTCTCCTGAAATTATGAATAGGTATGATTCAATGGCGTTCTTTTGTTTATTAGTGAACGCAGAAAAGTCAGCGCTTAATATCGTTAAGGTTGTCGACAATACTATATCCGGCCGTTTGTTATAAGGTAAAAATACTGTATAAACTAGGCTTGGAAATTGTTTATCGTAAATAGTTTTTTGTAAAGGAGATTGTGTATGAATAAACAGTGATAATAACATAAGATCTACCAACATTGTTATGATAATAAGAGAATTTAGTAGTTTGTTCATTGTTTGCATGCATTTCCCTCCTTTTGTATAATGTGACGACAGATTTTCTATTAATATATATGCGAGATAACGAACATTGTAAGGAGGTGCAAATACTATGTATTACAATGGAAAAGATTATCTAATTTTATGGGCTAATCGTGAATATACTGAAGGAGTTTTTCAATTAAATGATACAGTGACGTTATTAATAAAAGATAACGATGATATTGTCAACATATTTCAACGCATGCAAACTAGTTATACATCAGCGTCAAAAATTCGAAAAATCGTTATAGACGCTTTACCAGAGCCAGATCTTCAGGTGCGTTTAAAAGAAGGACAGACGATGGAATTTGCTTTTAGTGATGGTTCATTTGCTCTTGCGATTAGCCGTCCAAAAGGAAAAAAATATCTCTATATCGTTTATTCTGCTTATCCCAGCGCATCTAAATATATGCACATTATTATCCCCATGAATGATGATGGCACATTTTATGTAAAAGGCGCTGAATATGTTTATTTGAACACTCATGAATTTCGTGATGATATTGAAAATATTATTAAAAAAGAAGACTATGAGGAAGATTATGAAGAGAACTATGATGAAGAGGACTATGAAGAAGACTATGATGAAGACTATGATGAAGAGTATGAAGAGAATTATTACAATATGCAAGATGATGATTATAATATCACAAGCGAAGAAGATTTGCTTCGAGAATTGCAAAATGGAGGACGATATCGTATATCTCATATAGCTTTTGATATATTACCAAAACTTAGATATAGTAACGGTGGATTTGTGATTGGTACTATTGATGCACATAAACTTTTATATCATGTAGAATTGCCAGAAGAACTTAAATTAGCAACATCAATTGCTTTATCGCAAATTTTTGCAAATAATTCGCCATATGGAGCCATGTCAATAACCAACCCTCATATTTTGCATAATTTAGAAAAAATGAAACTTTATATTCAGGGTCAACAATATGAAATAGATGCGGATACCCTTCTTGCCGGGAAATTGATTGCTTCTACGCTTTGTCCAAAAGGCAAAATATTAATGGACTCGTCAAATGTAAATTTGGAAAAGTTTATTGACAAAATGACATACCGGGACGGATCAAAGCTATCTCCTGTGCATAAATATTTATTAAAGAAACTTACCGCAAACGTGCCATTTGTGATTATCACTGTTTCAGATATAAAAGAAATGATGGAGGAGTTAGACTTAACACCGGCGGAACTAATTGAAGAGCTAGATAAAATAATTGTTGAAACACCATATCCAACTCCAACAGTTCCAACAAGCGTCACTTTCTTTGATGAGCTTGATGAGTTTCTGTTTAATTACGATAATAATTTGTCAAGATAAAACAAACTAATCTGTTTTTTGTTTATTTTAAAACAAGAGGGGTGGATAAGACGATTATGCAAAATATTGTTAAACAATTCGAAAAACGTTATAAACAGCAATTAGAAAATACGCAGCATAATTCACCTTATCACTTAGAAGGCGATGTATGGACGCACACAATGATGGTATATCAAGAGGCGCAAAAAACAGGGGATTATATTATGATGATAACAGCTTTATTACACGACATTGGGAAACCCGAGGCGAAAACTAAAAGGCTAAGTGGCGGCTATCATTTCGGCGGCCACGCGGGAATTAGCGTCTTCAAGGCAATTGATTTCTTAAAAAACATTGTTGATGACGATCAAACATTATTGGAAATACTATATATTATCAGCTATCATGACCACCTTATGCAACGACGCAAAGAAAATTTTTGGACGCAATATTTTTCTACACCATTCACGAACTATCTTTTGGAACGCTTGCAAGAGTTTAATATTCTTGATCGCGCTGGTAGTATTTCAAAAATTGAGCAACAGCCGCAGGAAATCAGCGTTGAGATAACAAAAGAAGACTTTGTTGATGAAGACGCAAACATTACGCTACTTATTGGGCCGCCGGGAAGTGGCAAAACAACGTGGATAAGAGAAAACAACATCGATGCAACAATAATCAGTAGAGATCAAACATTTATTGATATATTAAGTGAAAAATATGGCACGGCTGATTATCGCACTTTATGGAATATTGCAACAAAAGAAGATCACGCTTTTGTTGATAAAACAATAAGAGAAAAGTACAAAATAGCTAAACAAAGGGGAGATCAGATTGTAATTGATATGACCAATATGACAATAAAAAGCCGGCGCAAATGGTTAGATAGCAAAAATACGTTTAAATATATTGTGTTTCTTACAGATTATGAGGAATTAATAAAAAGGCTAAAATCAAGAAAACATCAAAGAGTTTCAGTTGGTACTTTGATACGTTTATTAAAATACTTTGAAATGCCGCTTCCATCTGAGGCAAATATACAAGATATTTTATACGTGTTCAATGATAGACAAATTTCTCTCAAAGAAACTATTAATAATCATTTTCAATTAGCGAGGTGATGGGATTATGACAATAGAAGATATCAAGCGTATGGAAGAAATTGTAAAAAACGATAAGCATCACATTTTTTATAAAAAAAGTGCAGTAATCGATAAGCATAAAATAGAATGGTTTAATTATCGCGTTGGATATTATAAATTTTTTCAAAATAACGACGGCGAATTTGATCCTATCAAATTAGAAATGCGCGGTATTGCTGCGATTTATAAGCCTAATGGTGAGTTGGACAGCATATGCTATTCAGTACCTAAATTTTTTAATATTAATCAATTTCCAGAAGTATCTATAGAACATTTTAAAAATGCAGAAATCTTGCATGTGGTGCGCAAAGAAGATGGCAGTATGATTATGCCGTTGTTAATTAATGGTAAATTATATGCGAAAACAAGAGGCAGTGTTGACAACAAACAGGTGCAAATGGCGACAACATTATTGCGTAGCGAGCTATACGCTAATGCAGTTAAACAAATGATTAGCGATGGATTTTATCCTCTTTTTGAATTAGTAGGGCCAGACAATATAATTGTTGTTCCATATAAAGAAAATCATTTACGTCTTATTATGGTAAGAAATATCAACACAGGCGAAATATTGTTACCATTAGAGCCATTTGGTGAAAAATATGGATTACCGGTAGCGCCATCTGAAACCAATAAATTTAAGACTGTCGAAGATATAATTGACGCGCAGCACAGAGAAGAGAAAATTGAGGGATGGGTAGTGTATTTAAAGAAAGGTGAGAATATACACATTTTAAAATTTAAAACGGATTGGTATCTTGAAAGGCATCAAGTGCTAAATATGACACCTGAAATTATCGTTAAGGCTATTTTAAAAGAACGAATAGACGACTTACTTTCTACAATTCCTGCTGATGATCCAATAAGAGAACGTATTGATGATATTGCAGAAGCTGTAGAAACATATCGCGCACAGGTTACGCAAGAAATTATCTACATTTTGCAAAATTTACCTGCCGGGGATGAAAGAAGTGTGCGAAAACAATTGGCATTAACATATAAGAAAAAGCCTTATTTTTCAACATTAATGCGAATATATGGAGCATATGCAAAAGGGCAAGCAATAACATACCAAAATGTGTGGCAGGCAGTTACTAATGATATGTTGCGCCAAGCAAATAATCCAAAGCGTTTACAAAAATTGATTAATTCTATGGGCATCGATGCAAATTTGATTATATATCGCCCATCAGGGTTGATGTTTAAGTAGTTTGTTGTTTTTTGTTTTTCTTGTCATACTTTTTATGTCAAATAAATTTACTATACATATTGGAGGTGATTTTTTCTTATGAGAATAAGGGAAACAGTTGAGGAGATTGACCAGTATCAAGGAAACATTGTTTATAAATTTGAGCGCTATTATGAATTTCCAGAGTTTTTAGAACACGCAATGAAGGGATACATGGTGCGCATCATAGACGAATCAATAACATCCTTGGTTGGAGGTAAAGAAGTGTATTATGTAGTGGTCACTGACTCAGATTTAGAATCTAAAGATGAGGATATTGTCATTGTTGATGGAGACACGTCTATACATGATATACAAGTTTTACGCGATATTAGAGCATATTATCGCAAGTTTTATTATACACGTTTTAAAAAAACCGGAGAATACAAATACATTCATTTAGTGTATAAAAACATGTTTTTAAGGGGAGCACTTAGCGCCTTTGTGGCTGCCAAGATAATACAGTATCCTTCTATATTAAACACAAACGATTCTAATATACTCGAAATAGCATCCGAAATAGTTCCAACGAAGGTAGGAAAACTATTGAGCGACTGGATAGCAATATCAATACTACATCAGAATTCAAAATGTTTTGACTGTTTTGATTGGCCGCCGGATCCCGAAGAGTATGACGATCCATTTGACGCCGATTTAATATTGGAGATTAACAAAAAAATACGAGAGGGCGATCTTATAGAAGCTCTTTTAAAAATGCAAGAATGTGAATTGAATATATGGGATTTCTTCAATGGTGATTGTTATTGTGGAGATCCAACAAAAGATGTCATAGCCGACATTTTCACAGAAGAATTTAAAGAATTGATTGCCAAAGAATATGGAGAAGAAGTTTATAACAAACTTATCGAATTGGTGAAGTGGGTAAAGTCAGATGCACGATGGTACACGCCGGAAGATATAAGTTGGTGTTCTCTTATGGAAGATGAACCTTTTCGCAATGCTGCTGCGTATGTGTTGAGTGATACAATTGAAGGCTTCAGTTTTTGGTGGGATTATGATTTTATATATAAGTATTTTGACACTCTTTGTGAAAAAGAATATACTTCTTTCATTCCGATTGAGGACATTATAGCTATGAGTAAAATAACACCTGGCGACATTTGGCCCACGGGAGAGTTTATTTTGGCGGGCGAACCATGGAAAGTAGAAAATATTATTGCTGAAGATGTGGCAAGAATTATGCCAACAAGCAAAGAAAGAATAGAGGAAATACTTGAATTTGTGAGAAATACCTTAACAGAAAAATAATTTTGGTGGAGGCGGCGGGACTCGAACCCGCGTCCGAGAAGCCTCCCCGGTGCGCATCTACAGGCTTAGCCTATGTTTTTGTTGTCATCCTACCACCGGCCATAGGCAGCCATGATAGGACCAAGCCCCTGTTTGTTCGGACATTATGCAGCGGGGCAAAAACTGCATAAGCCTACACCGCCTCTGTCTGACACCATTCCCGACGCTGGCGGTAACGCATCGGGTGGCGCGCTGCTCTTTAATTAAGCAGCGAGTGCATAATCGTAATCGGCATTTATTTTGTGTGTCACCTTTTTAACGGGATGGCGACCAACCCGGCCTGCAGCGCACCGGCCCGACTCCCCGTCGAAACCAATCGCCCCCATCTTTTATATTATACCAATTTTATCAAATTCCTATTCTTTCTTTTTGCGTTTGCGGGTAGTTTTTCTCTTTTTGCATTTTTCCAGCTCTTCAACAAGTATTGCGTTTTCTTTTTCCAGTTTTTTTACACGTTTTTCCAAAGATTCTATGCGTTCAAACAGTGCGCGCATATTTTCAAAGGCATTATCAATCCAACTCTCGCATCTGGAAATGGACCTCTGATTGTTGCTAATATCTCTTTCAGCCTCAAAAATTCTGTCCCATAGACGTTCAAGCTCCGGGCGGACGCACTGGTCATACATTCTTCCCATGAGTGACTCACCTCCTTCAAGGTGCAATGATCATATTCCTTGCGCAATATATTTTACCATGAATAATCACATGGGAGGCCGATATCTCATGAAGAATTGGACTAATTATCTGATGCTTGCATTTATTATGTATGAGCTTGTAATGGGTGGATTTATTGAGCTTGTGTTAGTGAAACTACAAAACAATTCATTGCCGGTCAATCCAGTAGAATATGCAGTAGTGGCTGCAACACAAGTAATGCCATTTTGGATAACATTATTAGTGGTTCTTTTCTGGCTACCAATTAAGCCGCTGATTATGCTTATTTTCGTTTTGATAATTGGTGGATTACAAACGCTAATATCTTGGGTTCGTCGTCCATCGTTTGCAATTGCGTCTATTGTGCTTATAATTGTGTTTGCATTTATTATCAAGATAGATGCAACTGTACCTCTTAACTACGGAACATATCAAGTGCAAAAAATTGAAGGACAGAAAATGGTTCTGCAAGACGGCACAAAAATTCGACTAAGAAAGGAAGTTAATTGCAGCCTTTATAATGTATCAGATAAAAATGCAAAATGCTATTATGCTTATAACGCTATACCTTATCCATACAGATTAGCGATTATTTATAACCAAAAAGATAATAAAGCTATAGTTCAAAAAACGCCCATTAATAAGGGTATGATTTTTTCGTATCTGATATATTCTTTAATAGTAGTGGTATATTGGGCGTTTCTTTTCACAGTAGGCGCCCAAACAAAAAACAATTTCTTATACGATAGCGCGCAAGAATAAGTTTCTCTTGACACATTAAGCGTGTATGTGTTATAATTAAAGTGCGCCTGGCGGAACGGTGTCGAAAACAAAGCCGTGAAACCGTTAGGCGTTTGCACGGTTGGGGGATCGTCTAACAGGCAGGACACGGGACTTTGGATCCCGGTGTGCAGGTTCGAATCCTGCTCCCCCAGCCAATTTTTTATTATTTAATAAGACTTTGGAAATATTCGCCTGTTCGTATTTGTGTTCATACTATGTATGTTTACATTGAATAAAAACAATCACAATTTTTCTTTTTATTTGTTGATTAAAAATATTGATGTAGCAATAGAAACATTAACCGGCTTAGGATAATATTGTATTTTACCGCATCTGCAACAGCGTAAATTGATATAATGTATAATAGAAATGATAAAGGAGTTTCAAAATAAAGCGCAACAAGGAGGGAAAAATATTTTATGATAATTCTGTCTATCTTTTTTACAATAATTAGCATAATTAGCACCATCTTTTTAATATCATACGCAGGAGCCTCTTTTTCTCTAAAAAGGAATAATCAGCGCAATATTGCATTTTTTTTATGGACAATTTTCTTTTCCTTGTTTGCCGTTATCAATACAAATCTATTGTTGCCGATGATACGTCATATAATGTTTTTATCCACTTCGCTTTTCTGGCGCACAATAAACGGCATATCTTTTATGATAATTGTAGAGGCAACATTCTACCCTGTTATTTATGTGTTCAAGACCATTTTAAACATGAAATACAATTCTTTTATTGCTGGCTTAGTTAAAGGCGCTTTAATTTATCTCTTAGCCCTTGCCGTCTTTATTGTAATGTTTAACGGAGTAAACGCCTATTTTATTGAAATGCATAAAATATCTAACAACAATAATTTAATAGAGGTTATTAACAATAAACACCCAAAAGCCATTATTTTAGATAGTTCTGGAAATTTATTGTATAAAAATGCAACATTAATGCATATTGATAAACAAGATAATGTGTTAATTTTGCATGCAGACACAGAATATGGCAAAGTTGAATGTGGCTTAGAAATAGAAGATGGAAAATTGCGTGTACAAAACAAGATTTGCGTGCCAGATGAACACAAGGAAATTCTGTGGTTATTAGTCATTGTGGGCGCATTGGTAATTTTTTATCTTGAAGCAATGGAAAATATAATTGACAAAGAATTAAGTATGATATAAGACGTATATTTAAGGCAGAGGGAGAGTAATGATATGAAAAAAATAATCATTAAATTGATAATAATAGCGTTGCTAATAGGTGTTATTGCGTATATGGCAATTCAAGAGTCAATTGTCAAGGGCTATATTATTGCGCCGAAAACGTGCGGCTATGCGGAAAAAACAGAATTGCCTGATTTTATTAACGTTACAAAGATTTATGATTCTCAATTAGCAAACAAAATATTAGATGCCTTGCCACCAGATGCGCCAAGAGGCTACCCAATTGTGATTATTGTTCAAGGGAATAAAGTCTTATTGTTTGAAATAGGTTATCGTGGCCCAGAATGGTGGAAAGAACATTGGAAAGATGGGAAAATTATTATTGGGACCTATGTTGCTAATGTTACACCAGAATTTAACAAACAAATTATTAACATTCTTTTAAAACAGCAGGACAACAAAAATATTAATATACAAACTTGTTTACAGCCTTAAAAAAGGCTGATTATCGCTACGCCCAAGAATTTCCACAAGTTCAGGATAATTTCTTTTTAATTCAGATAGCGTATAGTCTTTTTCCAAGGCGGTCTCTGCAATATCAGATAGTATAACTTCATCAACGCCTATTCTGTTAGAAACCTCAAATATAATATCGCTAAGTGTTTGCAGATAAAGATAATGGTAAAGCAAATCATATATTACTTCTCCGTCTTGTGTATCATAGATTGCGTTAATAAGTGTGTTTAGTTCTTCCTCACTAATCCCATGTTCTTTTGCATAATTCCATGTTTCTTTTGGATTCCATGTATCGATTTCGCCTTCAATTATTCCATTAGCAATTATTTCTATTATTTCTTGCAGTCTTTTCTCGTCCATTCCGTAGCGATGAGCGTAAGGAGCAACAATTTGAATGTAATATTGTATATCAGCACGTTGCATAATCTGTCACCCATCTTTACAAGGGGAGATAATTATCATTTTTGGCATAAAACTCAGCTTGTATAGCCTCAGCAAAATCTTTTAATTTGGCTGACCAATATTCGTACAAGATTGATTCTAATTTTTTCCTCAATTCCTCATCTTCAAGTTCGGTATAATTGTAGTCAATAGTCCACTCTTCTTCTTCACTATCAGTCCAGAAAGTGACTTTAAAGTCGGGAGCTTCAATAACTATTTCTTCTCCGCCATCACGAGGCACACCAACATTAAAGGGACCTGTCTCATATATCACCGCAGTGCTGAGATGAACAGATATATCTTCTGTTTTTGCTTCTTCTTCATAGAGTGTTTCATCCCACGACATCTCTATATTTCACCTCCTTTGTTTATATCCATTTTTTATTATAGTGTATGTACAGTGAAATAACTAGCATACCAATTAATTGGAAATAAAATTTAAATTTTTACAGCCCTTAAAATTGAGCCCGTTAAGCCTTCTGAGGTTCTCACGTTTGCATCTTGTCACATTACGCTTATTAATTAATTTGCTATGTCTATATTTTTGTAATAGTCCTTAACTTTTTCATTGTATACTTAAAATAACATTGAATGCCTCGTTGCAATATTTGTGGCCGTTGCGTAGCGAGGATAAACGGAGGTGTAAAAAATGCGAAAGAAAGCGTTATTTCTTATCGTTCTTTTGCTATCGGTATCTCTTGTATTAGTCGCATGTGGTCCATCAGGAGGAGGTTCTTCCCAGAGTTCAGAAAATAACTCTTCCCAACAGACATCTGGAAGTAGCGAAAATAACGGCTCATCTGAAAGTTCTTTTTCCGTTGAGACATGTGACGGTGGCGAGGGTGCGTATGCCTCTCTTCAGGAGTGGGTGGCCAATCATGCCGGAGATAAGGGAACAGCTATTTTTCAAAAATATGTATGTCGTGTAAGATATTTTGCCGTAGACAGCGGAGGTAGCGATTATGCCCTTGACATATCTGATATAAAGGACAAAGATATAAAAACATTAGCTGCCGCCTTTGGTGTGCCAGATGATTATGAACCCTATGCAGACACAGATAACAATATACTCTTCTTTCATATAAAAGGAGAAACACCAGATATACTTAGTGCTATTAAATCTGATCCATCTACAGGCCTTATAAAATTTTACCAATCTGCTGTTAGCGACCTGAACAATATTTCTATTAAAGACTTTTATATTTCTATTCCTACCAAAGACAATATTGAAGCACCCTATCAAGAAGTCGACGAGACTTTTTCAGGCAAATTTTTCCGCAGTCGCATAAAGTTTTCCAGCAAAGATTTTTCTTCTTTTTCTGAGGCAAAGAATTATATTCATGATTTATTTGTAAAAGCCGGTGTTAATGATGTAGCACAAAGCGATATTTATTGCGACGAAGATGGCTGTTTCTATACATTTGAAGAAGACGGGAAAGAGCTTTATATTGGCGTAGATTCTGATTACACATTCACTATAGAGATTGCCGGTCCTTGGGCGCTTGTTAAAGGTTCAGATAATCAGAGTAATTCTAATATTTCAAATTCCGTTGTGTTTTCTGATTCTATTAACCATGTAATTGATTATATAGCATTGCCTCAGTGGGTTGATGTAATTAAACATTTTCAAGCAAAATATTTGATACTTACAGATGCAGGCGTAGACGGATTTGAAAAATTTGGCGAAGATGAAGACGTTTTATGCTTTGATATAGAAGGCGTTGGCGAAAGAGAGATAAAATCATATATAGAAAAGAAAAATCTTGAGGCAGAAATTCACACTCTTAGAAATGGAAATGTTAGAGTTTGCACCGTTTCCAAAGTGGAATTAGTGGATTATGTAGACAATATCCCTGCCGAAGGCCCGTTTGCTTTATATAAACAGTTTATGACAACTCTCTATGAGAATCTTGGTGTTTATTATGGCTGGCAAAGTGAGATGGCTTTTATAGATACATATCAAGAGGAAATAGGCCATCTTATTTATTTTGGCGAAGAATTAAGGGATAAAGAAGATGACTACACAGAGAAAGGTATGAAAAAATTTATAAAAGATGTCATCATGGAAGCTTTTGATGTTTCCATGTCTGATAATGATCTTTATAAAGACACCAACGATGATGGCAGTGTAGATGTTTACTATGTAGGGCAGAAAGACGGATATACTTATCTATTCCTTGCCGAAGATGAAAACGCCGATGGCCAATATGATAGCCTTATGTTTTATATACAAAAAGCTGAAGACGAATAAAATTTCACTATATTTTTTCCTGTACTTTATTTATTGCAAATTACTCAGAAATAATGCTAATATTTTGCGACAGCAAAGGGCTTATTACTAAAAAAAATAAAATGATATTATTAGAGCATATTAAAAAGCCTTTTTAACGCAGCAGGAATTTTTATGAAAACAAATATTAAATTGGTGCCGGAGGTGGGATTCGAACCCACACGCCCTTTAAAAGGCAGGTGATTTTGAGTCACCCGTGTCTGCCAGTTCCACCACTCCGGCACCTTGCTAATGCTTATATAGTTTTAAATTGCTCAGCGTGCTTTTGTCGCACAATTAATTATACCATATTTTGCTCCAATGTGTCTTCAATTTTGCCTTCGATTATTTCAAAGGTCATGCAATTGAATTGCACTTTCAAGAGCGATACAGTAGCCTTGAAACAATACGCAAAAATGCAAGAATTACATATTAATACAAAATTAGCTATTAATATCGTATTGTTGTGCATAATTTTTTCATTATTTAATGTATATTTCCATTAGCGACAATAATTTGTGAGTACTTATAAAAGAAAGGAGGATTTTAAATGGGTGATGTAAATATTGTAAAGATAGAAGAAACTTATCCCTTAAATTTAAAAGTGCCAGCAGATAAATTCAAGCAGCCTATGGCAATACCGGGTAAATTCTATCTCATACAAGCGCCCGAAAAAGAAGAAATATTCTTATCGGTGTATGATAAATGGAAAGGGACTGTTTATGGCGTAAATAAGAAAGACATTTTTAATCCAGAACTTATGAATATGGCCGCAATGATCCAGCCATATCTTGCCACAAACATTGAACAAACGGCCACTATATTTTATTACAATAACAGCAAGGGTTGGATATACATCAATAGGAACAATTACGACAATATACTTTTACTCTACGAGGATGGAAAAATACTTAAAATACAACATTTTGATGAATACGCGCATATAAATGCCGTCGGTCACTTTGCTTTTGCTATCACTAGAAATGGATTCACATTTTTGCATTCAAGCGGCAAAGAACAATCTATTAATGTAACACCACTCAGTATTCGCAGTTTGGAAGATCAATTATTTATTCGTGTTGTGCCAAGTGAAGGTCTAAATGACTTTGTAGGACAAGAAATATCACAGCCTGGAACGTTAAGATGGGACGCAGTCGAAGATAAATGGTATTTCTATCCTAATGCATCTGCCGATTTTTATTATCACGATGAAATTTGGGAAGTAGCGATAAATCCAACACAGCTTCAAACATCGTTTTCTATTTATTTTGGTGAGCCAGGAAAAGTAATGGGAACACTATCAGAAATTGCTCAGCGCGCACTTTTGATTGCTATTACTGTGCCAAAAGATATAGTATTTGAAGACAAGGGCATCAGTTTTTATGTTGAAAATGATATGGTAACTTATGTTTATATGCCTCAACCAAGCCCCCCTCTGTTCTTAGGTCATTACGTGATATATATGCCCTATATTCTAGACCTTGCTAAAATGGAATTGCGCAGAATAACAGAGTGGACTGATATAACCAACGGCTTTGTGGAGGCGATGTTGGATAATGGTGAATCTTTAACACTGCCAATATGGCATTTTTAAATGATTAAATAAAAATACAAAGGGGGCGATTACCGTCCCCTTTTTTATTAAAGAAATACCGTATAAACATTGGCGGGGCTGACGGGACTTGAACCCGCGATCTCCGGCTTGACAGGCCGGCGTGTTAACCACTACACCACAGCCCCGTTAATTGGTGGAGAGGACGGGACTTGAACCCGCAACCTCCTGGGTGCAAACCAGGTGCTCTCCCATTGAGCTACCTCCCCACTTTTTAATGGAGCCGGGAGAGGGACTTGAACCCTCAACCTGATGATTACAAATCACCTGCTCTGCCGTTTGAGCTATCCCGGCACATATTTGGTCGGGGCGGGCGGGCTCGAACCGCCGACCTCGTGCTCCCAAGGCACGCGCGCTCCCATACTGCGCTACGCCCCGAACTCTGGAGCGGGTGACGGGATTTGAACCCGTGGCCTCCTCCGTGGCAGGGAGACGCTCTACCACTGAGCTACACCCGCTAATTTGGCACGGGCGGAGGGATTTGAACCCCCAGCCTGTGGATTTGGAGTCCACTGCTCTCCCCAAATTGAGCTACGCCCGCACCTTTCTGGCTCCGGGGGTGGGACTCGAACCCACAACCAACGGATTAACAGTCCGCTGCTCTGCCTGTTGAGCTACCCCGGAACCTTTTGGCTGGGGAAGGTGGATTCGAACCACCACTGCAGGATCCAGAGTCCCGCGTCCTGCCAATTAGACGATTCCCCAACCATTGGTGGGCGAGAGAGGATTCGAACCCCTAACCTGCTGGGTGTAAACCAGCCGCTCTCCCTTTGAGCTACTCGCCCACTTATTAGTATAACATAAATTACATCGTTTGTCTACCCCTTTTAACAATGCCTTGCATATTTTGTTGGTGACCCCGGGAGGATTCGAACCTCCGACCGTGGGATTAGAAGTCCCATGCTCTGTCCTGCTGAGCTACGGGGCCACATTTTGGTGGGTGCGGGAGGAATTGAACCTCCGACCTCTACTGTGTCAAAGTAGCGCTCTCCCACTGAGCTACGCACCCGGCATCAATGGTGGCGGCGCAGGGATTCGAACCCCGGACTCAGTGGGTATGAACCACCTGCTCTACCTCTGAGCTACGCCGCCAATTTTGGTAGCGGGGGTAGGATTTGAACCTACGACCTCCGGGTTATGAGCCCGGCGAGCTACCAAACTGCTCCACCCCGCGGCCTTTGGGGTGAGGGACGGGACTTGAACCCGCGACCAGAGGATCCACAGTCCTCTGCTCTACCAACTGAGCTACCCTCACCACCTTTTAATGGTGAGCCCGGCAGGCCTCGAACCTGCGACTCCCGGCTTAAAAGGCCGGTGCTCTACCAACTGAGCTACGGGCTCATCTTGGCGAGCCTGGAGGGATTCGAACCCCCAACCAGTGGATCCGTAGTCCACTGCGCTATCCTGTTGCGCCACAGGCCCGCGTTTGGTAGGGGCACCGGGAATCGAACCCGGACTACCGACTTGAAAGGCCGGTGTACTAACCATTATACGATGCCCCCATCTTTTGGTAGGCCCGGGAGGACTTGAACCTCCAACCTTCCGGTTATGAGCCGGTGGCTCTGCCACTTGAGCTACGGGCCTATCATAACATAAAAAGGCGGACTTTGTTTCAGCCCGCCTTCACTTATCCTCGCAGTAGCTTGCATTTTATCGCATAAACCAGGAAGGCGGGCACTGTTCGCGCCAGCGTATGTTCTCTTTTTCTCTATGTCTTTCTATTGTCTTCACCATTATGCCATTCGCCCTCCTTTCGCAATTTAATTATACCACTTTACTTGGATACTGTCAAGCTAATTATATAAATAGTCGTTCATTGTTTTTAAGAATTAATTGCCGGCTATAATATAAATAGGAAGGGAGGGATGATACTTTATGGCTTATGAAAAAGAATCGCAATTGGAACAAGTAATTAGAGCCATTTTTTACATTTTAGCGCCAATATCGCAAATTACGACACATGCCGGGACTATGGATATATTCACTAATGCAATTGCTTTTGAAATAAAAAGAATAGTAGAAGATGACACAGACCACAATGCCAAGGAACAAGCGGCGCGTTATACGGGCACGCACTGGATTATAACGATGGGGATTGTAAAATACGGCAATAAGGAAGAATATTTACAAGTGCGTTTACCCAAAGCAGTGTGGAAACAATTAAACATGGAAACAGTTGAAAAATTTATGGAAGATCCAGAAGATGACGATTACATTATTGTCAATGTACAAGAGGAAAACGCTTATGAATTAGCAATGAAACTGCTTGATTGGATGTATGAAAATGCCCCACATGTTTTTAATGATATTATGTTGCGGCCATTTTACGATCAATATGCA
>Ga0256838_1000374_pt1 | contig 28527 bp, 29 predicted proteins | sample 4571419metaG_FD_185978 | JGI IMG/M metagenome (GOLD analysis project Ga0256838, IMG submission 185978) | Hydrothermal vent microbial communities from Guaymas Basin, Mexico - 4571-419 | ecosystem: Environmental > Aquatic > Marine > Hydrothermal vents | place: Mexico: Guaymas Basin | collected... | reverse complement strand
AGAAGAGTTGTTTAGCCAACTAAAAAAGTTTACAGAAAAAAATAGAGCAAATAGATGTAAATCAATCATTCAAGAGATTCAAAAACATCAACTAAAAGATGAAGATAAAAGAGGGTTTAACAGAGTAAAAGAGCTACTCAACAGATATAAATACAAAGATGCACTTTTAATACTTGAGGAGATAAAATGGTAGATAAAACAATATTGGTTATAGACGATACTGTTTCAAACTTAGATAGGGACATTATAAAAAGTACTTTTTAGCTAAAATTTTATATTCAAATAAAGATAACCCGTGTAACCTTGGGTTGGGGATAGCAAGAAAAAGCTACTTCTTTTTAACAGTTTCCTTTTATTAAATATATTACCTATGGTTATCATACTCTTCAAACTCAATTTTCTCTTTCCAGTTTATATCATTGAGTCCAAAATTGTAACCAATGTTGAAAAGTTTTAACATCTTATCTGGATTAAATTCAGTTGGAACAGAGATGACATCAGGCATTTTTTCAGGGATGGTAGCCATCTTAAAGTGGATGTTTTTTTGCTCACAGCTTTTGTAGAGTCTATACATACTTCTATCGAAAAGGAGATCCATCTCTGTGAGTACATAGGCTTCTATAATGTTTAGAGGGGCTTGTTCTATAGGTTTATAGATGTCACGTTGTCTATACTTTCTGTTTGCTACTGTGTAGAGTGTTGCATTGAAGTTTGTATTATCACTTTTCTTAAAGTTTAAAACTTCTGCCCAGTTTACAAGTAAACCTATCATAAAAACTTGAGTATAAATACCTCCATCTACATGCATCTGGTAGTACTTTTTGCCACCTGCTTCGACTTCAATATACTCAGGAGGTAGGTAAACGGGTAGGGCAGTAGAGGCATAAACTATATCTCTAAAGCGTTTATACTTCTCAGGTCTATCACTCGAAGCGATAGCTCCCATGTCCCAAACAGTTAATTGACCTGTATCTATGTTTGTTGTTCCTATATAGAGGCGACGACCTTTTTTATGCTCAGCTGCTATTTTGTCTAAAAATGCTTTATCAAAGTTCTTTTTAAAAAGTACCTTAAGTGGTTTTGCATTCATTACATAACCATATCCAAATATGCTCAAAAGACTTGAAGTGAAGACTTCCTCTGTGTGCATTTTTGTATAAAAATACTCTACTTTTTCAAGCGCATCACCACCTAAAAATACAAAGGGTGCCATAACAGCTCCAGTAGAAATCCCCGTAACAACATCAAAGTTTGGGATAGTTCCTTTCTTCGTCCAACCAATAAGAAGTCCTGTTCCAAAAGCACCGCGACTGCCACCACCTGTTAGTGCTAAAATGTCCATATTGATAGACTTATTACTATCACGATACTTAGCTGCTTTTTGTGTTAAAACACTCCCTAAACTCTTTTTTATAGAGTACTTTTCATTTGAGTTTATATCTAAGTCTATGGCACCCCATGGGAGTTTATGTGCATCTTTTTCAGGAAGAGGCATAGGTCTTGTGGCACACCCTATTGTTATGGTAAGTAATGTTAGGGTAGTAAGAAGCATAGAGAGGATTTTCATATATTATTTTCCTATGGCATTATCTAGAGTAGCAATAGCGATGTAGTAACTGTAGTAGTCAACGACAAGCATAGCTTTAGCATCGATATAACCCTGTCTTGCTTGTTGGAGCTCTATGTAGTCTGAGAGACCATGCTCATAACGTTTTGAAGCTTGCTCAAACTTCTCTTGCGAGACTTGAACTAGACTTTGGGATAACTCCACAGAATCTTTACTCTTATATAGATTTATAAAAGCTTGTGTTGTCTCTTTTTTGATTTTAAGTTTATACTCTGTGAGTGTAGCAGTAGCAATACTTTTGTTTATTTTACTCTCTTGTTCTCTTGCACTTGATGCTCCACCTTGGTAGAGGTTCCAGTCAAGGTTAAGATTAGCTTGCCATTGATTTTCTGGAGTAAAGGCACCAAACTTATCAAATGATTGTTTTAAGTAAGAAGCATCTGCATAAAAAGAGGGGTAGTACTCTGAACTGTTCTGTGTTATTTTCGCTTGTGAAGAGTCTATCTCTTTTGTTTTCTTTTGTATAATAGCTCTATTTTTATAAGCATACTCAATGGACTCTCTGAGGTTGAACTCATAAATCTCTAAAGAGGCATACAAATTCTCTAAATTGAGTGCTTTTTTCTCTACTTTATACCCTTGTTCTAAGCCTGTAAAACCTACAACCTCATCAAGATTCGCATAGGTTAGTTTTAGATTGTACTCAGCATTTTTGAGTGCTATCTTTGCTTGAATGAGAGTGACTTTTGCATCACTTACATCTATCTTCGTTCGTATTCCCGCTTCAAAGTATCTTTGAGAGCGATAGAGTTGTGCATGGTTTAGTTTTACATTCTCTTTTTGTACAGTTATAAGAGCCATAGCATTAAGAACACTATAGTACGCATCTTTTACTGCTAGTTTCTTATCACTTACATCTTGAATGTTTTGTAATATAAAGGCATCTGCGGTAAACTTACTACTCTTAACACTTCCACTTGTTTTTCCAAAATCATATATAATTTGTTTTGCAGAGAGACTTCCAAGCATAACGTTGTCGGTAACCATATCATCAGAAGCACTGAAAATGTCAGTTGCACCAGCAACACCTGCTGATGCATGAAGATCTACTCTTGGGAGGTAGCCTGAAAAAGCAGTATCATATCTACTTTTTGAAGCTTCAACACGGGATTTACTTATTTGTAAGCTTGGTGAATTTTCTAATGACTTGAAAATAAGTGCATCAACGGTATAAATATCTGTTGCATTTACATTGACTGCAAAGGCGACAAAAGCCATATATTTTAATATATTTTTATTTTTCACTATATTGACTCCCTTCTTTGTATCTCATCTTCTACATTTACAAATTTCTCTCGCATACTCTCCAAAAGTACATATAAAACTGGAACAAAAAGTGTAGAGATAAATGTTGCACTTATCATACCAAACATTAAAACTATACCTATAGACTGTTGTGTTATAGCCCCTGCACCTGTGGCAAAGGCAAGAGGAAAGATCCCAAAAAGAAAAGACAAAATAGTCATCATAATAGCACGAAAACGAAGAGTCCCTGCATTTATAGCTGACTCTATAATACTTATGCCTGATTCTCTCTGCTCTTTTGCAAACTCAACAATGAGTATGGCATTTTTTGCAGCAAGTGCCACGAGTAAAACAAGCCCCACCTGAGCAAATGTGTTGAGTGGAAGCCCCATATAGTGAAGCCCTCCGACAGCACCAGCGACAACCATAGGCACAGAAAGAAGAATCATAAGTGGTAGTATCCATGACTCATATTGTGCAGCAAGGACTAAGAAGACAATGAGGAGTACAAAAATCACTACATATATTTGAGCATTTCCAGCTAAAGTCTCTTGATAACTCATACCAGACCACTCATAGCCATACGAAACAGGGAGTACCTTTTTAGCTATCTCATCCATTGCAGCCATAGCATCACCTGAACTATATCCTGGAGCTGACACACCATTTATCTGTATACTTCTGTACATATTGTAGTGTGTAAGATTTTGTGGTCCGACTAAATCTTTTACTGTTACAAGTGCACTAAGCGGTACCATCTTCCCCTCTCTATTTTTTATAAATAGTTTATTTATATCCTCTTTTGAGCTTCTATACTCTTTATCTGCTTGTACAAAAACACGAAAAACTTTACCAAATTTTGTAAAATCATTGACATAAATAGAACCTAAATAAGCCTGCATAGTACTAAAAAGATCTCCAATGTTAACACCCATAGCATTTGCTTTTTCACGGTTTATTTGAATGTCATACATAGGATAGTTTGATGCAAATGTTGTAAAAGCATAAGCAACTCTAGGATCAGCAGAAGCCTCTTTAATCATCTCATTTGCATAGTGTTCAAATGTATTTAAGTCACCAGAGAGATAGTCTTGAAGCCTAAAGTCAAAACCACCAACATTTCCAACACCTGGTATACCAGGAAGATTAAATGCAGCAATATTTGCTTCATTTACTCCTGCTGTTTTTTGTTTAATAGTTTTAAGAATACCAAAAACACTAGTCTCTTTGGTAGTTCTTTGACTCCAATCGGTGAGTGATATAAACATGGCTAATGCAGAGCCATCCATTGAGGATGTAATAATGTTATAACCCTCTACACTTACAATGTTCTCTATACCCTCTATACTGTAGATAATATCTTCTACTTTTTTTCTCACTTTAACTGTTTGAGAGATCGAGCTACCAGGTTTTAAGTTTACAGAGACCATGAGTGAACCTTTGTCTTCAGAAGGAACAAATCCAGTAGGTGTAATACTAAAAAGGTAATACATAAGATAAAAAATTCCAGCCATAACTCCAATCATCATGTATCTTAATCGTATAAAAGTTGTAATAACATGCTTATACTTTAAAGTAAGCCACTCAAAAAAGAGGTCAAATTTTTGAAAAAATATAAACTTCTGCTCATCTTTTTCTCTGCGTTTAATGATAATAGCAGCAATTGCAGGGGAGAGTGTTAAAGCATTAAACGATGAGACCATAACTGCAAAGGCTATGGTAAGTGCAAACTGTTGGTACAAAGAACCTGTAATACCGGGGAGCATAGAGACAGGAATAAAAACAGCAACAAGTACTAATGTTGTAGAAATAATTGGTCCAATAAGCTCAATCATAGATTTTTTAACAACTTGAGGCATACTGAGTTCAGGCTCTTTATACATAATAACTTCGACATTCTCAACAACCAAAATTGCATCATCAACAACAATACCGATGGCAAGAATGAGTCCAAAAAGAGTTAAAAAGTTTATACTAAACCCACCAGCAACTTGCATAGCTGCAAAAGCACCAATAAGTGAAACAGGAATGGTAATCGCAGCAATAACAGTAGGTCTCCAAGAACCTAAAAAAATAAATATGATGAGCATAACAAGTGCAATAGCCATATAGAGATTGTTGACAACATTGTTAATAGCTACATTAACATACTTAGTAGTATCATAAGGTACAGAATAAGTTACCCCATCAGGAAAACGAGATTTGAGTTTTTGCATAGTCTCTTCAATTTTTTTACGAATATCTAAAGCATTTGCTTCTCCAAGCTGATAAACACCAATAAGTCCCGTAGGTTTCTTAGCACTTATAGCATTCCAGTCATAAAACTCACTCCCTAAAATAACCTTGGAAACATCACTAAGATATACAAGAGAACCATCTTTTTTATACTTAAGTACAATTTTTTCAAATTCAGATACATCACTTAATCGACCCTCTGTTGTAAGAGTAAACTCCTGCTTTTGATTATCATATGTTGGTGTACCCCCAATTTTACCAATGGAAGCTTGTTTGTTTTGATTTTTGACTGCATTAATAATATCCATGGGTGTGAGATCTAGGGCTTTTATCTTGTCAGGATTGAGCCAGATGCGGATAGCATACTTTTTCTCACCCATATTTTGTGCCTTTCCAACTCCCGGTATTCTTTTTATTTCATCTAAAACATTTATATTTACAAAGTTAGAGAGAAAACTTCCATCATATCTCTCATCACCACTAATGGCGATAAGGCAGACTATGGAAGGGGATTTTTTATCGACTATAACACCTTGTGCAACGACTTCAGAAGGGAGGGATGCTGTGGCAGTCGATACCTTGTTTTGAACATCAACAGCACCAATATCTATGTCATATCCTGGTTCAAAGTAAACATTTATACTTGATGCCCCATTTGATGTTGATGAGGAGTCCATGTAGATAACACCCTTAATACCATTGAGTTTATCTTCTAGAACACGGGTTACAGTATTTTCTACAACATAGGCATTTGCTCCTGTATAAGTAGCACTTACATTTACAGTTGGAGGTGCAACATCAGGATACTCAGCTACTGGAAGGATAAGCATGGAAACAAGCCCAGCTGTAATGATAATGAGGGAGATAACTATTGCTAAAATAGGTCTTTTTATAAAAGTAACAGAAAACATACTTTATAGCTCTTTTGGAATTAAGTTATTATCTTTTAAAATAGCTTGAATTCCTTGAGTTTGTGTTACATCACTACTCTTTACTTCTTGTCCTGCTTTGAGTTTTACAAGTGCAGAGACTATAAGTTTATCACCATCTTTGAGCCCTTTTGTAACACTAACATAGTACTTGTTAGAGTATTCTGTCTCTATATCAATTCGCTTAACCTTACTTTCTTTATCTACAATATAAACATAACTACCAAGTTGGTCATTAAATATAACCTCAGGGGGAATCATTAAAAACTTATACTTATCGTTAATAAAGAGATTAATATATACAAAAGTACCAGGAAGTACTTTGTTGTCAGGATTTTTTATATTGACACGCATTGTTATTGTTGATGTTAATGGGTCAACAATATTATTTTCAAAATCAACAAAACCATTGAGTCTTATTTTCTCTTTTCCTCCAGCGATTTCTATAAATGCATGGGGCTTTTGTGTATCTCTATACTTATCAAAAAGTCGTGCATCATGTTGTGAGGGTGAAAAGTAAGCATAGAGAGGATTACTACTTACAACAGTCGTGAGGAGTGTTGACTCTCCTAAACCTACAAGATTTCCAACATCCACACGTCTTGCACTTACCTGTCCACTTATTGGTGCTTTTATAGTTGTGTAATTAAGTTGTAGTTGTGCCTTAGCTATTTCAGCAGTATCACCTGCTATAGCTGCTTTTAAACCTAAACGTTTTGCATCATACTGCTCGAGTGTTGCACGTGGTGCTAAACCCTCTTTTACTAAAGGTCTGTAGCGGTTTACATCGGCAATAGCTAAAGAGAGAGATGCTTCATCTTGAGCTTTTTTTGCTTTTGCAGCATTAAGTGAAGCGATATAGAGATCTTGTTCTATTTGAAAAAGTTTATCTCCTTTTTTTACCATTTGCCCATCTTTTACAAATCTTTTTGTAAGAATTCCAGAGACTCTTGCTTGTACTTTTTGGGAGCTACTTGCTTTTGTTGTACCCGTATACTTGACCCAGATAGGGACAGCTTCTTTTTTTACTGTAATTGTATTTACTTCAAGAGGTGGGTCTACTTTTTGTACTTTGTGTACCTTCTCATTTGAGCAGGAAGAGAAGAGTAATAATGTTGTAAAAAGAAGAGAAGAAGGTTTTAAAAGAGGAGTTAAGATCAAAATAGACACCTTTAGCTGTTGATTTATAATAAAATAAATTATAGCTAAAGGAGCTTAATATCTTGCTAAATTATAGTAAACATTGTAACGGATAAGTGTTTTTTCTTTAGGGTGAGGATAGCGACTATAGGCATACTCTATAGTCTCTTTTGTAGTATCATCAAGCACATAATAGCCACTTTTTGAGAGAAACTTAAAATCTGTCATATCACCATTTGGGTGTAGATAAAATTCTATAACATTACTTCTATTGACATTTAAATCATGCGGTAAATTCACTCGTGCTACACGTGTTAAGACCTGCTGTGTAATACGTCTCATAATCTCTTGATTATCTATAATATATTGCTGCTGTCCTGTGGATAGCTTACCAAACTCCTCACCATAAAGTTCTTTAATATTTTGACTAATATTACCACTATTAAGGTTTGCCTGTTTCTTTGTTACTTTTTTTTCATTTTTAGCTTTATCTTCAAACATCCAAGCAAGAGGATCTTTTTGTTTTGGCTTTTTTGTTTTGTTGCTATCCTTTTTTTTCTTTTCAAGTAAAGGAATAAAAGGTTTTTTAGGCGGTAAAGGTTCTACTTTTGCTTGTTTCTTTTTCGGCTTTGGTTTTACTTTTGGTGTATTTAAAACAGGTTTTTTAATTGGTTTTACTATTTTTTTGAGTTGCTTTCCTTTTGGCATAGGAGGTGCTATCTTTGTAGGCTGTGGCTTTTTTTTGTTGAGACCAGATTTTTTATGTTTTTTAGGCATCTCTTTAAGAGAAATTTTTATTTTCTGTTCCTCTTGTTTAGGCTTTTTCACTTCAGGAGTGATGGTTCCTAAAACCCAAAAGAGGAGTAAAAAAAGAAGATGTATAAGAAGTGCTACAAAAAGGGCAAAGCTTGATCTGTTCAAAATATTCCATATTAAAATTGATTTGAATGATTATACCAAATCAATATTAATACTACTTCGATATAATAAGAAAAAATATACTAAAGGTCATTATATATGAGTACAGAAGCATCTAAAAAAGCATTTGATGAAGCACAAAGTTTAATTCCTGGTGGTGTAAACTCTCCAGTTCGAGCATTTAAGAGTGTTGGAGGAACTCCTATCTTTATTACAGAGGGGGAGGGTGCTTACTTAAAAGATGTAGATGGAAACAGATATGTGGACTATGTTCAATCGTGGGGACCACTGATTTTTGGTCATAGAGATGAGGCTATAGAAGCTGCAGTTATAGAAGCCGTAAAACATGGTTTGAGTTTTGGTGCACCTACTATAGCTGAAACAGAGTTAGCAAAACTCGTTGTAAGCTTTTTTGATTCTATAGACAAAGTACGTTTTGTCTCTTCAGGAACAGAAGCTGTAATGTCTGCTATTCGTTTAGCTCGTGGCTATACAGGTCGTGATGATATTGTGAAATTTACTGGATGTTATCATGGGCATAGTGATGCACTTTTAGTAGAGGCAGGAAGTGGTGCTGCTACATTTGGTAACCCATCAAGCCCAGGGGTCCCCGCTGATTTTACAAAGCATACCCTTTTAGCTGAATATAACAACATAAACTCCGTGAAGAAATGTTTTGCAGATTCTAAAGATATTGCTTGTGTCATCATTGAACCAATTGCAGGAAATATGGGACTTGTTCCAGCAGATAAAGAGTTTTTACACGAACTTCGTACTTTATGTACAGAAAATGGTGCACTTCTTATTTTTGATGAAGTTATGAGTGGTTTCCGTGGTAGTGTAAATGGAGCTGAGTCTATTACAGGTGTGATTCCAGATTTAATAACACTTGGAAAAGTAATTGGTGGGGGTATGCCAGTTGGAGCATTTGGTGGTAAAAGAGAGATAATGTCACAACTAAGTCCAGAGGGTCCAGTTTATCAGGCTGGAACACTGAGTGGTAATCCAGTTGCGATGGCAGCAGGCTTTGCAGCACTGAGTAAACTCAAAGCAAATGCAAGAGTAATCGCTGTTTTAAATGAGAGAGCAGAACGATTAGTTCATGGGATGCAAGATGCAGCAAAAGCAGAAGGTATTACTATGCAGATAGATACAAGAGGCTCTATGTTTGGTTTTTTCTTTAATGAAAAACCTGTTAAAAACTTTGCAGATGCATGTCAAAGTGATGCTGAACTTTTTGCAAAATTTCACTCAATGATGTTAGCAGAAGGTTTTTACTTTGCATGTTCACTTTATGAAACAGGTTTTATCTCTACTGCAACTACAGATGCAATGGTTGAAGAGACTATAAATACTGCAAAACGAGTTTTCAAAGCGATTAAAAATGGCTAAAAGTAATGAAAGACCTAAAGAAGAACATAAGCCTCGTATAAAACCAATAATAGAAGCTGCTGATAGTCTCTCTCTTGGGATATCCATGGTTGTTGCTGTTCTTATGGGTGTTGGTATTGGTTGGCTTATTAAGAGTTTGAGTGGTGTTGCTTGGACTTTTTGGATAGGTGTTGCTATTGGCATAGCGGCTGCAATTTTAAATGTTTATAAGGCATACTCTAAACAGTATAAAGAGTATGAAGAGTTAGCTAAAGAACCGCGTTATGCTATAAAAAAACAGCTTGATGATGATGATGAAGAAGATGAGGATGATTATGGCTCTAAAAGTTATTAGAGTATTTGTGATTACAGAGGGATTTGTACTTGCTACTTCTCTCTACTCAAAAGAGCTTTTTGCAAATACTCAAGTTGCATTTTTAAGTTCACTTTTTATTATAGTAGGGGCATCTTTTGCATATAAAAAGATGGTAGATTTAAAAGTGGCTTCTAAGGAGTATAGTGATGATAGAGATCTTCTTGATACTATAGAAGATCCTCATGAACTCTATAGTGAGGATAAGCCCTTAAATGAGACACCTGCTGAAGAGTTAGATTTAAAGGCGATAGTAAAAGAGGAAAAAGCAAAAATAAAAACTTTTAGTTTTAAAAGTATAAAGCATGGGGCAAGAGGCAGTGTGTCTCTTTTTCGCATAGTTCCCTATATCTTTCTTATACTTGGGTTTATAGCTCTAAAAAACAATAATTTACTTGATTTGAGTTTCTATTTACCATCACTACTTATAGGTATAATCGTGGGATCTTTTATCTCTAAAGAGATAGCCTCTTAGGAGGTTATCATCGGAATATTAATAGTGAGTGCTGAAGATATCTCTATATAAAAGTTGCTATTTTCTGCCATAAATTTGAGTTCATTACTTTTCAATTTATCTATATATTCACCCGAAATTGAGATAGAAAAAATACTGTACTTTTTCTCTTCGAACTTAATATGCTCTCCAATCCGATAAAAAACTTTAGTATCTATAGTCTCATTCTCTTGAAGACAAGAGTACATTTTATTTAAAATTTTAATAAGATTATTTGAGTCTATCATAACATCAGGTATGGCAGGGTCATATGATTTAGTATACTTAATATTTGAACTTATAGAGTTAGTTGCAATACAGAGGTCTGTAATAGTAAAAATATTTGTAAGTTCACCTTCTGGTTTTTTAGTGTTGAGTTTAAACGAGGGTGCTTGGTAGAGTTTAAGACCTATTTGCTCTTCATCTTCATACCCAACAGCGATACCAAAAAACTTATATCTTCCATATACTAGTTCTAAAAATGTAGTTTTAAAACCAAAAGAGATACTTGCATAGTTTTTAGCAAGGTCAAAAAGTTCTGCTGTAGTTACAGAACCGAGTAGAAATTGTGCTTCTGAATTTACAGAAATAATCTTTCCATTGCTATTAAAGAGTATGAAAGGGTTATAGTCATACTCTAACCATTGTTGTTCAAAAGTCATACTCTTTAATCCCTACTCTTCTATGTAGTTTTTAAGACGACGACCAACTTTAGGGTGTTTAAGCTTTTTAATAGCACTTGATTCTATCTGACGAACACGTTCACGAGTAACACTTAACTCTTTACCGATCTCTTCGAGTGTTCTATCACTCTCGTCATCCATAATTCCAAAACGAAGTTTAATAACCGCTTTTTCACGCTCATTTAACTGGTCTAAAACTGTTTCAATCTGAACACGAAGGTCATCTTTAAGAATTGCATCAGCTGGTGAAACTGATGTTTTATCTTCGATAAAGTCACCAAAACGCCCATCATCTTCACTACCAATAGGAGCTTCAAGAGAAATAGGCTCTTTAGTAATTTTGATAACATTTTTAACTTTCTCAACTGAGAGACCAACCTCTTCAGCAATAGTATCTACATCTGGCTCTTTTCCATTCTCTTGAAGATGTTTACGCATAATTTTATTAATACGGTTAATAGTCTCAATCATATGAATAGGAATACGAATCGTTCTTGCTTGATCAGCGATAGCACGACTGATTGCTTGACGAATCCACCATGTAGCATATGTAGAGAACTTGTACCCTTTTTGGTACTCAAATTTATCAACCGCTTTCATAAGACCTATATTTCCTTCTTGGATAAGGTCAAGGAAAGGAAGACCACGGTTTGTATAACGCTTAGCAATAGAAACAACAAGACGAAGATTTGACTTTGCCATTTTTGTCTTACTTATTTCACTAATATTTTTACCACGTTTAATCTGCTCTAAAATGTCAGCAAGTTTATCTGGTTCCATATCAAAAGAGTTTTTCGATGCTTCTTTTGTTTGAACAAGTTTTTTGATTTCCATATAGGTAGAAACCATAGTAGCTTCTGGAACCATATTTGCGATATCTTCTTTATTTAACTCTTGAATTTTTGCTACAAGAACATTGTGATTTGCTTTGAGTGTTGCATTGAAAAGTGGTAGTTTATACTCTAAACGTTTTAGTTCTTTGTCATAACCCTCATCAGATTTAAGTGCAGTTTCCATTGCCTTTACAAGTTCGTTAATTAGTTTAGAAGTTGGTCCAAGTTCTAAAAGTTTCTCTTTGAGAACACTTTTTTTAAATGCTATACCTAAAAAGTAATTGATAATCTCTTCATTCATCTCAGCATCTAAATTTTCAGGAGCCTTTTCTGTAAGTTTTGTCCAATCTTTTTTTGCTTTTTCAAGAGCTTTAAAGCTTGTTGAAACCTTTTCTACTCTTGTCTTATCTTTGGCGGTAAGCGTTTTATCAACTGTCGTATCTGATGCTGTTGCTGTTGCTGTATCATCATTTGTATCATCACTACTATCTTCTTTCTCATCTTCAAAACTTCTAAAAAGTTCTTTTACACGACGTTCACGATTTATAAGTGGTTCTTTATAGTCTAAAATGAAGTCTATAAGATAAGGAACAGAACAGATAGCATCTATAATAATACTCTCTCCACCTTCAATTTTTTTAGATATTTCTATTTCTTCTTCTTTTGTTAAAAGAGGGATTTGCCCCATTTCACGAAGGTACATACGTACAGGAGAGTCAGAACGTGACCACTCAAGGAGTTCATGCTCTTTTAAAATGTCAAAACTATCTGACTCATTATTTTCTAGCATTTTTCTTTGTGCTGCACGGCGGGCTGCTGCTTCTTGGTCATTGAGTTTTTTAGCATGTTCACTCGAAGTATAGATACATTTTTTATGCTTAGTTAAAAGTTTTAAAATGTTTTTTGACTGAGCGGCTGTTGGTTGTTTTTCAAAAAGTTCTATAAGAGATTCATAAGTAACACACTCTTTACTTTTGTGTTCTTCAAAAAAGGTCTCTATAGCTTTGTTGAGTTCTTTAGCTGTCATATGGGAGGACGCTCCATGAGTTAAGGTTTTTAAAAGGTGGATTATACCCAAATAATTTTATATTACACTTAAATTTCTAGTTTGTAGCCCACTCCAAAAACATTTTTTATTATCTTTAGAGGTATTTTTTTTCTTAAATTTTTAATTGCAGTTTTTAAGGAGGAGTGACTGCCTGTAGAAGAGTCACTCCATACTTCATAAATAATATTGTCAAAAGAGAGTATTGTGTTTGTGTTATTAAAAAAGAGTGTCATAATTTTTCTTTCTAAACTTGTTAAGTTAATTGCAACTCCATCATGAAGAAACTCCTCCTTGTTATAATCCCAAATATAGTTATCTGCGAGGATGGCTATTTTGTTTGAGGAAACTACATACTCTGACAACTCATTTAAAACAAGGCTTAAAGCCTCTTTTAACTCTTGTCGTGAAATAGGCTTAACAAGGTACTTTGTAAGTTTTAATTCAGCTGCTTGGAGAAGATAGCTCGTATCTGCATGTGCTGTAAGCATAATAGCTTTTGTTGTATGGTCATGCTCTCTTATTTTTTTGAGAAGTTCTATACCATCCATATGTGGTATATGTATATCTACAATTAAAATATGTGGTTTTTTTTCTTTATATATTTTATAAGCACTAAGACCATCTTCTGCTTCATAAACTTCTTCAAAGTGATGTTTTAGGTAACTTGTATAGTTATTTCTAATGGCTTCTTCATCTTCAATAAAAAGTATACTATAGGGATGCTTTTTTACATGCATTATCCTCTCCATTTTTAAGCTTATCTTAAATTTATAATAATTATATCTAGGATTTTATGAAGAGCTTATTAAAAGTTTAAAAATGTTAAGTGTTTTTATTAAGCCTTGGTGTTTCTGTCTTAACAGATGATGATAAGAATGTAGAGGGTGTTCTTATAAGAGCGGATAAAGCACTTTATAACTCAAAAGAGAGTGGACGAAACGGAGTTTCTAGTTTCTAGTTTTTTAAAAACTCTATAGAAAAGCAAGCACCACCATTCTCGTTTTTTACAGAAAGTTTTCCTTCAAGCGAATCTTCTATGATCATTTTAGATATATAAAGCCCTAGACCAGTTCCTTGCTTTTTATGTTTTGTTGTAAAATATGGTTCAAAAATTTTATATAAAATTTTTTGAGGAACTCCTCCTGCATTGTCACAAATTTTTATTGTAATTTTTTTATCTATTTGAAAAATTTTTATTGTAATTTTTGGATTTGTAATATTTTTAATTAGTAATATATCTTTCGCATTATTTAAAATAACTAAGATTACTTGTTGAATCTCATTTTTATGGCTATAAAGTGAAATTTTTTTATCTACTTGAAACTCTATTTCTATTTGATGATGCTTCAAGGTACCTTCTATAATGATTAAAGCATTTGTAACCACTTCATAAAGATGAAAATATTTTTTTTGTTTATCTTTAGAAAAGAAGTCTGTAAAATCATTAATAGTATTAGACATATATTTTGTAAGTGATTCAATTTTATTTAGCTGCTTTTCAATCATCTCTTTATCTACATTAGATTTATTATAGAGAGCCATCTCTATTAACATTACTATAGAATTTATTTGTGAGAGTGGTTGTCTCCATTGATGTGCTATATTTTGAATCATTTCGCCCATAGATACAAGTTTATTCTGGTGAAATATCATCTCATCTTTATATTTTGATTTTTCTATCTCATTTTTTATTTTTAGTTCTAAGTTTTCACGATACTCGGTAAGTTCAAGATGTGTTTTAATACGACTTTTTAACTCTATTTTATTAAAAGGTTTTGTTATATAATCTACTGCACCAAGAAGAAAACCTTTTTGAATGTCTTCAGGAGCACTATTTGAAGATAAAAATATAACAGGAATCTTTGCAGTATTCACATCTTTTTTAAGTATCTCACACATCTCATAACCACTCATTTGAGGCATAACAACATCAAGTAAAATAAGATCGATCTTTTCATTTTTTAAGACTTTAAATGCTTCTTCTGCACTGAGAGCATCTATTACATCATATTCAAAGAGCATATCTATTAAAATATCAATGTTCAAAGGTGTATCATCAACAAGAAGGAGAGTGTTTTTTTTCATAAGAAATTATAGTTTAAGTTAACTTAATTTTTAAAGTAAACTAATATAAAATATTGGAACACTCTTTGCTTTACTATCTTTAATAAATTAAGACTCAATAAGGATTATTGATGCAAACAGGTTATTATGCTTCAGCAGCAGGGATGGTTACTCAGTTTAATAGACTCGACACTATTTCAAATAATTTAGCAAATGTTAATACAGTTGGATTCAAGGAAGATAATCTAGTTGTAGGTGATTTTATGCGTATTTACCAAGAGAAACGTGATGAACTACCAAATGCAAATAACTCACAAGAGGGTGCCGCTTTCATAAACCGTACAATGACAAAGTCACCACAAATTGTAGATGGATATACTGATCAATCTGTTGGAACAATGCAAAATACTTCAAATGCTTTAGATCTCGCACTCTCTCGTGAGGGTATATTTTTTGCAGTAAAAACACCTCAGGGTGTGAAACTTACAAGAGATGGTAGTTTTACTAAAAATGATGAGGGTGTTCTTGTAACAAAACAGGGATACGAAGTATTACCAGATGATTATTTTAGTAATGATACTGGTAATATTAGTTTTGCGAGTGAGGATAGTTTAGTTACAATTGATAAAAATGGACAGATATCTACAAATTTACCAAATAGTGCAAAGTTTACTACAGCCCAAAAGTTACTTATAGTTCAGCCTAAAGATGTTTCTATCTTAAAAAAAGAGGGCGATAATCTGTATGCTTTTGATGATAAAGAGAATTTGACAGTTTTAGATAGTAGTGATGCTGTGAATCAAGGTTTTTTAGAAAAAAGTAATGTTAATGCAGTAAAAATGATGACAGATATGATTGAGACAAATCGTTTAGTTGAAATGTATCAAAAAGCTATGAATACTCAGATGGATGATATGAATAGAGATGCTATAGAAAAACTAGCTAAAAAAGCTTAATAAGGGAGATATAGAACTATGATGCAATCACTTTACACTGCTTCTACGGGAATGCTCGGGATGCAAACACAGATAGATACAACAGCCAATAATATTGCCAATGTAAATACTATTGGATTTAAAAAAAGTCGTGCAGAGTTTGCTGACCTTATGTACAATGTAATGGAGTATGCGGGAACATCTACTTCTGATGTGACAAAAAGTCCAACAGGTATTGAGGTTGGTCTTGGCTCTCGAGCTACAGCAATAAACAAAATATTTGCGGAGGGTGCATTAAAACAGACTGACAATCAGCTTGATGTTGCTATTACAGGAAATGGTTTTTTTAAGATGGAACTTCCTGATGGAACAGAGGTTTACTCTCGTAATGGTGCTTTCAAAATAGATGAAAATGGTACAATGGTAAATAGTGATGGGTATACACTTGTACCTCAAATTGTTATTCCACCTGATGCTACAAATATTAGTATCGGTACTGATGGTACTGTTACCGTTGTACAGCCAGGTCAAACACAGGCAACGCAAGTTGGTCAAGTGCAGACAACAAACTTTATAAATCCAGCTGGTCTTCACTCTCTTGGAGATAACCTTTATATTGAGACAGATAGTTCAGGACAACCTGTAGAGGGAACACCTGGTATTGATGGTCTTGGTACTTTGAGACAGGGTTTTGTAGAACTCTCTAATGTTGAACTTGTTGTAGAGCTTACAGATCTTATTACAGGACAACGTGCTTATGATTCTAACTCAAAAGTTATTACAACAAGTGATGAAATGCTTCAAACAGTAAATAATTTAAAACGATAGTAACAGAGTAATTAAGGGTTAATACTTTTTAATATTAACTCTTCAAAATCATCTTCAATTATATTTAATCAAACTCCAACAACAATTTAGCTATAATCACGAAATTATTTAACAATATATTAGGATTTTATAATGGAAAAAGCAAATATAAACGGTAAAGTTTGGACATTTGGTAAAGATATAGATACAGATTTAATCATAGCCGCACGATACTTAAATACTTCAGTTCCTGAAGAACTTGCAAAGCATGTTATGGAAGATGCAGACCCAGAGTTTGTAAACAAAATGAGTGTTGGTGATATTATAGTTGCAGGTGAAAACTTTGGTTGTGGTTCAAGTCGTGAACACGCTCCAATAGCACTTAAAGCTGCTGGTGTTTCAGCTATTATCGCTCCAACATTTGCGAGAATTTTTTACCGTAATGCTTTTAATATGGGACTCCCAATATTTGAACTTGCTGAATCGGCTGAGATCAGTGAAGGTGACATTGTAACTGTAGATATGAATGTGGGTACAGTTACAAACAACACAACAGGAAAAAGTTATAACTTTACACCTATCCCTGCTTTTATGCAGGAGTTAATTGATGCAGGTGGTTTAATGAACTTTGCACAAAATGAGATAAAAGAAGGAAAGAACTAGAATGAAAAACTATAAAATTACACTTATAAAAGGTGATGGAATTGGTCCAGAGATTATTGATGAGGCTGTTAAAGTTTTAGATGCAGTTTCTTCTTGTTGTGACTTTCACTTCTCCTATGATGAAGCACTTATGGGTGGTATTGCTTATGATGTAACGGGTGATCCGCTTCCTCAAGAGACTATCACCAAGTCATTAAACTCTGATGCTGTACTTTTTGGTGCTATTGGTGGACCACAGTGGGATGAACTTCCTCGTGAGAAGCGTCCAGAGAGTGGACTTCTTAGATTTCGTAAAGAGTTAGGTGTTTATGCTAACTTACGACCGGCAGTTGTGTATGATGAGCTTATTAATGCTTCTTCATTAAAGCCTGAGATTATTAAGGGTGTAGATATTATGGTCGTTCGTGAACTCATTGGTGGTATTTATTTTGGTGAGCCTAAGGGTCGTACAGAGGAGAAGGGTTGGAACACTATGGTGTATACTCGTTCTGAGATTATACGTATTGCGCATCAAGCTTTTAAAATCGCTCAAAAACGTGAGAAGAGAGTTTGTTCTATAGATAAAGCAAATGTCTTAGATGTTTCTCAGCTTTGGAGAGATGTTGTAACTGAGGTAAGTGCTGAGTATCCAGATGTAGAGTTAACACATATGTATGTAGACAATGCTGCTATGCAACTTGTTTTAAATCCAAAACAATTTGATGTAATGCTTACAGGTAATATTTTTGGAGATATCCTTTCAGATGAAGCTTCAATGCTCTGTGGCTCTATAGGTCTTTTACCTTCAGCTTCTATTGGTGATAAGATAGGTGTTTATGAGCCTATTCACGGTTCTGCTCCAGATATCGCTGGTCAAGGTATAGCAAATCCAATTGCTACAATTTCAAGTGCTTCGATGATGCTTAGATATGCTCTTGGAGAAATAGAAGCAGCAAATAAGATAGATAATGCAATTAAAAAAGTTCTGAGTGAAGGGTATCGTACTGGCGATCTTGCACAGTTTGATGCTAAAGAAGTCTGTTCTACAAGCGAAATAGGTTCTATTATCGCTAACTATATAGAAAGATAGAGATACTTAAATAGAGATGAAAACACTTACTTTAGCAAATATTTATGAACTTCAAGGTCTCAAAGAGGAGGCACTTGATATCTATAAGGATGTGCTAAAAAAGGATCCTAATAATAGCGATGCAAAGATTGCTATACGAAGATTGTCTGGAATGCGAAAAAAATTTTTAAAAGTAAATGATGAGATGAAAGATTACTTTTTAAAAATGGAAACAGCAGTAGAGTTTAATGAGTTTGAAAGGTGGTTACTAAAAGCATGGAACTAAAAGATGTAATACTCTCAACACTAGCAGAGATGGATGAGAGCAGTGAGCCTATTACTGTAGAAAAAGAAAAAAATACTCACTATAATCCTACAAGAGAAGAGAAGTTTTTTGAACCTACACATGAAGAAGTTCAGATAGAAATTTCTAAAAAAGAGACTCGCAACGAGACAGGAATAGAGAGTGAACTTATCTATCTTAATTCTATACGAGAGAGACTTTTAGTACTTTTTGAAGGTTTTCAAGCTCCAAATAATGCAAATATAGAAGCAAAGGTAGATATGACTCTTAATTTTTTAGAGTACACTTTAGCAACTATAGACTCAAGAGTTCAAAAACTAGAAAAAGGGAAACAACTATGAATCAATACAGAGTGCTTATAGATGCTAATGATGAGAAAGGACTTGTTCATAAAGTGTCAAGCATATTTTTTAAGTATGATCTGAATATTCTTTCCAATAGTGAGTTTGTGGATAAAGAGAGCAATAAATTTTTTATGCGAAGCGTTGTAGAGGGTGCTGTGAATAAAAAAGAGTTAATAGATGCCATAAATAATGTACTTCCTAAAACTTCTAGTGTAAAAGTGATAGAACCTAAGAAAAAAAATATAGTTATTATGGCTACAAAGGAGTTACATGCACTTGGTGATATACTCATTCGCCATGAAGCAGGGGAACTTGAAGCAAATATTTTAGCAGTTATTTCTAACTATGATAAGCTAGAGTCTCTAGTGAGTAAGTTTGATATTCCTTATGTAACGATCTCTCATGAAAATTTAGAGCGAGAAATACATGAACAACGTATTATAGAGTGTATAAACTCTTATGAAGATGTTGCATATATTGTTCTTGCAAAATATATGCGTATTTTAACACCTGCATTTGTAGAAGCTTTTGAAGATAAAATAATTAATATCCATCACTCCTTTTTACCTGCATTTATAGGAGCAAATCCTTATAAACAAGCATATGAGCGAGGTGTAAAAATTATTGGTGCTACAGCTCACTTTGTAAATAACAACCTTGATGAAGGTCCAATTATTGCACAAGAAGTTATACATGTAAATCATGCTTATAGTTGGAGAGATATGCAACGTTCTGGAAAAGATGTAGAAAAAGTTGTGCTTTCTCGTGCTCTTAAACTTGCACTTGAAGATAGAATTTTTGTTTATGAAAACAAAACAGTAATTTTTTAGGAGTATTTATGGCATTCAATTTAGTTTTAGTTCATCCTCAAATTCCTAACAATACAGGGGCTATTGGTCGTTTATGTGTAAATGCAGGAGCATCTTTGCATCTTATTAAACCTATAGGTTTTGATATAGATGAAAAAGCAGTACGCCGTGCTGGACTTGATTACTGGGATAAGTTAGATCTACATGTATGGGATTCATTAGATGATTTTTTTGCAAATAATGAGATAAAAGAGAATGCACACTTCGCAACGACAAAAACAGATAGACCCTATTTTGAGGCAGATTTTAAAGAGGGTGATTTTATCTTTTTTGGAAGTGAAACAGCTGGAATTCCTGAAGAGCTTCTCTTTAAGTATAAAGAGAGAAATATTACTATTCCTATGACAGCAGAAGGAAGAAGTTTGAACTTAGCTATTAGCACAGGAATAGTTCTTTATGATGCTATACGACAAAATTATGCTACATTTGATAAGGTATAAAAATTGAATACATATGTAGATATAATAATGATCATTCTTTTTGTTCTTTTTATGATTTTTATTTTTGGTGGTTATCATAAAAATAAATCAGCTGCTCGTGAAGCTCAAAATGAAAAAGAGCAAAAACAAAAAGAGGGTTTAGAATAATTTTTTAACTCATCTTTCCATTTTAGATTCAAACTTTACAAAAAGTATTTCAGCATTTTTAATAAGAGACATATTCAATCCTTTTTTATTTTTATGACACAATAGTATACTTTTTTGAATTATTTTCAAATAAAATGTCAAAATGCAATGAAAATTTTGACATTCAGTCAAAATAATATTATAATTTGACATATTTATAAAAAAAGGGATCTGTGATGAATAGTTTTACTAATATAGTAGAAGAGATAAAAAGTATAATCTCTAATGAATTTGGTTCGAGAAAAGTTTTTGATAAAGATGTTGCCGATACACTTGGTATTTCAAGAATGAATTTTGCAACTATGAAAAAAAGAGATAAGATTCCTTTTACAGAGTTACTGGACTTTTGTGCGCAAAAGACCATAAGTATTAACTGGTTGCTTTATGGACAATCTCCTGAATCTTTAGTTGAAGCAACGAATAAGTTTTATATGGTTAGATATTTTAATGATGTGAATGCTAGTGCTGGTGGTGGATCAGATGAACAGTATGAAGAGATGCAAGAGATAGAAATTCCAGAGCAATTTTTGTTTATGTTAGGTGGTGAGAGAGAACTTAAAAATATTGAAGCTATAAATGTCTCTGGAGACTCTATGGAGCCTACTTTTAGTTATAATGATATTGTATTTATAAACAGAGCAAAAAAAGATCTTAATCGTGGTGGTGTCTTTACCATTAAGACAGAAGCGGGTCTTTTTATAAAACGTGTCCAAACACGAATAGATGGAAAAATAGATATTATAAGTGATAACTCTGTTTACTCTACTCAAACACTGCAAGCAAATGAGATAGAAGTTATTGGTAGAGTAGTAAGTCGTTTTGGGGATGTTGATTAGGAGAATTTATGAGGTATATTTCTGGTTTTTTATGTAGTTTACTGTTGACAGGATGTGTAGCACCACAAGCTTCCATAAAAAAAGATAAACAGAAAAAAATGGCAATACAAAAAGTAGTTCAAGAGCAAACTATTTTAGATATAAGTGAAATACCTCAAGATGTATCTTTTTATACAAAAAATATAGGGGATCTTAATATAACTCAAGAGAGTTATGAGAAACACTATTTCAAAGTATGGAATCTCTCTAAAATAGATATCTCACTAGAGGATGTTATGTGGGCTCACAAACTTTTTAATGAAACAAATAGTTATGGAGAAAATCTACAGCTTCGTCAAAAAAGTTTTTTTGAGAACTTACTCTTAAATGCTAATTATGAAGAATTTGCTTCTCTTAACCGAACAGCTGTTACATTAAACCTCCTAAATATTCGAGCTATGCCTAGTGATAAACCTCTCTTTAGAGATCCCTCTAAAGCAGGGGAGGGTTTCCCTTTTGATTATCTTCAAAACAGTACTATATCTCCTAATAAACCTATTTTAATTTCACACTACTCCAAAGATAAAGAGTGGGTGTTTATAGAGTCTAGCTTTACTTTTGGATGGGTGAAAAGTAAAAATATTGTTCCTATTAAAAAAGAGTATACACTCTTATGGCAAGAGGCAAAGCAAATATTTATTAGGAGTGATAATGAGCCTATTTACACTACTACAGGAGAGTTTCTTTTTCGTTCTAGATTAGGAGTAATCTTTCCTTTGATTACAGAAGATGAAGAAAGTTTTACTGTGTTGAGTATCTCTAAAGATGCAGATAATAAAGCATATTATCAAAAATCAAAAATTTCAAAAGAGATAGCTTCTAAAAATCCACTAAAGTTTAATGCACAAAATATTGAAAAGATCATACGATTACTCTCTTTGAATACATATGGATGGGGTGGGATGTTTTCAGAGCGTGATTGTTCTGCAACTATAAGAGATTTTTATGCACCATTTGGTTTATGGCTTCCAAGAAACTCATATAAACAGAGTTTAGCAGGAAAAACTCTCTCCTTAGATGGTTTGAGTCAAGAAGAAAAACTTGATATTATTAAGCGAGAGGCAAAGCCATTTCAAACGCTACTTTATAAAAAAGGCCATATTGCTCTTTATGTAGGTTTGTATAAGAACAAACCTATCATTTTTCAAAATGTTTGGGGTGTTAAGACTAAAAAAGCAGGAAAAGAGGGACGATTTATCATAGGAAAACCTATTTTTAGTACATTAGAAGTTGGTAAAAACCTTTTTGATTTTGACGAAAACTCTTCAATGTTACAAAATCTAAAAACTATGACTAAGCTTTAATATCTAAGAGTGACCCTAACATCTCATCTTGAGTTTTAATTGCATTTATATTGAGTGTATTTACATCTTCTGCAACTATTAAATTTGTCATATTTTTGCTCAAGTCATCACTCTGCTTCTCTATACTTTTTGCTGTTGTATTTAAAAAAGATTGATTTGTTTGTAGGGAAGTAACATTTGATGATATATTCATATTTATCTCCTTGTCTGATATGTATTATATTACCAAGAAGATAAAAGAGAGATTAGAGGAAAAAACTAGTGTAAGTCTGCATTTAGTTTAATCTCTCTTGTAGAACGAGAAGCTGTAATTTCACCTGTAAGTGAGTTTTGTCTAAAGTGTAGACCACGGAAGAAAGAGAGTTGTTTTCCTTTGAAAACTTCGCCTTCCATATTTGCATTAGTATTTACTTCCATTATTTTTGCAAGTTCACTTGGGTAGATACCAATTTTTGTTCCCTCTAGGATAGCAAGACCAGCATCAATGATACAACCATCACCTAAAGGAATACCACATGTCGAGTTAGCACCAAGAAGACAGTTTTTACCTATTGAGATAGGATTTCCATCAGTACCACTTAAAACACCAAGTATAGAAGCACCACCACCAACATCTGAACCATCACCAACGATTGCAGAAGATGAAATACGACCTTCAACCATAACAGAACCAGTTGTTCCTGCATTGAAGTTAATGTATGAAGCACCTGGCATTACAGTTGTTCCAGCTGCAAGTTGTGCCCCAAAACGTACTTTAGAAGTATCTAAGATACGAGTATTGTCTTGAGGAATGATATGTTGCAAGAAGCGTGGAAATTTATCTACAAAATCAATGTGTGGGTACTCATTGGCAAGTTTAAGTTCGATTTCGAACTCTCTTAAATAATCAAGTTCAATTGGTTGACCAGCAGACCATGCAACATTTGGAAGTGCTCCAAATGCACCGTTTAGGTTAATATCTCTAAGAGGTACTTTGGCTTGTGAAATAGCATAGAGTTTTAAGTAAGATGCTTCTACACTCTGTAGTGGTGCATCATCAAAAATAAAACATATTTTAAACTCACCTTCAAAAGATCCATTACTTATGATCTGAGTATAAAGAGCAGAAATAACTTGAATATTTTTATGTGCATCACCATGTGCTTCATCAGAGTATGGAGTAAATGCAGCTAATGCAGCTTTTAAGAATGCTACATTAATATCACACACTACTTCTGTCTTGGAAAAGTCAACTTTCACACCTTGCTCTTCTAATGCTCTTACAAAAATAGCAGCACTTCCAAAGTTTTCATCCCAGTTTATTAAAGGGTATGTAGCTTGAAGTGTTTTATCTACATTAAGTTGCCCTAAGTCTACTCTTGCTATACCAAAAGCTAAAGGATCTCTATAACCCTCTGTAGTCGTTTTTATATCTTCTATAAGTGCTTTAAAAGCATCTGTTGTTTCTATAACTTCCATTGAATTCTCGCTTAATTTGTATTTATGCCTATTTTAGTTAGTTTTTCAGAGTGTTGTACCGTTTTTGTACCGCTTATCTAAAAAGTCTATCTTCATTTTTTCCTTGCGAGGTAAAAAATGAGCATATATTTCGAGTGTGATTTTAACATTCTCATGCCCAAGTGTTGCTGAAACCCACATTGGATCTATGTTATTGTTTAGCATCATGCTTGTGAATGTGTGTCGGCAACTATGTAAAGGTCTATGCTCTAAGTTTATCTTTTTTAATCTAATTGGGTTTATGGGGTAGTTAGTTAGCTCCTCCTAAACATATTTAACAATCGCCTATATTACTTCTATTGAAGTAGTTTTCCTGCTAAATAGCCACTAGCGAAGCTCCATTGTAAGTTATAGCCACCACATGGTCCATCAAGATTCATAATCTCACCACAGAAGTATAGACCTCTTATAAGTCTGCTCTGCATTGTTTTAGGGTCTATCTCTTTGAGGGAGATACCGCCTCTCGTTATCATCGCTAAACGAAACCCGTCATGTCCATTTATAGTAAGTGGTGTCCAAGCTAAAAGAGAAATAAGTGTTGCTTTTGATTTGCCTGAGAGTTTTTTAAAGCTTGTGTTTAGGTCAGCTTGGGCAAGTTTACAAAGCTCTATTGAGAGTGCTTGAGGGAGAAGGGTACTTATAAGTTCAACTATAGTAAAAGTAAGATTTTGAGCCGATTTTTCTTTTAAATGTTTACTGATTTGCTCTTCATTCATCCCTTTTGTAAGGTTAAGAAGAAGAGGTACTTCCCCATATTTTTTAAGGAGTGGTGTTACCTCTCTCGCAAAATCAAGAACCACAGGACCACGAATACCTGACTTTGTAAAGATAAGATCACCTTTTGCTCGAAGTTTCTTATGTTTTTTAAGATTGACTCGAAGTTCTACCTTTGCCATGGTATCGGCTCTACACTCACTAACCCAGCTCTCTTTTGTCTTAAGTGGCATCATAGCAGGAGAGAGTTCTGTTACTTTATGTCCTAGCTCTTCAGCAAGTCTATAACCATCACCCTCTGCCCCTAAAACAGGATAACCAAGACCACCAGTAGCAACTACTACATTGGGAGCTTTATATCTACTGTTTTGTGTTTTAACACCTTCTATATGTTCTCCTACTATTAAGAGTCGTTCTGCTTTTTGATTGCAGAGGATTTTTATGCCAACTCTAAGCATCTCTTTTTCTAAGCCTTCTATAATGGTAGAAGAAGAGTGTGAGGTAGGAAATATACGAAACCCATCAGGAGCATGTGTCTTAATACCTAGCTCATCCATAAACGCAACAAGTGCTTTGTTATCAAACGCAGCTAATGCATTTTGCATAAAGCGACCATCTCGACCAAAGTGAGACATAAACTCTTGATTATTGAGAGTATTTGTAAGGTTACAACGACCACCACCCGTAGCTTTAAGTTTTGCAGAGATATTGGAAAGCTTTTCAAGAAGAAGAACATTTTTGCCTTCTCTTGCTGCAACAATGGCTGCAATAATTCCAGCAGCACCCGAGCCTATTACTATGAGATCGTAAGTTTCATTATTCATAAGAGTATTTTAGTATAATTGGGTGAATGACAATAGGTGAAACAATACTTTAACCTTTAAATTTGCCAATTTTAGATAAAATATAAATTAATAATTTTAAATAAATGGAACACTTAATAAATGGCAAAAGCTAAAGCAACAAAAAAACAAAAAACTATGGAGGAGACTCTTTGGGCAGCGGCAAATAAGCTTAGAGGTACAGTCGAATCTAGCGAGTATAAACATATCGTTTTAGGGCTTATCTTTTTAAAGTTCATTAGTGATACATTTGAAGAAAGAAGAGAACAGCTTATAGCAGAAGATAAAGAAGCATTTATCGATATGGTTGAGTTTTACACTATGGAAAATGTTTTCTATCTACCTGAAGTTTCAAGATGGTCATACATAAAGCAACATGCTAAACAAGATAATATAGCTCTTAAAATAGACAGTGCCTTAGCTACTGTTGAAAAAAATAATCCATCGTTAAAGGGTGCTTTACCTGATAACTACTTCTCAAGACTAGATCTTGATGTAAGTAAACTATCTTCTCTTATAGATACGATTAACAATATAAACACTATAGAGGACAAAGGTCATGATATAGTTGGTCGCGTTTACGAGTATTTTTTAAGTAAGTTTGCCATCGCTGAGGGTAAAGGAAAAGGAGAGTTCTACACTCCAAAATCTATAGTAAATCTCATAGCAAACATGATAGAGCCATACAAAGGTAAGATATACGATCCTGCTTGTGGTTCTGGTGGAATGTTTGTGCAGTCTATGAAGTTTATAGATGCTCACAATGGAAGTAAAAAAGATATATCTGTTTATGGGCAAGAGTACACAGCGACTACTTATAAACTAGCCAAAATGAACCTAGCCATCAGAGGAATATCTGCAAACCTTGGAAGTGTCCCAGCCGATACATTTGGCAAAGACCAACACAAAGACCTAAAAGCTGACTTCATCATGGCAAATCCTCCCTTTAACCAAAAAGATTGGAGAGGAACTAACGAACTCTTAGATGACCCTCGATGGGCAGGGTACGACACCCCACCAACATCAAACGCCAACTATGCTTGGATACTTAACATGGTATCAAAACTCTCCGTCAATGGAGTAGCTGGTTTCATCCTTGCCAATGGTGCTTTAAGTGGTGGTGGCGAAGAGTATAAAATACGAAAGAAGCTTATTGAGAATGATTTAGTAGAAGCTATTTTAGTGTTACCAATGAAAATGTTCTATACAACAGACATAAGTGTGACTCTTTGGATACTCAATGCCAATAAAAAAGAGAGAACTTTTGAACAAAATGATGTAACTAAAACTCATAGAGATAGAACAGATGAGATACTTTTTATGGACCTACGAAAAAAAGGTGTATCGTTTGAAAAAAAATATATTCAATTTGACAAAGAGACTACCAATGAGATAGCATCAGCTTATAATTTATGGCAAAGTGATAAAAAAACTTATAAAGATGTTCCTGAGTTTTGTTACTCTGCTTCAAAAGAGGAAGTATGTAAAAAAGAGTTATTCACTCGTACCTAGTAAATATATTGAGTTTGTAAATAGAGATGAAAATATAGACTTTGATACGAAAATGAAATCATTACAAAGTGAATTTAAAACGCTACTTGAAGATGAAGAGAAATCTAAAAAAGAGTTATTAGAGGTGTTTAAGGAGTTAGGTTATGAACTCTAATCTAATAACAATAGAATATAAACAATGGATAAGCCAACTTAAACAAAAATTTCAACAAGCACAGATAAAGGCTTCAGTTCAAGTAAATAGTACACTTCTTGAGTTTTACTGGAATTTAGGGAATGATATAGTTGAGAAACAAAAAAATAGTGTTTGGGGTAGTGGTTTTTTAAAACAAATTAGTGAGGATTTGTCTCGTGAATTTCCTAATATAAAAGGATTTTCATATAGAAATATCAAATATATAAGACAATGGTTTATATTTTATTCACAATCAAATACAAATGGGCAACAACTTGTTGCCCAATTGCTTCAAATCCCTTGGGGACATAATATTTTTATAATACAAAAATGTAAAGATATAAAAGAAGCCCTTTTTTATGTGCAAAATACTATAAAATATGGGATAAGTAGAAGTGTATTAGTTCATCAAATAGAGAGTAGACTTTATGATCGAGAAGGCAAAGCTATCACAAATTTTGAAACTACTCTACCACCTCTGCAATCAGACTTAGCAAAAGAAGTTTTAAAAGACCCATACAATTTTGATTTTTTAACTATGACAAAAAATTACAATGAAAAAGAGTTAGAAGATGCACTTTGTGAAAATATAACAAAGTTTTTACTAGAACTAGGGCAAGGTTTTGCATTTGTAGGGAGACAATACAAACTACAAGTTGGTGAGAGTGAGTTTAGAATTGACTTACTTTTTTACCATTTAAAACTCCGATGTTATGTTGTAGTGGAGTTAAAAACTGTAGCGTTTAAACCAGAGTTCGCAGGAAAACTAAACTTTTACACAAATGCGATAGATGGGGAAGTCAAAGAGGCACAAGACAATCCTACTATAGGGATACTTATTTGTAAATCAAAAGAAAATATAGTAGTAGAGTATGCTTTAAAAGATTTAAATAAGCCACTAGGAATAAGTGAATACGAACTGACCGAAATCTTACCAAAAGAGTTTAAGTCATCACTTCCTAGTATCCAAGAGATAGAAAATGAACTTAGTAGAGATGTAGAGTGATGAGAGAAAATTATAAACCAATAGGTAACTATGTAAAACAAGTTAAA
>Ga0256838_1000373_pt1 | contig 28570 bp, 22 predicted proteins | sample 4571419metaG_FD_185978 | JGI IMG/M metagenome (GOLD analysis project Ga0256838, IMG submission 185978) | Hydrothermal vent microbial communities from Guaymas Basin, Mexico - 4571-419 | ecosystem: Environmental > Aquatic > Marine > Hydrothermal vents | place: Mexico: Guaymas Basin | collected... | reverse complement strand
TTTCTATATAATCTTTTATAATATCTAAATATTGTTTCATTGTTTTATTACTCATCTAGTTCATATATTAGACTTCTCCTAAAACAATAAATCTTCAACCATCCTTATCTTTCGGTTTCATAGGCTTTGTATCAAGGTTAATGATTGCACAAATTAGGTTCATCCTCAAACTGAATCTTTTTCGTCTATTTCTATATGGATATTTAGTGATTTTAAATACTTTAATCTTTGCATTTATCTGTTCAATAATTATTCGTTTTGATGATAGTTTATGATAAACATGAAGATGATGATGTAGGACTTTATGATACTGTTTTGAGTGCTGAAGATTATAGTGGTGATTTTGAGAATGAAATAAATGGAGCTAAGTTATAATGAGATTACGAGATGTTTAAATAATAATAAATGAAAATAATCAAAATCTGGTATAACACAAGGAAAAGATAATGAATATTTTAATAGAGTTAAGTTTGCAATTGATGAAATAAGTAAGCTTATAGATAAAGGTATGGAGTTTTTCCATCATAAATATTAACACAAAACAATATAAAAGTGTTTTCTTCCTTGAATATCAAGGGGATAGTCCCGAAGAAAATTTTACAAATTTAGAGCTACATCGAGAGTTAGAAGAAATAAATAAGTGAAAAGTAATGTTACAAATTTCTCTATATAAAATATTTACTTTTTAATTAAGACAAACTCACTATAATCACTTTAATAATTTAGAAATTACAAAGGTCATTATTTTGAGCGTACAATCCTTTACTCACCTACATCTTCATACCGAATACTCCCTCCTTGATGGAGCGAATAAACTTACAAATTTAGTTCCACGTTTAAAAGAGCTTGGCATGACATCGGTTGCTATGACTGACCATGGAAATATGTTTGGGGCTATAGACTTTTACAAGCAGATGACAAGTGCTGGAATTAAGCCTATTATAGGGATAGAGGGGTATATTCATAATGGTGAAGAGTTAAACGACAAAAGTACAAAACAGCGTTTTCATGTCTGTTTATATGCTAAAAATCGTAAGGGGTATGAGAACCTTATGTATCTCTCTTCTCAAGCCTATATCCACGGTATGTACTATTTCCCTCGTATTAACAAAAAAGAGTTGCGAGCACATAGTGAAGGACTTATCTGTTCAAGTGCTTGTCTTCAAGGTGAAGTGAGTTGGCACTTAAATCTAGCCAATGAGAGAAATGTTCGTAATGGTGCTTTAGGCTATGAGGGTGCATTAGAAGTTGCAAATGAGTATAAAGAGATTTTTGGCGATGACTTTTATCTTGAACTTATGCGTCATGGTATTGGAGATCAGCTCTTTATTGATGAACAGATACTCAAAATTTCTCGTGAAACAGGTATAAAAGTAGTTGCAACGAATGACACACACTATACCTATCCAAATGATGCACAGTATCATGAGGCTTTTATGTGTATAGGTATGAATAAACTCTATGATGATCCAAACCGAATGCGTCACTCAGTACATGAGTTTTATTTAAAATCTCCTGAGCAGATGGCAAGAATCTTTGCAGATATTCCTGAAGCACTTGAACATACACAAGAAATAGTAAATAAATGTGAAGCATTTGTACCCATAGTTAAAACACCAACCCCACCTAACTTTAAGTTTACAAAAGAGTATGCTCAAAAAGAGGGTTTAGATATAAACCATGAAGATGATGCCCCACTACCTGCTAATGCAAGTGAAGATGAGAAAAAACTTCATATGCTAGGTGCTGATAAAGATGATGCAGAGTACTTTATCTATAAGTGTCGTGAGGGATTAGTAAATCGTTTAAAGATAGTTCCAGAGGAACGCCATACTGAATATAAAGAGCGTTTAGAGTTTGAGATGGATATCATCAACTCTATGAAGTTCCCTGGGTATATGATGATTGTTTGGGATTTTGTTATCGCAGCAAAAAGAATGGGTATCGCTGTTGGACCGGGTCGTGGTTCGGCTGCTGGTAGTCTTGTTGCTTTTTCTCTTGACATCACCGACATCGATCCGATGAAGTATGATCTGCTCTTTGAGCGTTTTTTAAATCCTGAACGTGTAAGTATGCCCGATATCGATATGGACTTTATGCAAGCTCGCCGTGGGGAAGTTATAGACTATGTTGTTGAGAAATATGGTCGTAATCAGGTAGCACAAATCATTACCTTTGGTTCACTTCTTGCAAAAGGGGTTATTCGTGATGTTGCTCGTGTTTTAGACATGCCACTAAGCCAAGCTGATAAAATGGCAAAACTTATTCCTGATGAACTTGGAATTACTCTTAATGGTAAAACAAAGGGTGGTGAGTTTAAAGATGGAGCTTTTCAAAAAGAGCCTAAAATTTCTGAGCTTATTGAGTCTGATGCAAATGCTAAACGTGTTTGGGAGTTTGCAAAAAAACTTGAGGGACTCAAGCGAAACTCAGGGATTCATGCCGCGGGTGTTGTTATAAGTAATGAAGAGCTTTGGAAAAAGACACCTATTTATAAGCCGTCGGGTGAAGACACTTTTGTAACACAGTACTCTCTAAACTACATGGAAGATATTGACCTTATTAAGTTTGACTTCTTGGGACTTAAGACTCTTGATGTTATTCAAAATGCAGTAAAACTCATTAAACGCCGTTATGATTTAGATGTAAACTGGGATGAAATAGATGTGGATGATAAGCATGTTTATGAGGTGATTCAAACAGGTGAAACGGTTGGAATGTTCCAGATAGAGTCGAGTGGTATGCAAGATCTAAATCGACGTTTAAAACCTGATAATTTTGAAGATCTTATTGCGGTCTTGGCACTCTATAGACCAGGACCAATGGAGTCGGGAATGCTTGATGACTTCATCGAGCGTAAGCATGGTAGAAAGAAAGTATTTTATCCATTTGAAGAGGTTAGTTTTGATCTTTTAAAAGATACACTTGGTCCAACTTATGGGATGATTGTTTATCAAGAGCAAGTTATGCAGATTGTACAGATTATTGGTGGGATGAGTCTTGGTGGGGCGGACATCGTTCGTCGTGCCATGGGTAAGAAAAAAGTCGAAGAGATGGAAAAGTATAACCGACTTTTCTCTGAGGGTGCACAAAAACTAGGGCTTGACTATAAACTAGCATCTGATCTGTTTAAACTCATAGAGAAGTTTGCAGGGTATGGTTTTAACAAATCTCACTCAGCAGCCTATGCCATGGTTACTTTTCAAACAGCATGGCTAAAGACGTACTATCCAAACGAATTTATGGCAGCACTTCTTACATCAGACAAAGATAATACTGAAAAAGTAGTACGTTACATTGATGAAGTAAAACGCATGGGTATAGAGCTTGGGCCCCCTGATGTTTGTGACTCACAACTAGAATTTTCTGCTATCACTAAAGATGGAAAAGATATTGTTCTTTTTGGTCTTGGTGGTATAAAAGGAGTAGGTGAGGCAGCCATTCATGCTATGCTTGAAGAACGTGAAGCAAATGGTGACTACAGCTCGTGGCAAGACTTTGTTAATAGGATAGAGCCAAGTAAGGTAAATAAGAGAGTTATTGAGGCTATTATAAAATCGGGTGGTTTTGATAGATATGGTTTTAGTCGTAAAGCACTCCTTGACCAGATAGAACTCATAGTAGATACTGCTAAAAAAGCAAGTGAAGCAAAGAAAAATGCAGTGGGATCTCTTTTTGGTGATGATGAAGAGATTACTACGGTTGAGTTAAACCTTACAAATAAAGAGGAGTATGAACTCAAAGAGATCTTAGAGTTTGAAAAAGACACTTTAGGCTTTTATGTATCGGGTCACCCTATGGATGATTTTCGTGCAGAACTTGATGAGTTAAACTATACACTCTCTTCAGAGTTAGAGGGTGTAAAAGATGGTTCTCAGGCGATTTTTATCGGTAAAGTAGAAGAAGTTGTTATAAAAATGAGTAAGAAAGGAAATCAGTTTGGTATAGTGAACTTAATGGATTTTCATGGAAATATGGAGATAATGCTTTTTAGTGATAAGTTAGAAAAACTTGACGAGATGAATCAAGAGGAGCCTATAGCTTTTAAGGGGAGAATTACCCATACTGACTTTGGTCCTCGCATAAGCATAAGTAAAATTATGACTTTAAAAGAAGCAAAAAAAGAGACGAAAAAAGTCAAAAAAGAGGTGCAAGAAGCACCACCAGAACCTATAAATCTCTCTGTAAGAATGAGTGATGATAGTCTAATTTTAGATAATCTATATGCACTTATTCGACAAAATCCAGGTAATCGACCTCTTAGTATAACGATAGTCTCAAAACTTCATAATGTTGTAATAGATTCAGCGATTAGAGTTGACAGTAAGATTTTAGCTGCATTAGATGGAAATATAGAGGTAGATGTTTTATAATTTTTAATTTAATGTTATAATTAAACCAAGAAAGTTAAAATTTGGGGGAAATTACATGAAAAAAATATATATTGCAGGTCCTGATGTATTTGAAAAGAACTCTTTAGAAATAGGAAAAGAATATGTTGCACTCTGTAAAAAGTATGGTTTTTTAGGGCTTTACCCACTTGATAATGTTGTAGATTTTTCTCAAGAAAAGCATAAAATAGCACAAGACATATATGAAGCAAATGTAGCAATGATAGATTCAGCTGATATTATCATCGCTAATTTAAGTAGTTTTCGGGGAAAAGAGTCTGATAGTGGTACTATTTGGGAGTGTGGTTATGCATTTGCTCGTGGAAAAAAAGTGTTTGGCTATTTAGATAGGGAAGGGAACTATATAGATCAGTTTGATATGCTTTCTTTTGATAAAAAAGGGCGTTTTATAGAGGACTTTGATTATCCTGTAAATCTTATGATCGCTTCTAGTTGTGATGCTATCTTATATGGTTCATTTGAAGATGTTTTAAAATTATTAGCAGATCATAACCTATAATGAAGTATATATTCTTCTTTTTCTAAATCTCGCTTATTTTCAGGATAAAATGAAACCTTTAGAAAAAATTACTCTGCAACTCCGTTGGAAGTATCAGTTTAAAATATGTAGAGATTAGAACAAAAAAAGAGAAAAACAGGCTATTTATATTTATTAAAGATATTGCAGATGGATATACTATTTTTAAAATTACAATTTTACTCATCTTTATCAACCTTTTATATCTTTATCTATCATTAAAAAAACTCTATCTCTGTTTCTATACTATCTTCACTCCCATCTATAATGGTTATAATGGTACTTACATCATTTATCATAGATGAGTGAAACTCAAAAGCTTTTGTAAACTTTTTTTCTACAATCTTTGTACGCCACATTCGTAATACATAGATGAAACTCTCCAAAAGTGTTGCAATATCATTCACTTTATCTATAAAATTCTGAGGTGCATTATTTAAAAGTGCACCAAGTCTTTCTATCTCTTTATTTAGTTCATTGTAAGCTGGATATTGAGAAAGTATGGAAGCATAAGCTAAAAACATATTTCCAAGGAGTTGTATATTTGAGATCTGTAAATTGTTAGAGAGGCTAATGAGTACTGCTGCTCCACTAATATCTATTTCTAACTCTTTGAGTTCATTGAGATACTGCTCTTGTATATTTGCAGTTGAGAGATCTATCTCTTGAATTTTTTCTTTGTCCTCTTTAGAAATTTGTAAAAGTTTTGAGTCTAAAATACGTACTAAACTTTGCAACTCTTCGTTTTTTTGAGTAAGTGCTTTGTTTGAGAACTCTAAACTTTTTCTATACTCTTCTACCATTTTTTCATTAACTATATTTTTAGCAGTATAGTAGAGTGTTTCGAGCATATTATCTATATCTATGGGTTTTTGAAGAAATTGGCGTATGTTAAGGTTTATAAAGTTGATAAGAGAATCATTGTCATTATATGCAGAGATAATTATGATGTTTTGAAAAGGGTTTATTTCGCGTATCTTTTTTGTAAGTTCTATTCCGTCAAGTTTTGGCATACGGATATCAGATATTACAATGTCAAACTCCTCTTCTTTGTAAAGGTTCAACGCATCCTCTCCATTGTTTACAACACTTACAGATTTAAAAAGGAGACGAAAAAACTCAGCTGTCTGTATTTGAAGTTCCACATCATCCTCTGCATAGAGAATTTTTAAATCTTTTGTAAAGTTGATAGTCATATCTGTTGTAATCATACTCATACTAATCCTTATCTTCACTTTTTTGTAATATTAGAAGATATAATCTTATATTCTTCATTATTCATTCATAATTCTATGGAAAAATACATTAAAAGATAATAAGTATTACTTCTTTCGTGATATACTTTACTCTTTAAATTCGTAAACAAGGTATAATCTTATGAAATATCTCTTAAAACTCTTGGCAATTGTTATATTTAGTCTCACTACTGTAAATGCAGGTGACTTCTTAATGCCAGATAAAGCTTTTCAACCCTATGCAAAAGTAAATGATAAAATGCAAATAGAGACAGGTGTTGTCCTTGGAAAGGACATCTATCTTTATGCTAAAAAACTGACTATAGAGATAAAAGATAGTTCTCTCAGTATTCTTAAAAAAGAGTCTCCAACAACTTCAGAACATAGTGGTGAACAGGTTTATCTTACTTCTCCAAACTTTGTTATCTCTTTAGAAAATAAAGAAGCGCTGAAGGGGATGCAAAATCTTACACTTGTTCTCTCTTATCAAGGGTGTTCAGAAATGGGACTCTGTTATAACCCTTATACAAAAGAGTATCCTCTCTCTTTAGATGCTTCGAAACTTCCAACTATAAGTAGCTTACAAAAAGTAGAGAAGCAAATAGAAACAAAGAAAATTGAAAAAGAGGTAGTAGAACTCTCTGAAACAGATGCTATTGCAAATAGTATTAAATCTGGAAATATTATAGTTGTACTTCTTACATTTTTAGGTTTTGGACTTCTTTTAGCGATGACTCCTTGTGTGTTTCCTATGATTCCTATTATCTCAGGTGTGATTGTTTCTCAGGGTGAAGGGCTTACTACAAAAAAAGCATTTGCACTCTCTATTGTATATGTTTTAGCAATGGCTGTAGCTTATACCATAGCCGGTGTATTAGCAGGTCTCTTTGGTGCTAACTTACAAGCGGCCCTACAGATGCCTTGGGTTATTTACTCATTTAGTTTTGTTTTTGTAGCATTAGCATTTAGTATGTTCGGCTACTATGAGTTGAAACTTCCAGACTCTTTAGTCGCCAAAGTAAGTTCAGGTGGAGAGCGTGGTGGTTATGCTGGTGTAGCTATTATGGGATTTTTATCAGCGCTTATCGTTGGTCCATGTGTTGCTGCTCCTCTTGCGGGTGCTTTGGTGTACATAGGTCAAACGGGTGATGCTCTTCTTGGTGGTATGGCACTATTTTCTATGAGTATAGGTATGGGACTTCCTCTTATAGTTGTAGGAGTGAGTGCAGGTAAGTTTATGCCAAAACCAGGTGCTTGGATGACTATGGTGACGGCTATTTTTGGTATAATGATGTTAGGTGTAGCTATATGGATGCTTGAAAAAATAGTAGACTCATCTGTTACAACACTACTTTATGGACTTTTAGGTATAGGAACGGGTATCTACCTTGGGGCATTTGAGAAAGAGGGGCATGTCTTTAAAAAGAGTGTAGCCATTATAGTTTTTATCTATTCTACAGCACTTTTTCTAAGTTTCTTAGCTGGAGAAGCGAGTATGACAAAACCTCTTGGCTTCTTAAAAAATGCTTCTGTTGTGGCAACTACTACTCCAACTCAAAAAGAGTTAAAGTTTGAAGTAGTACAATCTATTTCTGAATTAGATGCATTACTAGAGAAAAATAAAGGAAAAAAGATACTGCTTGATTTTTCTGCAGAATGGTGTACCTCTTGTAAAGAGTTTGAAGAGATAACTTTTGTAGATCCTAAAGTGGTAGAAAAAATGAGTGAGTTTGTTCTTATTCGAGCGGATGTTACTCAAAACAGAGATGAGCAAAAAGCATTAAGTAAAGCTTATGGTGTTTTTGGACCTCCTGCTATTATCTTTTTTGATAAAAACTTAAAAGTTATAAAATGTAAAACAGTAGTAGGCTTTGTAGAACCAGCAGAATTTTTGGCACATCTTAACTCCCTATAAGGAATAAAAATGAGAAAAATAGTTTTACTATTTGTAGTTCTAATTACATCTGTTTTTGCAGATGTAAAATATGTAGATATCTTTGATGCTTACGATAAAGCGCAAGCAGAAAATAAAATAGTTATGGTGATGTTGTCACAGCAAGGATGTTCTGGTTGTGAGTATATGGAAGAGATTGTTTTTAATAACAAAGATGTAGTAAAATCTTTAAAAAATAACTTTGTAGTCGTTCATGTAGATGTTTATAAAGATGGAATTCCTGATGGTTTAGAGTTCTTTGCAACTCCTACATTCTACTTTTTAGATGCCGATGAAAATGTACTTAAACGTATGAATGGTGGAGAGAATGCAAAAGATTTTGCAAAAACCTTACAATCTATAAAGAAGAAGTAGTTTTGTAAAAAAGACAAGCTTAATAAAACATATATTATGGTTTATATTTTGACTTAGATTAAATTAAGATATATTATCTCAGGTAGAGATGAAGTAGAAGAAGTTTATCTTCTTCCTCTTCCTCCACCATTACGGCTTCCACCACCACGAGGTTTATTTCTAGCCCCACGATTTCCACCCATGTTAATAGCTTCTGCTTTGATGCTAGGATCTGGTTTAAAACCTTTTAGCCATACTTTTGGTATATCTTTTTTTATAAGTTTCTCTATTCCCGCTAAGAACTCATCTTCATCAACACAAACAAGACTTATAGCTTCACCTTTGTTACCTGCACGACCTGTTCTACCTATACGGTGCACATAATCTTCACTTACATTTGGAAGTTCATAGTTGACAACATGAGGGAGTTGGTCTATATCTATTCCACGAGCAGCGATGTCTGTTGCAACTAAAACACGAGTTTTCCCTGCTTTAAAATCAGCAAGTGCTTTTGTTCTAGCATTTTGACTCTTGTTTCCATGAATAGCAGCAGCCGTTATGCCATCTGTTTCAAGTTGCCCTGTAAGACGATTTGCACCATGTTTTGTACGTGTAAAAACTAAAACTTGTTTCCAATCTCCCTCTTTTATAAGGTGCGTGAGTAGTTCTCGTTTACGAGACTTATCTACATGATAGATCGCTTGTTGCACTATTTCACTTGAAGCATTTGTTCTTGCCACCTCAATAAGAGTAGGGGATTTTAAAAACTTGTTAGAGAGTTTTTTAATGTCATCTGAATATGTAGCAGAAAAAAGTAGTGTTTGACGCTGACTTGGTAGAACTGCCATCACTTTTTTGATGTCATTTACAAAACCCATATCAAGCATTCTATCTGCTTCATCTAAGATAAGAAAATCAACTCCAGAGAGGTCAATAGTCTTTTGGTTGATATGATCAAGTAGACGACCTGGAGTTGCGACAACTATGTCGACTCCTCTACGAAGTGCTACTAGTTGAGGGTTTATTTTTACTCCACCAAAGATTACTGTAGAAGTAAATACTGTATGCTTTGCATAAAGAGATATACTCTCACCTACTTGAGCAGCAAGCTCACGAGTTGGTGTTAGAACAAGTGCTTTTATCTTTCTTTTACCCTTATGTTCATGATGTTTTGAGCGAAGTAGAAGCTCTAGCATTGGGAGGGTAAATCCGGCAGTTTTTCCTGTTCCTGTTTGTGCACCAGCTAAAATGTCTTTGCGTTTAAGTATAACGGGGATTGCTTGCTCTTGGATAGGGGTTGGGTTTTCGTAGCCTTGCTCTTTAATTGCTTTTAAAAGAAGCTTGTTGAGGCCTAAGTCGTTAAATGTCATAAATTTCCTAATGATTTGTATATTTATTCATAATAGCATAATTTTTGCTGAATGTCGCTATAATTTCATAATTAATATTTAGGAACTCTACATGTCAGCAAATGAAATCACAATAAAAGCGGGAAATCACCGTATATACCAATGTCCAAACGATAAAAAAATAGCACTTATAAATAAAACTATAGAAGAAAATAAAAAACTTGATATTGTTGTAGTCTGTTCATCAGATGTAGCAGCACTTAGAGAATCTCTTGATTCTAAGGATATAAGAGTTGTTGAAGATAGAGAGCTTGTAAAAGATAAAGAGTTAAGATGTGAGTTTCTTATTGGCTATGATATGCCTATAAAAGCTATAGTATATATGGCTCGTGTCTCTCGTGCATCACAAAAAGCAGTTATGCTTTTAAATGAGAGTGAGCAGAGACTTCTTCACTCTATAGAGACACTTCTTGGTCGTGCTATTAAGCAAGAAGCGATTGAGGGCTTTATGTATGAAGTTCCTGAAAAAAAAGAGGAAGACCCAAACAGAAGAAAAGCTCTTACAAAAGATCAGATCACAGAGATAGCAAGAAAACGCCATGAAGATGCTACGGTTGATAAACCTAAACAAGAGTACTCAGATAAGCCTAAACGTGACTTTAAAGATAAGGGTGACTTTAAAAAAGGTTCTAGTGATGATAGATGGGCTAAAAAGAAAAAAGAACCAAATAAATACTTAGGTAAAGATGAAAATGGAAAAGCTATTTTTTCAGGAAAATCTGGTGATAGAAATCACCGACATGATGGAACACCAAACAATAGATTTGATGCACCAAAAGCTGGTGGAAAAAGAATTAGTATTAAAGCTCGTAAGCCTAAAGACGAGAAGTAAGTCTAAACTTCTTTTATTAGTTCAGCAACTCTCACCGAACTACCATTTTTAAGATACTCTCTTAAAATTTGAGAGTTTTTTAAAAACTCTTCTCTCTTAAAGTTTTTAAATCCATCCACTAAATTCTCTACAGTAACATTATCTTGAAGATATTCAGGGTGAAGTTGTATATTTCTATGTTTTTTAAGCATAATATTTCCAAGTCCTACGAACTCTATTTTTACTAAACGTGAGCCTATGAAGTAGTCTAGGGCTTTTGCTTTGTAAGCTAAAATAAAAGGAGTCCCAATAAGTGCTGCTTCGAGTGTTGCTGTGCCACTACATATAAATGCAAAGTCAGCTTCGTAGAGACTCTTATGTGCATCATAAGATATAGTGTAGTTATCTGTATTTCCATAAAGTTCTTTGATCTCCTCTATAGAGAAATGCTTTGGAATAATAAAAGTTGCATTTAAGTTAAGTTTTTCTATAACACCTTGAAAAATAGGCATAAGTCTTTTTATTTCGCTTTTACGACTTCCAGGCATAAAAACAATGTTTTTTATCTCACTACTGAGTTGGGTCTTAAATGTTGTAATTTGATCAAGAAGAGGATGTCCTACATATTCTATATTTGCGTTTGTTGGGTAGTAACTTGGCTCAAAAGGCAAAATAGAAGCGAGCTTATCTATGGTTTTTGCAAGAACTGGTATGCGTTTTTTTTTCCATGCCCAAGCTTGAGGAAGAATATAGTAGATAATCTCTTTTTTTGGATAACGTTTTTTGAGCTTTTTAGCGAGTGGTAGATTAAAACCAGATGAGTCTATAAGTAAAATTTTATCTGCTTCTTTTGCAAGTTCAAGCATATCATCAGCCAGTTTAAAAAAGAATCTTAGTTTCTTTAAAGCATCAATAATTCCCATAATTGCAAGACTTTGTAAATCTATCATTGGATTTCCAAGTTTTTTATCAAAAATACCTAAGAATTCTACATTATCCCCAAGCTCTTTTTTTAGAGAAGTTAAATGGACATTTGCGGAGTGTTCGAGTGCAGAGACTAGGATTTTCATAGAGATTAAGCCTTTTTCTTTTATAATGTCGCAATTATATCTAAGGTGGTCTGAAATGGTTATTACTAATGCGATAGTTTGTGATGTCAATGGAGAAAGAAGTGTTGATGTTCGTATAGAAGAGGGAGTTGTTACAGAAATAGGTGAAAAGCTAGTTGATGCTAAAATAGTGGATGCTAAGGGTGCATATCTTCTGCCATCTTTGGTGGATGTAAATGTAAGACTCCTTGACTCAAATCTAAATGCTAAAAATATTAAATCTGTTTCAGAAGAAGCAAAAAGAGCTGGAGTAGGGCATATTGTTTTAAATGCAGATGCTACACCTGCTATAGATGATGAAGTTGTTTTAGAGTTTGCACAGCACGGTGTATCTTCTAGTTCAGGTGCAAAAGTAGACTTAATGCTTAACACTCTTAAAGATGACATGACACTTTCAAATATTGCAATTTTACTTAAAAAAGGTGTAGCAGCACCCTATATGAGTACGATTGCTAAAAATAACATAGCTATTAAAATAGCAGAGTATGTTCAGATGTATGGAGTAACACTCTTTTGTAAGGCGGAGGATAACTCTCTTATAAATGCAGGTGTTATGCTTGATGGTGATGTGAGTTCTAAGCTTGGTCTTGCAGGTATTCCAAACTTAAGTGAAGTTCTACATGTCTCTCGTATGATAGAGATAGCAAGACACTTTAAGATAAAAATTCTTTTCAAAGCAATAGCATCCCCCCGCTCTGTAGCACTTATAGCCAAAGCGAAAGAAGAGGGAGTTAGTGTGAGTTGTGAGGTGAGTATTCATCATCTTACACTCTGTGATGAGGATTGTGAAGGTTTTAACACTATGGCAAAACTTGATCCACCTTTAGCAAGTCGAGATGATATGCTTCTTTTACAAAAAGCATTAAAAAATGGAGATATAGATATAGTAACAACACTGCATCAACCAAGCTCACCAGTTAACAAAGAAGTGGCATTTTTTGATGCCTCTTATGGATGTGAGGGCTTAGAAAATGCACTTGTAAACTACTATGAAAAATTTGTCAAGAGTGGCTTAATTAGTATGAAAAATTTAGTGAAATTTGCGGTAAAAAACCCAGCAGAATCTATAGGAAAAAAGGCAGGTACTATAGAGGTAGGAGAGAGAGTCGACTTAGTACTTTTTGATAGGAAGAGTAAAACTATAACTCCTATGAGTTAAGAGTTTTACTCTCTAAATGTTGTTAAATACTCTTGTATAGATCTCTCCACTTTTTTGATAGATTCATCTATAGTTCGTTTTATGATAAGAGTATTTTTTAGATACATTAGCTCTTGAAAATGCACCATCGATAAGCCCTGTACTTTTACATAAAAGATATTTATATTAATTAAGACATTCTTTTGCCACTATAATGATTAGTGAGGGAGAAGATATATTATGAGTAAGTAGTATGTTAGGACATAAGAATTCTAACATTACATTAAAGTCATATGCAAAGGCATACGACATATCAAGAGATAAAGACTCAAAGAAACAGAGAGCTTTATTTTTAAACAAAGGGCATAGTATGGGCATACTTAATAATGTGACATACAATGAACCCCTTAAAATAGGAGAAAACTAGTGAAAATACGAATCTATTACGAAGATACAGATACAGGTGGTGTTGTTTATCATTCAAATTATTTAAACTTTTGTGAGAGGGCTAGGAGTGAAGCTTTTTATGAAAAGGGAATAACTCCTGTTTTAGAAGGTGGCCATTTTGTTGCACGTCGTGTTATTGGGGATTTTTTTTCTAGTGCTAGACTTGGAGATATACTTGAAATTAAAAGTGAACTTTTACAGATGAAAGCAGCATCTTTTAGTGTAAAACAAGTTATTTATAAGGGTACTGAAAAATTATTTGAATTAGAGATACTTTTAGCGTACATCACTTTTGAAGGAAAACCTCAAAAAATTGATGCTACTACTAAAGAGTTATTGTTGAGTCTCTTCTAAAGTTTTATCTATATCCAAAAGCTTAGGGGCTCGGTATGGTCGCTTATAAGGTTTAAACTTAGAGTGTGATGCTTGTAATAGTTCAATGTCATAAATCATTTGATTTTGCACTATTTTTGTACTGTATATTCTAGATTCACTGGTAATGAGTGAATAGAAGTAATCTATTCCAACTGTAGTTGTGTAGTTAATCCAGTCATACACAATGTTATTTCCAAGGAGTGTGTTTGTTTCTATAAGAACATTATTCTGTTCAGTAATAGAGTTAGCAACTACCATATCTTTTCTATCAATATACTGAGTCATTGAAAGGAGTAGGGGGTCATAATTTATTTGTGTCGAGAGTATATTTGTAGTGTTTGTGTCATAAAGTGTTAGTTGGGACATAATCATACCACTTTTTATAATAGGAGTATTTATAAAGAAAGAAGCATTTATAATCTTTTCATTATCTTTTAGATAAGACTCTAAGTTCGTTGTACGTCGCGAAAGTGTGTAGTTTATAACTTTTTTCTCTTCTTCTACATTTTTTTGTTCATCAAAAAATACTTCATCTGGAGCTACTACTTCATCCTCGAAAACACTCATAACTTCACCAAAGAAAGAGCTTGAACTAGAAGAAGGTATATTTTCTTCTACTTTTTCTATTGGAGTAGGGTGTAAAAATTCTTCTTTTTGATACTTTGCAAGCCGTTTTCCTGTTGCTGAGTTATCGGAGAAAATGACAAGAGGGGAGAGTGCTTCTTTTAGTAAAAGTTGACTCTGTGCCGCATAGTCAATTGCCCCAAAGGTAAGATATGGTGAAGTAGTATTTACATCTTTTTTATTGATTGTTGGGAAATAAATATGTAGAGATGGATTTATCTCTATAATATTTTCAACACCCTCTTTTGTAAGTGGTGCAATAACATAGTTAAATCCATCTGCTTGAACTTTATAAAGGGTTTTTTGTAACTCCTCAAAATTTTCACTTGTTAGGTTATAACTTTTTAAAGCAAAAGGGTGGCTCTTTGTCATAAGGTAAGCAAAAGTTGCCTTTGTTGTAGATGAAGCATATTTTCCTATTTTAGATACGGGTAGCAGCATTGCTATTTTCAGTTTTTTACCATTATGGAAAGATCCAAGATTTAAAATAGAAACAAACATGATTCGTGCTTCATTCTGTTGCATATTATCAAGTTTATTGTGGGCATGAGAGAGAAAGGAAAAAATTTGTCCATTATCAAGGTACCCTTGCATACAACTTTCATCACATTCGTAAGGATCAAGGTTTTGTATATATGTTTTTGGTAATGGAATATTTGAAAGCATAAAGCTTTGAGCTATTAAACCTAAAGGCATAAGAGCTAGGAGTAGTTTTTTCATTTAAATCTCTTTCATAATGTTGTTGCAAATTTTATCATTCTAATAAGAGAGTTATTATAGCCATAATGAACTTATTGGTAAATGAATTGACTACTACTTTTTTTTAAATACCAAAATCTTAACAATAAATTGCTACAATTTATAATGTGATATTATAGCCTTTAAATGGCTGAGTTGTAAGGATATTATGCAATTGTAGATGGTTTTGGAACTGATAAATCAGCATATAATAGAGTGTTTGAACTTAAAGCAGAATTTATAAAAGAAGAAATTTATGAAATAGTTAAATCCTTGGGAGTAGACTATTCTCAAGGATATTTTATGGGAAAACTTGCACTTACTCTTGAATAAGATCAAACTCTTGCGGAAAGCTTGGTAGGAATAGATTTTTATTAATATTTTTATTTTGCTCCTGCTTTGAAAAAGTAATAAGTGTATCGTTATCAAACTCATCCGTATAAGAGATACTAAAGAGTTTAAAATCTCTTAGTGTAATAATGTACTTTTGTTCTTTAAAAATTGTCAAATACTTATTTTTTTGAATCTCTTTGGCATTTTTAATAAGGTTGAAAAAATCATACTCACTGCTTATATGTTTTACAATAACTTGTTCTATTTCAGGTTCTACTATAGTTACAGTATTATCAACTATATAGATGCTTTTTTTTACAGGGCTTGTATAACTCCAAAGGGCTGATTTTGGTTTTATGGATATAACATGTCCACTATAGAGTAAAACTTTTCCTTTTTCATCTTTAATTTCTTGTTTGAAATCTGCTTCGAATGAGTTTATATTTAATATATTAGAGAAAGCAATCGTGTATATAAATGTTAGAAGAAAAAAATATTTCAATATTAGTCCTTTAATCTTTTTTGGTATGAAAAATTATAGCGAATTATTCATTTATACTTTATATTAGGATAGATGTGCTAAAATATTAGCAATTAAATTATTACTATATAGTTTATTATATAGTAACTTATATAAGGTTGCAGATGCTACAAGCATTAATAGGAAAGGTCTTTGGTACATCAAATGATCGTGAATTAAAAAAATATGTAAAAAAAGTAAAAAGTATAAATGCACTAGAGTCGAAATATGAGTCTATGAGTGATGAAGAGCTTAAAGGTGCATTTTCTAAATTAAAAGAGAGTGTTATTCAAGAAAAGAGTTCTTTGAATGAAGCACTTGAAGACTCTTTTGCTATAACAAGAGAAGCGAGTAAGCGTACACTGGGCATGAGACATTTCGATGTACAGCTAATTGGCGGAATTGCTTTGCATGAAGGTAGAATAGCAGAAATGAAAACAGGTGAAGGAAAAACACTTGTTGCGACTTTAGCAATTACATTAAATGCAATGACTGGAAAAGGAGTTCATTTAGTGACTGTAAATGATTATCTTGCTTCTCGTGATGCTTTAGAGATGGAACCACTCTATAATTTTCTGGGTTATAGTGTAGGAACTATTTTAGAGACTATGAATGACCCTTCTGAAAAAAAAGCCGCATATGATGCCGATATTACTTATGGGACAAATAATGAGTTTGGTTTTGATTACTTAAGAGACAACATGAGTTACTCTCGTGATAATATGGCACAAAGAGAGCATAACTTTGTAATCGTTGATGAAGTGGATTCTATTTTGATAGATGAAGCAAGAACACCTCTTATTATTTCGGGTCCAACAAATAGAAATATGCAAGATTATGTAAGAGCTAACAGTGTAGCAAAAGCATTAGAAAAAGAGACTCACTTTACTGTTGATGAAAAAGATAAGGTTGTTCTTATAACTGAAGAGGGTATAACAAAAGCTGAAGAACTCTTTGAAGTAGATAATCTTTATAGTGCTGAGAATGCTTCACTTTCACATATCTTAGATCAAGCACTGAAGTCTAACTATCTTTTTGAAATAGATGTTGACTATGTTGTCCGTGATGGGGAAGTCATGATTGTTGATGAGTTTACTGGACGTATTAGCGAGGGAAGACGTTTTTCCGAGGGTCTGCATCAAGCACTCGAAGCAAAAGAGGGTGTTGAAATAAAAGAAGAGACACAAACATTAGCAGATATCACATTTCAAAACTATTTTAGAATGTACAATAAGCTTGCTGGTATGACTGGTACAGCAGAAACTGAAGCTACAGAGTTTGGGCAAATTTATAATCTTGATGTTGTCTCAATTCCTACAAATATTCCTATTGCAAGAAAAGATTTAAACGACCTAATTTATAAAACGGAAGAGGAAAAGTTTGCCGCAGTTATAGAAACCATAAAAAAACTTGGTGAAACTGGACAGCCTATTCTTATAGGTACTGCAAGTATTGAAAAATCAGAACTTCTTCATTCAGTGCTCAAAAAAGAGAAAATTGCACATACTGTACTCAATGCCAAAAATCATGCTCAAGAGGGTGAGATTATTAAATCTGCTGGAGTAAAAGGTGCTGTGACTATTGCGACAAATATGGCAGGACGTGGTGTTGATATTAAGGTAAATGATGAAGTTCGTGAACTTGGTGGTCTCTATATCATCGGTACAGAGCGTCACGAAAATCGTCGTATAGATAATCAACTTCGTGGTCGTTCTGGTCGTCAAGGTGATGCGGGAACTACACAGTTTTACCTCTCACTTGAAGATAATCTACTTCGTATATTTGGTTCAGATAAAATCAAATCAATTATGGAACGTCTTGGTGTTGAAGATGGTGAGTATATAGAGTCAAAAATGGTGACTCGTGCAGTTGAAAAAGCACAGAAAAAAGTTGAAAATATGCACTATGAAGGACGTAAGCAGATTGTTGAATATGATGATGTTGCGAATGAACAACGTAAAATTGTATATAAATTTAGAAATCAACTCCTTGATCCAGAGTATGATATATCTGCAAAAATTGCTGAGATTAGAGAAGAGTATGTAGCTCATCTTCTTGAACTTTCAGATATTTTTGATGGAGGAGCACAAGAGGACTTTAATGTTAAAAAACTTTCAGAACTTCTTCTTGAAAAAACAAACCTTGAAGTAGACTTGTCTACACTAGAAGAGCTAGAGTTTGATGGTTTACTTGAAAAAGTGATTGAAATACTCAAAACAACTTATGATGATAAGATGAGTGTGCTAGAAGAAAATGTTCGTCAAGATATAGAAAAAGAGTTCTATCTTAAAGAGTTAGATAGCGCTTGGAGAGATCATCTTTATGAAATGGATAGTATGAAAACAGGAATTCGTCTTCGTGCTTACAACCAAAAAGATCCTCTTGTCGAGTATAAAAAAGAGAGTTTTAATCTCTTTACAGAGCTTATTAGTGAGATAAAATTCAACACTATTCGTACACTACAGATTATTCAGTTTAGAGTTGAATCAGCAGAAGAAGAAGCAGCTGCAATTGCCGAAAAAATGGCAGTAGAACAGCGACAACAAGAAGCACAAATGCAACTTAATCATACTGAAGATGATGAAAGTTCTTTTAATGAAAAAAAAGTTGCTAGAAATGATCCTTGTCCATGTGGTAGTGGTAAAAAGTATAAACAGTGCTGTGGTAAAAGTGGACCTAAAAAAGGTGTTTTTGCCTCTTGAAAACATCTTTAATTACCTATTTAGTAAGAAGATTTTTGCGTTTTGATAAAGATCAACCTTTTATCTTTCTTTCTGCACTTCTTGCTTTTTTAGGTATTACCTTGGGTGTTATGGTTCTTTTAATCGCCATGGCACTTATGAATGGCTTTGACAAAGAGTTTAAAAATAAACTCACAATTATGAACTATCCCTTAACAATTATTCCTAAATTTTATGGCAGTGTCAATGATGATTTACTTATTGACTTAGAATCAAAATTTCCAAATTTATTATTTAGTCCCTATGTCCAATCATCGGTGATGGTGAGAAGTGGTTCCAAGCTTGAAGGTGGTTATCTTTTTGGTGTTAACTTTGAAGATGAAGCTAAGGTAAATAGTGTACTGAATGATGCAATTTTAAATCATCATTTTAATAAATTTGATGTACTGATTGGGAAGAGTTTAAAACAAGAATTTTCTCTTTATCTCGATGAAAAACTAATGTACATATTTACAAATGTAGAACCAGGCGGACTCTCTATAACTCCCAAAATAAAACGGTTTAAAATAAAGTCAGTCTTTGATTCTGGGCTTTCTGCTTATGATAAAGCTTATAGTTATACAACATTAGAAGCACTGCAAACTATGATGCATATGCCAAGTAATATGTATGATGGAATTCATATATATTCAAAGAACCCACATCAAGATATTGTAAAAATAAAAGAAATACTCCCTATTAGTGTTGTTGTAAAAGGGTGGTGGGAAGATAACCTTAACTTTTTTGCAGCATTGGAGATGGAAAAAGCATCACTTTTCATAGTTCTTATGCTAATAATCTTAATAGCGGCTATTAACATCATATCTTCACTTCTTATGACAGTGATGAATAGAAGAGGGGAAATAGCACTTCTCCTCTCTTTAGGAGCTACAACAACTGAGATAAAAAAAGTCTTTTTATATCTTGGTGTTATTATAGGTATTGGTGGTATTTTGGCTGGTATTTTTCTTGGTTTGAGTGGTATTTGGATACTGAGTACTTTTGATATTATTTCATTGCCTGCTGATGTTTATCCAACAGCAACACTTCCATTAGATTTAACACTTACAGATTTTACACTTATTGTGGTAGGTGCATTTTTTATTGTTCTTGGATCTTCTTATTATCCTGCAAAGAAAGCAAGCGAGGTTGATATTTTAACTGTTCTTCGTAACGAATAAATATCTTACTTACTCTTGTTATCATCTATTGCATCTTTAATAAGTTTAAAAGGAAGAGAGAGAGTTCTTTTGATTATATTAAGTGGTGCTACAATAACTTCTTTTGCTATATCTGATTTTATTTCAGAATTTGAAATATCCCCTTTTATGCTTAATGTTGTTGAGAGTCTATCTCCATCTAAAATTAGATAACCAACAACGGGAACTTGAGATAAACTACTACCCAAATCTGTTTTTAAATTGAGAGTTATATCCATTTTATCTGTATTAAAATCAACACTTCCTTTTCCAAGTATATCTATCTCTTTAGAGTGCAAATATATATCGCTTAAATTAAATATATTATTTTGTGCAGAAAATTTTAAATAAGCATTATCTATAAAAAGTCCTTTATTGCTATATCCAGGAACTGAAAAAGTTATCAGGGAGGGTACGGTATTTACAAAAGCTAAGATGTTATTTAGCATTTTATACTCTTTAATGTTTGTCTTATTAATATAAAGAACACCTTTATAGTTATTTAGTGAGCCTTCTATAGCAAAATCTAAAGAGCCACTATTAAATTTAGATAAAGAAAATAATTCATTCATAAATTTATCATTAAAGTTTTTTCCAAATAGATTAAATTTTTTATCTTTAAGTTTAACTCCTGCCTGAGCCCCTTTATACTCTAAATTAGCTAAAAAGACTTTATTTTGAAACTTAAGAGTAAGTGCATCATAAAGTATTTTTCTATGTTCATCAACATATATATAGGACTCTTTTGTTGTAAGTGAAATATCTAAAGGCTTACTCTGTGTAGCTGTATTCTCAATATTTTGAGACATTCTAATAGCTTCAAAGATGTTTACAACACTATGATTAAGCGCTACATCTATTGTATCTTTTACTTCAATGTTGAGTGTATCATTAAGAGTTACATAAACCTTTTCTTTATATATTTTCCCCTTTAAACTATAATTGTCAACAGGTATACCGTTTGAAACAAGAATTTTAAAAGGGTATACAATGTTAGATTTAAAACGAGTATATTTATCATTTTTATTTTTATATAATGTAAAATTTCCTTTTGAAATATGGAATTTTTTCAAAAATGGTGAATTATTAACAATACGATTTAAAGAGTTTATTTTTAAACACCATCCTGTATCTTGTGCTGAAAAGCTAGCACCTATCTCTTTAGAGTCAAGTTTAATACTATTGTCACTGTTAGTAATTCCTATTAATATTTTTTTCTTAGTATATAAAATTTTATTACTATTAGGATCTTTTAATATAAATTTACTAAGGCTGACATGTGATTTTTTTGTTTTTATATTATATTTGGCATATATCTTGGTAGTAATATACTTTCCTATCTCTATTTCTGTATGTTTGAGTGATACCTCTTTATCTTCTAAAATAGCATACAAATTATTTATTTTATATTTCGAACCTGTTAGACTAAAGTGAATAGTATCATCAGAAGAAAATATCATTTTATTATCAATATATTGAATATTAATTGGAGTATTTGATTGTGTAAATTCCACTCCATCATAATGGAATGTTAATATATCTAATTTAAGATTACTTAAAAGGGTTTTGAGATGAACACTTCCTGAGACAAATGCAGTAGTAATATTAGGAAGTGTCACAAATGTTGCTGGAATTGTTAATAGGAATTTATTAAGATCAAGAGAAATTCTTACATCATCAATCTTTATTAGCTCTCCTTTATATTGCCACTCTGACTCTGCTATATCTATAAAATCACCATTTGGAGTAATGTTGTACACTGCTGTAAGTGGATCTTCTATTTTAACATTTGTAACTCCAGCTAGAGCAATATCTTCAACTCTAAAAAGAATTTTTCCTTTTGAGTGTTTTGCATTATAATTTAAATCTACATATACTTTTGCAATATCTTGATATTTAGCATACATATTTTTTATAGAAACATCATAGTTATCAACTTTTATTACAGCATCAAAAATATCAATATTAAGCCCTAAATAATCAAAGTTAGCCTTTTTAGTAGTAAATGTACCCTTTGCATCGATATCAATGTTGCGTAAGCCTATCTCTATTGTTAAGTCTGTATTTACAATACCACTCTTCTGTAAAAAAGGAAGTTTAATTTTATATGCTTCTAAAATTTTGAGAATATCTTTATTTAACATTGCATTAAAAAGAAGATGAAGTGTAAGTAGTTCTTCTTTTTTTGTAAAGTCGATTTTAATCCAACTTTTTCCTAAAAAGTTGCCATACGAGTAAGCCTCCTTAGGAAATATATATAGTATGCCCTCTTTAAATTCTAATAGAGTGTGTTTCGTATGAATAGCATCAAGATTGAGATTATAGGTATAGTTGAGATTTTTAATATCTATTTTAATATGAACATTTTTAATAGCTTCATCCATCTTATCATACTTTAAAAATCCATAAAATGATTCAATTGAGATTGAAGACATGTCAATGGCATCATATACCCAAAAATTTACTGCTTTTGGGAGGTTTGCTAACTGAATAATATGTTGAAATTTTTTTAGATCTGTATGACTCTTTATTTTATAAAATAGTTTTTTTGTATCAGCAAAAGAAAAAAGTGTAAGTTTTGCTTCATTTGCAATGTTAAAATTAAGCTTACTATATATTGCTATCTCTTTTGCATTAAAATAAAGATTACCTCGGATAGAAATATCACGTGTTCTATCTGTAAAATGATTGATTTTTAAATGAATACTATTTTCATTTAAAAATATTGAACTACTTATATTAATATCATTAGAATTAGCAATAAAAAAGCTATCTTTCCCTTCTTTAAAGTGAAAAGAAGCATTTATATCTTTATATGTTAAATTCTCAACGGTGATTGATTGAAACCACTCAGTCGTATGAGAAATTGATTTTAAGTAGCTTTGAATATTTTTATAGTTTATTGCCGTTTTTTTAGTTTCATTTGAATCAAAAATAGTTATATTTTTAATAGAAATTTCTATTTTTTCATCTATTTTTATGTATAATCCATTAAATGAAAGAGTAGAAAATTTTGCTTCTTGGATAAAGATCCCATTTTGAAGTAATAAAAAAATCAGAGAAAGTAACAAAGAGATGAAAATGAAAAAACTTACAATAGTAAAATATGTTTTAGATATTATATTGATTATTACTTTATCATCCATCTATTATCTAACTCTCCCAATTAAAACCCCTAAAGTACTCTATATTCAAAAGGGTTCTGTTAATGGAATTATAGCACAAATGCAAAGGAATAATTATGATGTATGTAAGCTAGATTCATTTTTTTTAAGGCTTTTTGGATCGCCACAGAGTGGCTGGATAAATATGAAAACAAATCTAAATACGAAAGCAGATTTTTTATATAAAATAACACATGCAAAAGCAGCACTTCAAAAAATAACATTAATTCCTGGCGAAACCACTTATATATTTTTAAGACAACTTGCAAAAAATTTGCATTTAGATATAAAAAAACTAGAGTATGAATTTAAAAAACACTCAAAGATAAAAGAGGGGGCTTTTGTTCCCGATACATATTATATGCCAATAGGCATAACAGAAAAGAGATTAATAAAACTGTTACTAAATGTAGCATTAAAAAGAATGAAAACTTTTTCGTATAAACTTTTTGGTACATACAATGAAAAAAAATGGTTTCGTTATGTAACAATTGCATCTATAATTCAAAAAGAGTCTGCAAATGTAGAGGAGATGCCCTTAGTAAGTTCTGTTATATATAATAGGATTAAAAAAGGGATGAAATTACAGATGGACGGAACACTTAACTATGGTAAGTATTCTCATGTTAAAGTGACTTCTAAAAGAATAAAGAGTGACACATCGTTGTTTAATACATATCAAAATGTGGGCTTACCCACCTATCCTATATGTAATGTGAGCTTCGATGCCATACGGGCAGCAATATTTCCAAAAAAAACAAAATATCTCTATTTTATGAAAAATAAAAGTGGTGTTCATGATTTTTCATGTAACTATTCTACACATTTGAGCAATATAAGACGTGCTACTAAACGAAACAAATAAAAAATATAGTAATAATTTTTACAGTGCTGGTAATATATTTTCCAAATAGTGTTATGATTTAACCTGTAAAGACCATGAAGTTAAACTTACATGGTATAAATTATTTCACAAGGACACTATATGTCAAAAATTATCTGGTCTAAAATCGACGAAGCTCCGGCTTTAGCAACTTATTCATTACTACCAATTGTAAATGCTTTTACTAAAGCTGCAGGTGTAGATGTTGTAACTAGTGATATTTCACTAGCAGGGCGTGTTCTTGCTGCAATGGGTCTAGCTCCGGATGAACTTTCTAAGCTTGGTGAAGTTGTACTTCAAGCAGATGGAAATATTATTAAACTTCCAAACATCTCTGCTTCTGTTGGTCAACTTAAAGAGTGTATAGCTGAACTTCAAGGTCAAGGTCATAAGATTCCTGATTTTCCTGAAAACCCAGCAAATGCTGAAGAAGAAGCTATTCGTGCTAAATACAACACTTGTTTAGGTTCAGCAGTTAATCCTGTTCTTCGTGAAGGTAACTCAGATAGACGTGCTGCTAAAGCTGTTAAGAAGTTTGCTCAAAACAATCCTCATCGTCTGAAAGCATTTTCAGAAAATTCTAAATCTTATGTAGCTCATATGGCTGGTGATGGTGATTTCCAAGGGAATGAACAATCAATTACAATGAATAAGGCTCAAAAAGTAACTATCGCTTTAAATGGTAAAGAGTTAGCAACAATTGATGCACTAGATAAAGAAGTTTTAGATGGTACATATATGTCAGTTGCAAAACTAAAGACATTTATAGCTAAAACTATTGAAGATGCTAAGAAAAATGGTGTTTTATGGTCTATTCACCTTAAAGCTACAATGATGAAAATTTCTGACCCTATTATGTTTGGTCATGCATTTACAGTATTCTTTGCTCCAGTATTTAAAAAATATGCAGATACATTTGCAGAGTTAAATGTTAATCCTAATCAAGGAATGAGTGATTTAGAACTTAAAATCGCTGGTCATGCTAAAGAAGCTGAAATTAAAGCAGCATTTCAAGCAATCGTAGAGTCTGATAACCCAGAAATTGCAATGGTTGATTCTGATAAAGGTACTACAAACTTTAATGCATCAAATGATGTAATTATCGATGCTTCAATGCCTGTTGTTGTACGTGAAGGTGGTAAGCAGTGGAACCGTAAAGGTGATGCGGTAGAGTGTGTTGCAGTTATTCCTGACTCAACTTACGGAATGTTCCATGCTGAAATGGTAGCTGACTGTGTTAAAAATGGTCAATACGATGTAAGAACTATGGGTTCTATGGCTAATGTTGGTCTTATGGCACAAAAAGCTGAAGAGTACGGTTCTCACCCAACTACTTTTGAATTAGCTGAAGCTGGTAAAGTAACTGTTACAGCAGAAGACGGTACAGAGTTAATGGCTTTTGATTGTGAAGCTGGTGATATCTGGAGAATGTCTCGTGCAAAAGATATTCCTATTAAAGACTGGGTAAGACTTGCAGTTGAACGTGGTCAAATTGAGAAAGTTCCTGTTATTTTCTGGTTAGATGAAACAAGGGCTCATGATGCACAGATGATTAAAAAAGCAAAAACATATCTTGCTGATTTAAATACTGATGGTCTTGATATTCAGTTTATGAATGTTACTGATGCTACAAGATTCACAAATGCTCGTGTTCGTAAAGGTGAAAACACTATTGCTGTAACTGGAAATGTTCTACGTGACCACTTAACAGATATGTACCCAATCCTCGAGCTTGGAACATCTGCAAAAATGCTTTCTATCGTTCCATTATTAGCTGGTGGTGGTCTTTATGAGACTGGTGCTGGTGGATCTGCTCCAAAACATGTTGAGCAATTCTTAAAAGAGGGTCATCTTCGTTGGGATTCACTTGGTGAGTTTTTAGCATTAGCTGAGTCTTTAAGATTTATCGCTCAGAAAAATGATTCTAAAGAGCTTTCTGTTGTTACTGCTGCTCTTGATGTTGCTAATGATGCTTACTTAGACAACAACAAAGCACCTTCAAGAAAATGTTGTGAGCCAGATAACAAAGCTTCTCACTTCTTTGTAGCACAGTACTGGGCGGATGCACTTGCAACTCAAACTGATGATGCTACTTTAGCTACTAAATTTGCTCCAGTTGCGGCTACTCTTAAAGAGAATGAAGCAAAAATTATTGAAGAGTTACTTTCTGTTGAAGGTAAAGCTCAAGATATTGGTGGTTATTATAATCCAGATGAAGCAAAAGCTGAAAAAGCAATGCGTCCATCTGCAACTTTAAACGCAATTATTGATTCTATATAATTATTAATTTGCAACTATAACACCTACATGAAAATGTAGATGTTATATAACTTTTCGTTTTTAGCTAATAATAATAAATATCCTTAGCTAAAAATCAAAAGTTAAAAATTCACTCAAAAGGAAATATATGGCAAGTAAAGTAACAGTCATTGGAACGGGTAATTTTGGGTCAACGGTAGCATTTATTTTAGCTATGCGTGGATCATGTCATGAAGTTATACTTCGTGGTAGGAATATTGATGTAGCAAAAGGAAAAGCTCTTGATATGTCTCAGGCTGCAAATGCTGCAAGGGAGCATACTATTGTAAGGGCAGCTAATGGTCCTGAAGATATGGCAAATAGTGAGATTGTTGTTATAACAGCAGGTGCTCCAAGAACTCCAGGAATGAGTAGAGATGATCTACTTGTTAAAAATGCAGAAATTGTCAAAACATATGCATTAGAAATTAAAGAACATGCACCTAATGCAATTGTGGTTGTTGTAAGTAATCCTCTTGATGTTATGACTTATGTAGCTTGTAAATATACAGGTTTTCCAAGAGAAAGAGTTCTCGGTATGGCTGGTATTTTAGATGCAGCACGTATGGCTCACTTTATATATGAAAAACTAGGTTATGGAGCAGGACAGATTCGTGCTACAGTTATGGGTGGTCATGGTGATACTATGGTTCCTCTTCCTAAGTTTACTACAGTTGCTGGTGTACCTATTGACGATTTGTTAGACTCTGAAGAGATTGGTGAGATTGTTAAAAAGACTAGAAACGGTGGTGCGCAAATTGTAAATCTTCTTGGTGATGGTTCAGCTTACTATGCTCCTGCAAAATCAACAGCAGTAATGGTTGATGCAATCTTAAAAGATACAAAACAGATACACTCTTGTGCTGTTATGCTTGATTATGATTATGGTTATACTGGTATGGTAAGTGGTGTTCCTGTTATGATTGGTGCTGGTGGTGCAGAACAGGTTATAGAGATGACACTGAAAACACTTCAAAAAACTAGATTTAAAAACTCTGTTGCATCAGTGGAAGAGATGGTTGATGCTCTTTATGCAAATGGTTTTTTTGATGACTTAAATGAGAAGAAAAAAAGTGAGAAAAAATAATGAAAAGTAGAAAAGTAGGAATTGTAGGAGCAGGTGCTGTAGGTGCTACTGCAGCATATACTTTAAGTATGATGGGTACTTGTCATGAGATTATCCTTTTTGATATTGCAGAGGGTGTTGCTAAAGGAAAAGCCATTGATATGGCTCAAGCATCTTACTACTCACAACAGGGTACTATTATTACAGCGGCAGAGAGTGCTAGCGATATCAAGAATTGTGATATTGTTGTTATAACTGCTGGTGTACCTCGTAAAGGTGATATGACAAGAGCAGATCTTTTAATGATAAATGCAAAAATCACAAAGCAAGTTGTTGAAAATATTAAAGAGAATTCTCCTGATGCTATTATTATTTGTGTATCAAATCCTTTAGATGTTATGACTTATGTTACAAAAAAAATTACTGGATGGGATTCAAATAGGGTTATAGGTCTTGCTGGAGCACTTGATGGTTCTCGTATGGCTTATCAGATTTCTAAAATAACTGGTTATGCTTCAAATCAGACAGGATCTTTAGTTATTGGCGATCATGGTGAAAATATGATTCCCCTTCCTCAAAAAGTTTCAGTTGCTGATATTCCTTTAACGGAACTTGTATCTCAAAAAGATATGCAAGGCATTATAGAGAGAACTAAAAATGGTGGTGCTGAAATAGTAAAACATCTTGGAACATCAGGTTATTATGGCCCAGGGCGTGCAATAGCACATATGGTTGAAGCAATTTTAAATGATTCTAAAGCAATTGTCTCATGTAGTACTATATTAAATGGTGAGTATGGTTATAGTGATGTTGCTGTTGGTGTACCTATTGTTTTAGGTGCAAAAGGTGTAGAAAAGATCATAGAACTAGAATTAGATGAACAAACAAAAGAAAAATTTGCAGTTTCAGTTAAATCTATAGAAGATGGTATTAATATACTAAAAGAAAACAATTTTTTCACAGGAGAGTAATACATGAATACAAGAATAGAAAAAGATACAATGGGACCAATAGAGGTTCCAGTGGATGCTTATTGGGCTGCACAAACTCAAAGAAGTATCCAAAATTTTGCAATTGGTCAAGAGACTATGCCATATGAGATTACACGAGCGTTTTCATATTTAAAAAAAGCAGTTGCACTTGTAAACAAAGATCTTGGAAAACTTGATGCTAAAAAGGCTGATGCTATTGCGGCCGCTGCTGATGACATGCTTGCTGGTAAACTTGATGGGAACTACCCTCTAGTTGTATGGCAAACAGGTTCAGGTACACAATCTAATATGAA
>Ga0256838_1000372_pt1 | contig 28574 bp, 29 predicted proteins | sample 4571419metaG_FD_185978 | JGI IMG/M metagenome (GOLD analysis project Ga0256838, IMG submission 185978) | Hydrothermal vent microbial communities from Guaymas Basin, Mexico - 4571-419 | ecosystem: Environmental > Aquatic > Marine > Hydrothermal vents | place: Mexico: Guaymas Basin | collected... | reverse complement strand
AAGGAGGTGATTATTTATGAACATTCTTGATACTATCAGCAGGTGGTTTGAAAAACGAAAAGAGCAGAAATGGAAGCAACGTATATGGCACGAATTAAACACTGGTCATAACAGGTTTGCAAGTAGACGTGTTTTAGATTATGTAGAAGGCACTATTATTGATAAAGAATCGCTAGCATATTTTTTCAACATGCTTGGCTTGTCAAGTTTAGCGAAAACAGTACAGCAAGCGCCAGATGGCATACACTTTATTATAAGTGAAGCCGAATTAGAAAAAGACGATACTCTATCAGGAAACATTTATCGCATTAGAACTAAATTATCATTTGGTATCAAATCTATGGATGATGAAGCATGGGAATTTTTTTCCACTGTCTTAACAAGTTTTCAAAGCAATTCTGAAGAAGCCGTAGATAGACGTATTGAAGAAATTCGCGAATTTATTGAGTCTCTCAAAATACCAAATAGCTCATATATTTCTATGTGACTAATTAAAGCATTCCCTCTGTTTATATTTTTGTGTAGAATAATAAAGCAAAGGGGGAATGCAAAAATGTACGAAAAATTCGAAAAGTATTTTTATATTTTCACTTTAATAGGAACTTTGTTAAATGTGCTTCAAACGGCAATAATTCATTATTATCTTGGCGCAGAGTATTTTGAAATGATATCAAAAATTGCGCAACAGCAAGAAAGCATTCCGTGGACAGCATTGGCGGTAGTTGTTTTATTATTTGTAGATGCGTTTCTTATTACAGGAATTTATATGATGGTTGCATACAAACTAGATAGTGTTGGTTGGGCAGATAGTGCCGGCGTGGTATTAAATGCCGTCTTTGTGTCTGCAATGTATAAAGTTTTCTTTATTCCTCGTTTATTGGCAATTTCTTGGACCATTTCATTTGTCATTGCTTTAGCCATCTTTATTATTAAAGTTATAGCGCTAATTGTGTACACTATGGAAGAGAAATAGGCGTATATTTAAATTGAGATTTTCATTAAAGGAGGGAAATATATGGCAAATGATCGCGCCAAAATAGGGTATGACTTAATAAGATTAGGTTCATTGATTATTTCAAACCAAGACATTGAGCGCTCTTTAAACTTAATGGGTTGGGAAGATGAAGCGCGTCGTTTTGCTCAGTCAAAGCGATTAGGCCCTATATTGTCAGAAAAAGTGCCTGAAGATTTGCAAGAACTAGCAAGCATTTTTGATATAGTAGACAGAATAGCACTGCCTTCAATTATTGGCGAAGTACTGATGACAACTGGCGAATATATGGCAGATTTATCACTAATGATGGCAACTCTTCGATCGGCGCTAAAAATGCCGCTAACAATATTAACAATCTTTATCGTAATTGTTATTGCTATTATTTTCCTAGTCATGCCAATGTTTGGTAAATTGTTTGTAGCTCTTAATGTTTCTGTTTCATACTTAGATGCGTTGATGCGCATGCCACTAATTACAAGAATTACAATAACTTTGGTTGGATCAGCAATTACAGTATTTATTTTAAAACTTTCTCCAATTGGTGTTAATACATTAATGAAATTAGTTTATCGTAACAAACATTATCGCGAAGGGATGAAACAATTTAAATCTGCAATTTTGATGATTGTTATTAAAATTGTTGCCAGAACGGGTGGAGCCGTACAAATTAATGATATTATTGAACAAATGGGCTTTGATGTAAATGATCTACACAATGAAGTATCGTTAGAGGCTTATCAACTTTATAAAGAAGCGCTAATTAATCCTACAACTGCTTCACAGGCGATTGATAGAATGTTGCCATATGTTTTTAAGTTAGCACAAGTAGAAATTCAAGAGGCAGGTGACGCTGTAAGTAATCTTGTTAAAATAGTATCTATGGTATTCATTGGCACTGGTATTGTAGGACTGTATTACTTTATGTACTCTACGATTATGCAATTGCAACAAATTGGTTAAAAAGAGGTGAAATAAGTAGTGAGAGGTGTAGACCTAATATTTATGGCGTTAATTCTGCTTTTATCATTTATGATTATTATGCCGTTAGGACAAAGTATGATTATGCAAGGTCATGTAATAATTTCACGTGCTCAGACATACTCAAGGCTACAAACGATGTATATGACAATGTTTAATTACGCTGCTTATCCGTGGGGAGAAGACCTGCAAGATACGACAACAAAAACTCCACATGTTTATGTCTTTGATTACCAACCAACATCGGCGCAAACAAAGGACACTAATAAAGTAAGAGGCTTTTGCAAAATGTATAGAGGAGTTTTAACTAGTACAATAAAAGTAGGCAATCAAGTGATGGATAATGTTGCTGTAGGAGTGACTGAATGCTGGGCCTTAACGCCAGAAGGCAATCGTTATCAAGGTATTCGTGGATATATTCCTTATTCAATTATGTTGTATGATAACACTTTGAGATAAAAGGAGGGAGAAGAATAAATGAAAAAAGACACATGGATTATTTCAATAGCCGTTATTCTTGTTGCTATTTCTGTTTTTATGATGGCGAATGCACTTTCTAATATATCCGCACAATTATCTCAAATTAACAACAAATTAACTGTACAGCAGCAGCATAGCAATACAGAACAGCAACATTCTACACAAACCGGCACTACGGCAATCTTCGACAAAGATACAGGCAGCTTTGCTTTTTTGGGCACATTTAAACCGGATCCAACGACGATAGAATATAAGCCTTATTTCATTTATCGCATACAAAGGGAAATAGCAGAAAATTTACTAGATATGGACGGAGTAAGAGTTCTTTATACCAAATTCGGAATTGCCTTATATGTGGATCGTGTTGAATTGTGGCAGGAGTCAAACATGGAAGAATACAAAATATGTTTAGAAGGTGATTTATTATTGCCCAGCACTGCAACGGACATCGCAACAGGATTGTATCAAATTCACCCACTCTTTAATAATAAGCGCATGATGACATGCTTTTTCACAGGCGATAATAGCGAAGAATTGCAAAGAGTTTATTATGATTATGTGCAAAAACACTTTCCATTGGCAGTAAAAATAGACCAAATGGCAAGCGGAAGGCCAAAAGACTTTGAAATTCTTATAAATGGTCTTATGCATATGTCCTATCGAGAAATTGACGAGCAAACCTTTAATAAAATGGCATCGTTATTAAGAAAAAATCATGCCGAAGTTAAAAACGATGGCAAATATATACATTATAAAGGCACTAACGGAGAAATTATATTAGAAACGCATGAAATAAAAGATGCCGGCACATTTTATAACGTAGATGTATTGGTATATCGCAAATAATTTGATTGTCATAAGTTTTTGTGGTATAATTACCTTGCGCAACAAAAATTTGTAAGGAGGGATATTTGTAATGAGAATTTACAGAATTGATTTCGACATTGAGAATTTTAGTCAGAAGGATCTGCTCAAGTACAATGAGGTTCTTGGAAGGTATTTCCAGGCAAACATTGATGATTTTTTCAGATTTTCCAGGCTTTTCTATGAGCCGGACAAAGAAATGGGATGGATGTTTATTAACACTGAAATGCCGCCCGTTATGCCGTCTAATCTTATTCTTGGTGACAGCATGGAACTCAGCAATTTTTATGTACACGATGTGACCGATGATCTAATGAGGCACGTTAGCGGCAATACACGAATTCTTGTTTATTCACCGATTATCTTCCCTCGCAGTCTTGGTAAGGTAACACTTGACAATCTTGGCACAGCTATGCAGAAGCTTGTAAACGATGTAGTAGAAGGTGTAACAATTCAGCTTGATGAAAGTTATATTAGACGCAGGCCCAATAGAATCTTTAAGAAATTTGAACTTGCCGATAAAGGATGGATGTCCGGTGCTGTTGTGCCATTTATTGCCACAGGTGATATCGATCAAATTAAAGAACTGATTTTGCGCGGTATTGGCGAACTTCCTGAATGGGGCTTTGGTTATATTGCAGCTTATGAGAACCAATAAGAATAAAGCAAATTAAATCATAAAGAAAGGGGGGAGTTAAATCCCTCCTTTTTTCTTTTAAAAATACGGCGCAGAAAGAAGATATATTTAAATCGCATAATATTCATCCAAAAGGGGGGATAAATTTATGAGCAAATTAGGCCATTCTTTATTAACTATTATAAATATTGTTATTTTAATCGCTGTTTTAATTGGTGCATCATTTTTTATTGGTGCACAATATGGTCCGCAGCTTATAGCCAAAGTGTATGGACCAACAAACACCTTACACACCGCGCAAAGCGATGTGGTATCGAGTAATACTGGTACAGCATCGGGAGGAAAGGCAAATATGCCGTATCCTGTACCGCCTCGTGAACCAAGTAAACAATTAATAACATCTGCCACTTTTCACACTATTGGCGTAGCATCTATGAAGGTAGAGCCTGATATTGCAATTGTTAATATTCTTATTACAGCAGAAGATAAAAACGCTGATTACGCTGTCAATCTTGTTAAAGAATACATGGGCAATTTGCAAGATGTTTTGGGCGATTACAAAGTGGAATTTAATAATATGTCAGTTATGCCAAAGTATCGTTATATTGTTAATACATCAATATTATCCGGTTATAAAGCCTCTGTATATGCAAAAGTTAGAATTGATGTATCAAAATTAAGTGACGTACTAAACAAAATTACCAAATTAGATCAGTCAATTGTGCGCATCCAATCTATTAATTTCCAAGTAAGCAATATTGAAGAGATCAAAAACAAGCTTTTAACTCAAGCAATCAATGACGCTTTAAAGAAAGCGCGCGCAATGGCTTATGGTGTTGAAGAAGTGGATAGTTATGAATTTCTTTTAAAAGAGGCCTCATATCAACAATTTCACATGCCTATATACCCTGTTTACAAAGGTGATGCCTACGCAGAAGAGCCTAGCTTTGATATTAATACACTTACACCGCAAACAATTTCTATAACTGTTAATACTACATGGAAAGTTAATATGTACAAATTATTGCCGCCGGTCGATTATCGTGACGACGCTGCGCCGGAAACAAATTAATTAAAAAGGTTTTTGTTCCCTTTCTTTCATGCGCCTTTGTTTTTCACGTTCAATCCATTCTTTTCTTCTATTTTCAATATCTTCGCGTATTTTCTTTATTTGATAAGGGATTACAATATCAAACATATACCACCCATACAAAAGAAGGCTGAGAGCAACAAAAAAGCCTGTTAAAACAAGCAATATCTGCGACATTATAAGAACATACCCTCCAATTCGCGACGTGCTTTTTCAAATTCAGGTAGTAATTTTGTAAAAGCTTGATTAACAGCGTCGTATTTTTCTTGTGTTGTTAGCATTTGATCGTCTTTTTCTGGCGCATGTGGGTCATTTGATAGCAATCTAAAGGCTTTTTTATGTATCTCGTCATGATCAGCGCTGAATAAGTGGGCTAATTCGTGAAAAATTAAGACTTTTAAATCTTCTTTTGTTAATACTCCTTTTTCTGCCGCTTCAATAGCTGCCGCATTAATAACAATAACTATTGATGGATTTTCTAATGAGTCAAAAAGTGTATCATAATCTTCTAATTTTACAAAATCAAAAACATCATTAAATTGTGACACAGATAGCATCATGTCGGGCAAAGAAGAAAAGGCCTCTGTTTGTAAGCCTAGAGTAATATTGCTTTGATCATAAAAGTCAAGCATGCCATCTTCTGCACCGGCAATAAAATAAATTGTGTTCATATCTTTAACTTCGTCACGTCTCTCAATAGGGAACTTAGATTCGTCGAATAAATTTGTTTTTTCAACGGTGGCAAGTACTTCGTTTACTGCTTCGGAAAAAATTTGGGGTACATTCTTTTCAATAGGAATCATCTGTTCTGTTGTGGTGTCAATAAATATGTACTTTTTAGAGACTACTATGTTTTCCATTAACACAATCACTCCTTTCATAACATTTTTGCTATTATAAAAATAGCGAAGAAAGGGGGTAGCAAGAATTATGCAAAAAACATTTGCGACAGAAAAATTAGAACAATACCTCTCTTGTAATCAACCAGAAAAGGCATTTATACGAACGACAGATTTAAAAACCTTTGATGTATCAACGGTATTAACATTTTTCAATATCGACAATAGAAAACTGGACGAGGTAATAAAAGATAACCATTATGTTAATATTTTTTGGGCATCTATAGCGGTATTGTTAGATTATGCGGCGGGTCTTACAGATACTCAATTAACACAGCTATTAGATGAAAAATTACCTCAGAAATGGAAAAAGTTTATAACTATGGACAATAATCGGCGATGGCAATTTATGCAAAAATATAAACCGGCTCGATGGCTTAAAGAAACATTAGAATTTGACAAAGATGCTTCAATTCCTTATTCATTTACTGAAAGATTAATGAGGCTGATTAAATATGATGATACCCCAATCTTTGATTTTCTGCGATGGATATCGGAACAATATAAAGAAAAAACTATTGAAGCAGTAACTAACAGAAATATTAGTGATGGTCACATTATATACAAAGAAGCGCCAAGATTTCATGTTGCATTTGGTGATTTATCCGCAGAAACATTAAATGCTATATCTTACCTTGATTTAGATTTGCCGGTAGATATGCTTCGCCAAACACGTAGCCAGGCGTTAGACAAAATCATGGAAAAGTATGACTTTGTTGAGTCTATTAGTATTACCTATAAGATATGGAGGCACAAAGATTTGCCGCCGCATGCTAATCCTTATCATTATGTTATTACTAATCACCCTGATTTAAATAAACAACAGCGCTTCTTTGCCTATGTGCTATTTGCCGGTTTTTCTATAATGGAACCAAGCTATACAGATGATCAACTGCATTTTAATTTAATAAAATACATTGCAGAATACGTACAAAGAGGCAAATTTTATTATAAACCAACGGGAGAAATCAAAGCGCCTAATATTGCTAATGACCAGGAAATGATGACTTATATTGCAGATAGTGCTTATATGTTTGCAAGCATTTTAAAGGGCGAATATGATTTTTCAAAAGTAAGTAAAATAATTGGAAGAGGAATAGTTATTGATCCTATAGATAAATTAAGAATTGCCGCAGCTGAAGGAAAATGGCATGGCGTAATGTCAAAGTTTATTTTGCCGCATTTCCATGTCGTAGGAGATGCTAAAATTAATAAAAGCGGTATTTGGCTATTTTCATCATATCCGGAATTATTAGCATTATTAACAACGAGATCGCATACTCTAACTATTGGCGACGCTACTAAACAATTTATTATGGCCATTGTTCACGATGATATTTCTGCCGTTACTGATTCTGCGGAATTAATGATTGCGGAAACAAGAAATAGTTTCAATACACGCGATTTTATAAGTGCTTTTGCGGTTAGATTGGCACAAATTCACGAATTATGCTATGGAACAACTGATGTAGAGTGGCGTTATCCGGCGGCAATAAATACAATACTGGAATATGTATTGGAAGAAGAAAATAACATGATTCTCGGTAAGCGAACTCACCAACAATTAATGGCTCTTAAAGAAGAATTAGATAGCAACAGTTCTGGCGCATTTCTTGCGTTTTAAATACTTTTTTGTTATTCACCCGAATGTGGCGACAACTCTTGTACAGCCATTACAATATCGTTAATTATTCCTTCTTCTATTGCGCGAGCGAGATCATGGGCAAAGCCACGATAGCCTGTAGCGGCAGCAATATCGACAAAAATTTTATCGTCAATTAACATTTTAATAATAATTTGATATGGCTTTGTTTTTGCCATCTGTATTTGTGGAATTGATACGCTAATTGTTTGATCTTCTGATAAAGTGTCTAAAAATTCACGAATACGCAAGGCAAATCCGGCAGGTATATGTGCATCAATAATTTGTCTTAGATTAGATGCAGATATATAAAAGACTTTTTTAGCTAATCTCCTCTTTTCCGCTTCCCATAAATTGTTTTTTATGGTGTATAGCATATTTCACCATCTCCACTTATATTATATCAAAGTGCGCTGATTTTCGGCTTTTTCAAATGCGGCAATAAAAGAGTCTTCAATTGCCCACTTAATAGCGTTAGCAACTTCGCGATTTTTTGTAACACGCATAGGAAGATTAAGCGGGAAACCATCAACAGTCATCGTGCTAGACACAACAAAATGCGTTCCTTCATCAATAACTTGCACCTGCGGAAAGCCAATTTTTACTGGATGATAATCGTCTTTGGTAACTTGATATAAACGATCAATATATTGATACGGCTCGGATTCTTCACCTAGCAGATCTCTAATCATAATTATTGCATCTTTTAACGGCAATGTAAGAGTTTTATTGCGATATTGTAATGTTTCCATTTTATGCTGCACACCATCAATTACTTTTTTAAAAATGTTCACAATTCATCCCTCCTTTTTACTATTTTCTATTTTATTTAATAGCAATAGTGAAGTGACAAAAACAGCATACATATTAGCGTCGTACGATAATGTATAAAAACAAATTATCGTCAATTTGGTATTTATAAACAGCTTTGCCTTGATAGGTTTTTTCTAAATCACCAGCAATATCAGAACGCTCGTCTGTTACTAATATCATAACATCACCTAAAATAATTGCGCTATCTAAAATTTGCCTAATATCTTGAAGATCCTGTCGATTTTCCGTAGCGCCAAGCATTCTTTGCGATATAAACTGATTTATTTTGATGTCTGATTTTTCTAATAAATCATTAAAATCAGTAGGCGTTGCTGATAATATATGCCATTTCTCGCCGTCATATGCAAAAACAGCATCTTCTTCTGGGAATAAAGCAATTTTACTATACAAGATAGTAAACACCTCCTTTGGTAAACACTTTTTACAAAGAAAATATAGACCATATGCATGGTATAATTGAAGGAGGAAGAGGGGTGATGCTATGCGCTGGTATGATTTGTATTTTGTGCCAACTCCGACGGAAAAAAGAATGGTGTTAGATAAGGCAAACGAACAATTTAGACAAGCTTTAATGTTGCGTATGTCAAAAAAAGGATTGCCCTGGTGGTATGCAAAGAAATTTTATCAACATCTTCCAAATTATTTGCAATATAAAAAAGTAACGCCGGCGGCTTATAGACGCTGGATTTTTACAGGACCTAGAAAATTATTATATTTTCCTGTGCCTGAGGGATTAGAATTATTAGAGCATCAAAAGCGTGCAGTAGAATGGCTATCGTGGCATTATGGTCTTCCGTTGTTTAATGGTTCAGTTATCGCAGACGACATGGGGCTTGGAAAAACCATTTCTGCAATTGTATTTGCAAATTTATTTAAGCCGCGTCTTATTATAATAGTAGCGCCGGCGCATTTACTCTATAATTGGAGTTACGAAATAGACAAATGGCAAACGCTTAATTATGATATCAGAATTTTAAAGTCACCGAAAGACACTATTGATATTGGTGAAGAAAAAAATCAGTTTATTATTGTTTCATATGACTCTTTAGCAAGGCGATTAGAATTTAATGGCGGAGATGCTAGTAAAACTTTAATTATTGCCGATGAAGCGCATTATATTAAGAATACACGAACAAAACGCTTTCAGCATTTTAAAGAACTACATAGAGCCGTGCATGTGTCAGGCTATAGCTGGACTATATTATTATCAGGCACGCCGATGACTAATTATGCTGACGATTTATTCTATTTGTGGGATTTAATTGTTAAAGACAAATACAAAACTGATGTTAAGACTTATTATCAATGGCGATTACGCTACACAGAAATGGAAGAAGTTTATATTCGTAGGCAGGATCGCACTGTATCAAACGTAGTTGGCAGTAAAAATTTAGATGAGCTTAATTTGCGTTTAGACAGTTTCTTGCTTCGTCGCACAAAGAAAATTATGCATAACGAATTACCAGAAAAATTCGTGCAATTTGTGCATATTAACATACCATCGAAAATATCACAAAAATATGAGCGATTATTAAAAGAGGTTGAACAATTAGGATTTCAAAAAGCATACAAAAACGCTCCGATGCATGTTATTGAAGAAATAGGTATTAGAAAAATAGACACTGCTATGGGGCTTATTATAGATCAAATAGAGAATGGAGAAAAAGTGGTTGTATGGGTGGTAAATCATGCTGTAGGTGAATTATTGCTTCAGCGTTTAAAAAAACACAATATTAAAGCCGTATATCTTAACTCAAAAACATCGCGCAAACAAAAGGACGACGCTGTAAGGGCTTTTCAAAATGGCGATTTACAAGTTATTATTGCGGGCTTAAGGGCGTTAAATACCGGAGTAACTCTAACTGCTGCAAGAGTGGCAATATTTGTGCAAATAGATTTTACGCCTTCTGTAATGCAACAAGCGGAGGATAGAATTTATCGTAAGGGACAGACGAGAGATGTGCATATTTATTATATAGTTGCGGCCGGGACCAGGGAAGAAGAAATAATTCACAGGCTGCGTCAGAAAAAAGCCGAATTCCAGCGCGCATTGTCATGATATAATAATTAGCGGGGGTGATTGTGTGCATATAATTCAAGCTACAATTAAAAACTTTAAAGGATTAGGCGGATTACAATCGATAGAATTTGATAATAAAATGACCCTTATTATTGGTAGAAATGGTGCAGGCAAATCTTCGATTCTTGAGGCTATTTTGTTTGCGCTTACTGGTGAAGGGAAAGAAAACGCGCCTCATATTGAGAATGACATACCACAGCCGGGATTTGTGCAGCTAATAATTGAACATGAAGGAAAAACTTATACTCTTAAACGCTCATGGACAATTAGCAAAAATGGGCAGCAAAGAGTTACGGTAGAAATGCACACGCCTGAAGGCAAGGTGTGGACTAAACAAACAGAAGTGCTGGCCGAAATTGCAAGAATGCTAGGGCAAAGTGAAAAGAAAGTGAAGGAAACTATTAGCAAAATGTTTGTTGTTAAGCAGGGCGGGGACACAATTATAACAGTGCCGGGGCATGTGTTGCTTGATTTATTTGGCATTGTGCCTGTAAATGCTGACGTATTAAAAAACCGCATAGAAACTACTATTAGATCTCTACAAAAAGAATACAAGGGGCTTAAAGGCAAATATGAAATCTTAGAAAAAAATTTGTCAAGTGTGGGCATATCTGAAGTCAACACCAATATAATTAAAGAACTTAAAGAATATAAAGCTCTATTAGAAAAACAATTGCAACAAGCCACTCTTATAGAACTTGACAAACAAAGACGTGAATTGCGTCAGAAACTGGCAGAAATAGAAAGAAAATTGCATGGTGTAGACCAAGAACTACTTAAGCTAAGCGATGACCAAATTAGACGCGCTCTTCGTATAAAAAGGACAAAATATGTTTCTGGCATGGAATATCCTGTTACGAGAGAAGATGCCGCTATTTTAGCCAATTTACCCGATTTTCCGCTTTCAGTAGAAGAAGCTAAGAAAATTATAGAGCTTTACCCATTGCGAGCAGAAATTATAAAGCGTATAAACAATTTGCAGGCACAAATAAAGAGTGCTATTGCTAAATTAGACGCTATTAATGAAAAAATTGCTGAATATCAAACAAAAATTGACTCTGGTGCAATTAAATTAGAAATACCAGAGGGAATTACTGCTGATGATTTGAAAAATGCGGCGGCTACACTTGCTGAAAAGGCCGGGTGGACAATAGAGGAAAAGTATAAGGAAACCAATCCCTCTTGGGCGGCATATTTGGCGGTGCAGTTTGCGACAGAAGAAATTAGTATTGCGGATATTCAAGATTTTAATAATCTTAAACGCAAAGCCGCACAATTAGAACAACAAATTAATCTGTGGCTATCGGAAATGGAAAAAGCAAAATCACGCTTAGCAGAATTGCCTACTGAAGAAAAATATAAAAAAGCTCAACTGTCTTTAGTTGCAAATGAAGTAAAAGAATATGCTGATGATCTTAGACAAATTTTGGCGAATAAAAATGTTGATTTGCCTAATTCGTTTTCGATGTCTAAGTCGTGGAAAGAAATTGCACAATCAATAGTCGCAAGACACAGGGCAGGAATTGATATTTTTGATAACGTGCTGGCTAAACAAATAGCCAAAATGCATGCTGATACTTCTGCAAAGGCGCTCGCTGTTAAATTTAGCGAAGAAGAACTTAAACAGAGATTACAAATTGCAAACGCAGATAGGCTTTTAATGGAATTGCATAAAGTGGCAAGCAGTCTAAATACTTTAGAACAGCAATTAGAAGGTAAAGATATACCAGACCATGATATAGATGTTGACAATGTTAAGACAGAATTAGAGCGCACAACGGCAAAGCTTACACATATTAAAGCATATCAGAACTTTCTTGAGTCAACGGATTACCAAAGAATGAGGGAATTGGAAGCAATGATTAATAGATATAAGAAATTGTTAGTACTTCTTAATCAGTATTATGCCGCAATAGTAGCGGTGCTTGATAGTGTTTGGGAAGATGTTAATGAAATTCTTTCTATCTTTGGCTTTGATTTTTCTTTAAAAGGATATGATGAGCGCGGCGCAGTTGTTATAAAAGAAGATGGTAGTATTATGCCGGCAATTAATCTATCTGGTGGTGAAAGAGCATTACTAGCTTTTGCAATAATGCTTGCTTTACATAAGAGATTTCCAAAAGATGTGTTTTTAGACGAACCTTTTGCCGCCGTTGATAAGCAAAGAATTGGATTAATAGAAGACGTATTAGATATGTATAAAACAGATAGCAGATTTGTTATTGTTACACATCATTCGATGCGTCCTGCTAATGCAACAATATATTATGTAGCAGATGGTAAAATATTAGCAGGTGAAACACCGGAAGAAGGAGAGTGATGTTTCAAATGAAAATTGGAATAATTACTGATACACATTGGGGTTATTTTTCTTCACAAATAACACGTAGATTTCGTAAAAAAGAGCGCTTAATTAACGCAGAAAGACAAATGCTAAACGAAGCAATCTCTTGGTGGAAAGAGAATGATATTGATATTATTATACATTTAGGCGATACTGTTGATTCTCCTGTAGTAGAACAAACAAGCCTTGCAATTCTTTACTTTCAACAACTAACGGCGGCATTTAACAAAGTAATAGTAATACGTGGAAATCACGATCCAAAACCACAATCGCAGTATTGGATTGCATTAAAATCAATTGGGGTTGATGTCGTAACTGAGCCAAAAACATATGGAAATATTGGACTTATCCCTCATATCCCCGGTGTTGATAATAAGCAATTGCGCAAAATAGTAAAAGAAATGGCTTCTGATGTTGAAATAATAGGATTACATTATTTTTACGATACTATTGGAAATGTAGTAGATGTAAAGCTTACAGACGATATTAAAAGAGAATATCCTAATATTCAATTCTTGTTTGGCCACATTCATACCACACACGATGATGATAATGTGCATATAGTAGGATCTTTTATGCGCCGTTCATTTAGCCCTGCAGCGGATTTGGTGGCAATTTGGGATGGAAACAGGTTAATAAGGCACAATATGAGTCATATACGCAAAAAAATGTATTATTTTGACGGAGAAAAAGGATTAGGAAAACATATTAAAAAAGAAACAGTACAGTTTAAAATGGCCAATAAAAACATAGATGTATCGCAACAAGACTATTTACAATATGGGTTTGTGCCGGGATTTAAACGGTTTCTTAAAGACATTGGCGAAGATGAAAGCTATGCAAAAGATTTAGAATATTTTATTAACAGACTTTAAGAGGTGATAAAAAATAAGCATACATCTTGCTGCTCTGGCAAAACCTGAAGAATTGGAAAGATATACAATACCGCAATTAATTCCTAAGCTTATATATCGTTATAATCGTATTACAGAAGCGGAATATCCTATGTTATCAAAAATCAGCCGACAAAGGAAGAGTGTGGCGCTTGAAGGCCCTTTATTTTATAGGGTAAAAGAGGATAGCTCGGGTATCCTTAGCGTTACAAAAATAGAAAAATTTGAAACAGAAACTAGCATGGCATTGCAAGAAGAATTTGATCGCATTAGATCTCTTATAGGTGAAGAAATTATTTTAAATAACTCTTATGTTAATTATTGTGACGGTACTTTGGGAGATTATACTACACAAAAAGCCGAGGATTACACCAAAACAACGGAAGAAATTATAGACTTTTTTATTGAAGAAGGTGATAATCTCCTTTATTTGACAGCCGTTTATAAATTTGCGTTTGCGTTATCTTATGACAAAGATAAATATCAGCCTCAAATTGTAAATGCTTTGCAAAGAATTATTAATTCTTCACATTCCACTTATGAATTTAGTACTATGGAATTTGCTTATATTCTGGGCTATCTTACATATCACGGATTAGACGAAGACTTTATAACAGATATGATAGAACAAAAAATAAGTGCTGGCGCAACTTATCAATTAGGAGCATTATATACTTCATCTGTGGCACATATGATAGCAATGGAAGCAATTGGAAATTACAGTCTTTTTAATCATTTTATCAAATTCTTTGAGAATCATTTTAAATTATTAAATGCATCGACTATTTCACAATTAGCAATAAATACAATAGAGGCGGCAATTGTTTTATATTCTCGCGAGCAATTAAGCGAAGAATTTACTTTAACAGAAAACTGGCATTGGGGACATGATTTGGGGTTTGTTCATTTAGTATTTGACAATGTTTATGAGACACAAAATCCAAAAGAATTTCTAAAAAATAATGGCTACAATTCATGGCTATCATTCTTTGATTCTATTTACAAAAACGAGTCGATGTTTATTTCACTTTAATATGAAATTTTTATTATTTTGAATTGTTTTTTGCCTTTTGGTGTAATAACAGTGATAATATCGCCCTGTTTTTTGCCACGCGCCGCTTGCCCAAATGCATTGTTTATTGGTATTTTTCCTTCGTGAATATTCATTTCTGCTGCTGATGCAACAAATGTATAAGTGCGTATTTTATTATTTGTTAAGTCTTGAAAAGTAACAGTGGCTCCTATGTCTACTTGATCTGTCTTAGATATTGAAATAATTTCTGCATTAGAAAGAATATCTTCAATCTCATTAATGCGCGCCATAATATAAGCCATTTCTTCTTTGGCGGCATGATATTCTGAGTTTTCTTTTAAATCCCCCATGCTTCTTGCTTCGATAATACGTTGTGCAACTTCTTCCTTTTTAACATTGCGCAAATATTTTAATTCCTGCTTTAACTTTTCATATCCTTCTGCTGAAAGTTTTATTTTCTCCATAACATAAACGCCCTCCTTTAACAATGATTGATAAATTCAACAATTAACAAAACAAGTGATGTAAATATAATGCAAATACAAATAAACAAAAATGCGTGTCTTAAATTATTCTAATGTAATGCCTGGATCAGGATGTTTCATAAGTTTTGTGAACTTTTCATGTTTGGCTGCTTCTAATTCAGTTTCAAGGTCGTCTATTCCGGAGTGTTGTTCTAACATTGAAAGAATTTCTGATTTTATTTGTGCATATGGGCAACTTCCACGCATAGAACATGTGCATCCTGTATCCTTTTCCTTATTGCCGCCACGTTTAATATTAACAACGGCATTTATTGGATTATCGCTATTTGTAGCCGCCTCTTGCATTTTTACCCATGTTTCAAAAGCAATTGGACCTTCTGGCGATACGTAGAATTGTATAGCTTTTCTAATAGGTGTATATTCTATCAATAATTGGCGAATATCATTGTGTATGCTATTGTTGTGATAATCAAGTAATTCTACATCTTGAACATTTTCAATTTCGCTTGATTTTTTCATACCATTGACTAATGGCAATGTGTAATAAAAGTCTTGATCTTCATAAAGGGCGGGATCTAATTGAGATACTTTATTTAAGGCTGTTTCAAGATTATTAAGCATATTTTTAGTCATTTCAACCCATTTTACAAGGCCGCCATGCAAAGCCATTTCCTCAAATGATATGGCGTGTGAACTTAAAATGCGGTTTTCTACCATTTGCTCGTTAGTGTTTTTTGTAACAAATAAGCCTTTTACTGTAATATCCGGTTCCCAATAAGATGTAGGATCCATTGTTCTGCGCTTATTAATATATCCACCAATAAACGGAATTGGTCTAAATTCCTTTGGAAAGTGCCCATTTTTAATGGCAGCCATATAAATAATTAACTGTCCAAAGTAGTATGATCTACGCTTTATAAATGCCTCTTTTTCACGCTCTTCTACGTTGTTGTTGCTACCCCAAGCTCTTCCAAGATTTGTTGCTTTTGCCTCCATTACATAATAAGTCTTTGATTCTGCGTCGTATCCAAGACCATCAATAAGACCCGCAAATACAATGCCGAAGTTTGAATATTGTTCTTGAATTGATTTAAATTGATTCATTAGGTTTTTAATTTCTTTTTGCATATATATTCGTAGATTAAGCTGCAATTCTTCTTTTATTAAGCCTGCAATATGCGACGTCTCTTGATTTTTTTCTAATGTTTTTGCTAATTTAATCACTTCTTGCATTAACACTTGATCGTCATAAATTACTCTACCGCTTTTGTAAAGTGCATCGATTTTCTGCCTAATTTCATTAAAATGCTTTGCTAAAGCAGCGTCTGGTATTGGTGAAATTTGTGCCCATTTATTAGAAAAACTTTCCCATTCTTTTTTGGTAACTGGTGGAAATTCAGCGGCAAGAAAGTCTAATACTTCTTGAAATGTTGCAGATACAGGAACTTCTGCGGCTTTTAAAACAAAATTAGGATTTTCTGCGGCTATTTGATCGGCGATATCATACACAATTGCGTCTTGCATGTTACCATAATTAACATATTTTGGCTGTATTTCTGATTTTGATCGTGCCAACACTAATAATGGTTCTATATCACACGATTGATATTGTCCCCCTAATGTGACTAACGATGACGGCGGAATATAAAACATATATTTCACCCCTCCTTTTTCTGTATTATTTCCATATAATATTAAATAGCAATAATATGTTAAGGAGGGGAAAAACATGCGGCGGATAATTGCCATTATTATTCTTATCATGTTAGAAATTGCATCTTTGGCATATTTTGCTTTGGCTGTCGGGCTGGCTTATGATATACATACAGGCAATTATACCATTTTAAAATATGCAAAAACACATTTGCCAGGATTAATTAATTTTGGAAAATATATAATACAACAATCTGAATTTGTTAAAGAATATGAATATAAATCGTTAAATGCTGAAGAATGGCGATTGATATTATCTAGTTTTATTCTTGGCGTAGCAGCATTAATTCTTATATTATTGCATCGTATTTTTTATCGCCTTCCCGGAGTTTTTGCAATGCTTGGCAGCGTAACTTGGGCCGGCTTTGTGGGATGGACTGCAGCAACAAGTAAAGCAATTAGGTTTACACATATGCATTCACAAATATGGAGTGGCGCTTTAGAGGTTTTTATTTATACATATGCGCATTCATATAGTACGTTATTATTCACATTCCTTGCATCTATAACTTTATTAAAGTTGTTTACTTTAGCGTCAGATGAAGATATAGAACACCGAACGGCAGAAGCCTCAGTTGCCGGCGCCAAGGGAAATATTATTCATATGATGGGTATTGCCTTTGTTATAATAGCTCTTTATATCGTTGGCAAAAATGTTTGGTTTCATCGTAGTTTGTTATTATATTGGCCTTGGTGGCAGGGAATATTGGCACAAATTTGGATATTGTTCTATTATTTTGTGTTTCCATTGCCTTATATCTTAATTTGGTATAACCGTGTTGTGATTAAATACCCAATGATTACTGTATTATTTGTCGCAGGTGTTTCTTCTATTGGATTATTAGCCCTTTTCGTGCTCTTTGTGGGTCTCGCTTTGGGTCTCGCAGTCGCCGGCGCCATAGGCAGATATTCTGGATGGATAACTGAATTGGTGGGAATTACAGAAGAAGAGGATATTTATACCAATACCAAAATAGTCACATATCACTACAATAAATACTTTGACCCTGATACGGCTAATTATTGGACATCTTTAATTAGTATTGCTGTTGGAATTATCGCATTAGCTTTTTCTTTTCTATTCATAGCATTATTGCCGGGAATTTTTGCCTATGGTATAATTGCATTAGAACAATTAATTGTATTATTCATATAAGGAGGTAGATTACATAATGAGAAAAGGCAAAGTCATCTTAGTAGCAGTGTTATTAGTTTTCAGCATTGTGTTTGCTGGCTGTGGACAAACAGATCAACATCAGCAGCCTACAGTACAACATAAGATTACTAAGCTTACATTTTATGCCACTGTCGCATGTGGTGATGAGTGCGCTAAAATTATATCAGAAATGCAGAAAACATATCCTGTCGAATTTGTAGAAACTAATTATCTTGCAGAAAATTCAACAACCGGAATCGAGGCATTGAGAAATGTGGTGCATGCTTTATTTACTGCACAAGAAAGTGAAAAACTTAGCTATCCATTTATCGTAGTATGGGTAGACAACAAGCCGGCAGCTTTAATTGTTGGAGTTAAGGAACCAAATAAAATTATTGAAATAGCTAAAAAGGCTCTTAATTCTTCGCCTTTCGTGTATTTTGACGGTCATGAAAAAACAATAGTAATGGAACAATGGAAAGAAGCCACAACAATTTTTGAAAAAGTTAAAGGAACAACATGGAAAAACGCTGTTGAAAGCAACAAATGGCTAGTGGGTAATGTGAAAATACAAGGAAATGCCACATGTTCTGCTATTTCTGATGGCTTAATAGTTTTCGGCACAAATCATTGTCCATATACCAGGGCAATAGTGCATTATGCTGAGAAAAAATTTAATGTTTGCTTTATTGATGTTAGTTCCAGCACAGAATCTGCAAAAAGTTTATTGGATGTGCAAAAAGTAATAGGCAATCAGTCCGGTGGTATTCCAACAACGATTATGCTTAAAAAAGATAAACCGCAAGCAGCGTGGATCGGATTCTTACCCCTTGAAATTATTGAATCTATTTATACCGCAACACAGCCGATTATTGTCAATGGTCAAGATGTTAATATTATGAGCGCAACACAATCCGCAGCATTGATGGATATTGTTAATAATTTACAAACAACAGCGACAAAATAACAAAAAATTATTCGTTTTTGTCTTTTTCTTTTTTCACTTTAACAGATTTACCGGTTGCTTTGGCGCGTTTAGTTTTCTTGTTTTTTAATTCTTCAAGGCGCTCTTTTAAAGATTTAACTTCATCTTTTAATTGTTCAAGTTCTTGCTGTGTTTCAGCTTGATGGCGGGCGACATCGTTAACGCCATAATTTGCCTGCGCTCCTATTTGCTTGACATATTTAATGTCTTCGTTTAACACACTGATTTCATACATAATTGTGTCTCCCATGCCTTCAACCATCAACATAACACCAGGAATAAGCCACCTAATGCTTTTTTCAAATCTACCCTTTTTGGCGTTGTATAAAGCAGCACTTAAACAAAGCAATCCTCCCAGACTTTTTAAAGCTCCTCTTACATCTTGCTCGTTTAAGAGTTTTAATAAATCATTGCTCTCCATAAGTACATCCCTCCTATTCATGTTTTTTACGGTCTCTTAACAAATATACAACAGAAAACAAAAAGATGTTGCTATGTTATAATTTTCCTGAATTATACCAATGGGAGGTGTTTATTTATAATGATTAAGCGTATTGCTGCATTTAGTGTAATGGTATTGCTAATTAGTCTTATGTTGCCGATGCCGATGGTTCATGCGGCCGGATACGAATTGCCGGAAGCGTGGCAAGCTATGCGGGTGCACCATGATGGCAGCATTACAGTATACGATTACCGTGTTTACATGTTTCCCTCCGGCTCTCCACCAACTGATAAATTTCCTTATTCAATGAGCAAAATTTATAGTGCTCAAAAGCGTTTTTTACAATACTCTAATATGCGCGTGTATTTGTTGGATACAACGCTGACAAAAGATCAAATGATCGATATTATTCGCGGTAAGGCCGATATTCCCGGAAAACCATTGCAGGTACATAAAGCGACTGAAACAGATTACGAAGTTTCGTATTATGTACACGTTCCTGACCAGGGGCAATTGATTCTCTTTGTTGTGTATGATGTTAGTCCAAAGATAACAATAATTGATAAAAAGCTTGGGTGGGCTTATACTTTTTATCGCTTTGTGAACATGGGCAAAACTGAAGCCATTGTTGAAGATTATTATATGGCTGTTGCATTTGATGAGCCTATGAATTGCCAGGGACATAAATCCATTGAAAAGAATAAGCAATATAAAGATGTTTGTCCCTGCATCATGGTACAGCGTTTTACTACGGGCACAATTAAGGCAAATTTGCAAAAGGGCTGTGATTATTCTTTGTTTACGGTGCACGGGCAATCAACAATAAAAGAAAATTCTTTAAGAGTGGCTTATCCGATTGATTATATTGTGCCTGAACAACGCGATAAGCTTGATAAAAGCGTTTATGACCCGGATTTTCCAGAAAAACTGGCGCACAAAGACAATTTGGGTGGTGGCGGTTCTAACAGTGATTCTCAAAATCATCTTTCGTGGTGGCAGTGGCTATTGTTTATAATGCTTGCTCCTTTCGCATTTTTATTTGGTGGCAAAGGAGGCAGTGGCAGTGGATGGAGTAGCGGCTCTGGTTCCTTTGGAGGTAGCGGCGGCGGAGGCAGCGGTTCATCAGGATGGTGAAAAAAAGAGGGGGATTTTATTCCCCCCTTTATTTTATTTGAGATCGTCAATAGTGCGCATAGATTTATCGCAAATTAGATTGTGTCTATCACAGGCAGACATGGACATGATTTTCTTAATGATCTGATACTCTTTTTGCTGTTTTTCCCACTGTTTTTTTGTAAGCATTGTAGGCAAGCACCTCCTTCATATTTTTCCTTACATTACTATTATACCACAATGCCAGTAAGATATAATCACTATTTGTTTGTATACTTTTTTCCTCTTTTTATTGCCCTCAGCTATATAACAGAATGGAGTGCAAACATTATTAATGGAGGTGAATAGTTATGATAGATAAAGATGTTTTATACAAACGCCTAAGGGAGATTGCAATGGAGCATATTAAAGAATTTTACCAAGAAAAAACTCTATCAGCGTCAGAATTTGTAAAAGGCGTTAATTTTGCAACCAGCATTTCTATTCCGGCCGATGAAGTAAATATGGTGCATTTAGTCGGTGCAAAAGCCAATAGTTTAGCGTTGGATCTTGAGGACGATAAAATCATTGCAACAATTGATAATTTTATTAACGCATTGGGTGAAGCAGCACTATTAACTGGCGGAGAAATTGATGAATTAGATGCTGTTTCTACGCTGATTCGTGATAAGAAAAATTCCCTTTATTATATTGCTTCTGCCAGCGATATCTACGATTCTTTGGAAAGATGGCACCCGAATGTGGCCACAGTTATTGACGACATTGCTGAAGAATTAAAAAATTTAATAAATAATTCCTCTTCCATGTCGCGATAAATGCATCAGTCTTTTTTTGTGCTTTTGCCACCACATTTGTTTTTATATTTTTAATGACGTATTAAACATTAAGGAGGTGTTATTTCACATGAAAAAAGGCTTTACTTTAATCGAATTATTAGTTGTCGTTATTATTCTTGGTATTCTTATTGCTATTGCCATTCCGCGCTATTATCAAGGAATAGACAGCTCCAAAGTACAAGCACAAAAAGCAAATATTAAATTAGTTCAGAAAGCGCTTGAGGTTGCTGCTACGCAAAGCAAAGATAAAACATATCCGCTTCCACCCTCTGAAACAAAAACTGTTGCGGAATGGATCGAGGATAACTGGCCAAATAGTAATTACCATGACTATTTCGACGAATATCTTAAAGATCCTTGGACGGGACAGGAATTATCCGTTATGCCACCAACTGCATATGTCTATGATAAATTAACATATAACGAGATTCCCTCTGGAATGGACACACATTTCATTGTTTATATTGGGTATGACGATGAGAACCGCCCTGTATTAATTGGAGAACACGAAAACTTAGTAATTTCCAACAATATCAGCCTTGTAGAAAAACTGCCTCCCAAAAATATGAAAACAGTACCTTCTCGTAGGGTAGTACATTATTGTGTTTATTATATAGATAAGCCGGGACATTTAAACACTACTTGTGAAAGGGTTGTGCCTTCTGCTTACTAAGAATGACAAAAAGGGGGGCATGTATCAAATGCCCCCTCTTTTATTTGTTGTTATATTTGCATTCCGTTATCATTCTGTTGTTTTTTAACCCAATATGGCAAATCAATTGTGCCGTCTTTTCTCTTTGTAGCAATTACATAATCGACTGGTTCTCCGTTTTTATTAACAATATTTAGAGCTGCTACATCGGCAATAACAGATGGAATAACAAAGAATGTATCCTTCTTTACACGCACCAGGCCGCCGGTGTTAAGCAAGACTGCGTTATGTATGTCTTCAGAATAAACATTCTTACCTTCTTCATTTGTATGCCATTCTTTAACTGTGAACATTTGACGCAAAATTTCCCCGTCCGATGTGATAGCAGTAACCACAAAGCCTGTTCTTTCTTCGCCTGTCTCCTTATCAATCCACCACTGCTGGGCTATAGACAATAGATATTTGCCTTCACCGTTATAAATATCATGTCCCACTTTTTGAATTGTAGATTTCAACTGTTCAAATGCTTCATCAGCTGTTGCCTGGCCGTCTATCACAAGCATACCTTTTTCAGCTACAATTTGCATAAGTTTTGCCCCATCTGGATAAAAGCCGTTATAAAGGCCTGCTATTGGGTAAATAAATCTATCAGCGGCACGCACAGGGGCATAATTAACAATGCGATTAATTTGTGGTGTCATTACAGTACCTTTTACTGTTGCCTCTGCTTTTCCATCATACTGAATACCCTGAATTGCTTTAAGAGTTTTAGTGTTGCTCCATCCCTGGCCAAGAATGGTCTCTGCATTTTCTTTATCATGAATAAAACGATAAGCCCTGTTTAGCGTGCGTGCGTGGCGGTAATATTCAGGAAGGCTCTGTTTCATTCCGCCTGTAATCCACAGGGTTATTTCTGGAAATACTGCCATAAGATCTGGCCCAATATTAGGAATAGTAAGATAACTAACGGCTTTTACGTTTTCATTCCATGTGGCTTCTACATGTAGCTCAATAGCGTCAAGTTTATAAGCAAGCGCCATTGCCATTGTTAGTTTTGCTGCAGCAATCACGCTAGGAGTAAGTTCTGCCTTATATTTTGGCAGCGTAATTGTTTCATTAAGATAGCGTTTATGATTATTCTTAATGGCTCTAGCAATACGAAACATAATAGAATTTTTACGTCTTTCAAGGGCGTCGGCAAGAACGTTGTCTGTGCTTTCTGTCTTTTGTTTTGTTCTAAAGTTTTCTTTGGCTACTTTATTTCTACGTTTGGCGTCGGCAAGAATAACATCAAATAGCCATTCTGCATATTTAAATGCGGTTTTTTCATCATGCTCTGTTAGCTCAATAGTTTCTTCGCCTTTTTTAGTCGTGCGCTTAACAATAATAGGATCTACTGTTTCATCTTTAAAATCTCCTGCCGCTTTGACAAACAAATCTTTAATACCAATCTCTTTGTCATCGATGTAAACGAAATTTTCTTCATTGCTTCTGCGAGGCGCGTCAATGGTTGTGCGAACGGCAAACATGTTAATGCTGGTTGGATAAGGGATAGAAAATGTAGCTTTGTCCTTAACACGAACTTTAATATTTTCCATTGTCATATTAGTTTTCTTGTTGTTGCGATACTGGGCAATAACTTCTTTTACGTCTTTGTAATTACGCGCATACACGATGGCTGGAAGATAAAGCTGAAATCCTCTTTTGTTTTCTCTGTTCCAAGCAAGATTAAGCTTGATGTTGGCATGAGGGGAAGAAATAAATCTGCCTCTGCGCTGGATTCGATTAAGCATGTCTTTAATTGATTCTACATTGTCCTCCGGTGTCAGATCTGGGTCTCCAATCGGTAGAGGAATTTCTCCAAGCAGTTTTTCCATTACATACTTTACATACTGCTCATACTCGCTGACTGCGGAAAAGTCTACACTCTTCTGCACTTTCTCATAATGATAAGGTGTTAGCAACATAGTGGTATCAACCTCCTTTTGGCATTTTCCCACACTTGTATTATAGCACAAGTGTCACATAAAATATAGCTATATTTTTGTATCAAAACACCAAAAAATGTCACATATATTTATAATGTTAAACTTTATGAATAAAAGGGGTGATTTTCACATGATTTGTCGAGAATTTATTGAGCAAACTTGTCAGGCACTTGAAGATGCTGGTATGCCGGCTAATTATTTTTTATGGAGCAACGATGTAGTTATAGCAGCGCCGATGTCTTGGTGGATATATAATTATTCAATACACGGAATAGATAATTCTTTACAGTTAATGAATTTATGGTATGGTTATCTTTTACTTTTCTGGGGCGGAAAAATAAACGACGGCGTACAATTAGCATTACCGCTATTTGATTACGCGACACTGAAATCAGAGTGTGCAATAGATATTAATATTCGCAAATTTGTAACAGAAAATCGTGATAAATTACAATCCGTTTTTACCGATATGGAACGATCTAATTGGGCGCAATTAGATAAATACTTATCATTTGTTGAAGAAACTTTTATCACAAAAAGATATAGGAATATTTTACCAAAAATCAATGGCCGTTATGCCTTAGATGAGCACACTTTTTTAGATGAAGAGTTAATCGCTAATTTATTAGAAGAATTAGCAGCAATTCGGCAACAAAAATCGCGGTCAGCTGTAATGTTTTACTCTGTCGGCACTTTCTTGGAAGAACATCCTTCATTGTCTCAATTTGCGACGGCTATTGATGAGTTGTATTTTGTATAAGATTTGCACAGTAATTCATAAAAATAATCGTTTTTTGTACAAATTGCATCGTTTTTGATTTTTTGCATTTATTCACAAAAAACATGTTAAATACTAAAATTTTACTTTCACTCTGAATACAATACTTCTTTCACGAATTTTTTATACAATTCTCGGGAATATTTGAGCGGTTCGGAATAAACGTCTTTCAAATATGAATATTCCGTCTTCAATTTTCCTCTAACATAGTCGAAAAGAAACATATAGCCATCTTCGGCGCGACGAGGCAGCCACCAATCTTTTCCTTTTTTCTTGGCCACTTCTTTTTCGATCTCCATTAACTCTTCTGGTGTCATATCAATAATCTTTCTGAAAATGCGAGGATATGCATAAATAAATAGAGGCTGAGAACAAGAAAAAACCACAGGCGCATAATCAAGCCCCATATTGTAAAGTGCGTTAAGATAAAGTATATACAGTTTTCTATCGTCAAGATCTAATTCTTTTTGGCGCTGTTTGACTTTCTTTATTAATTCTTCTAATCTAAGTGGTATCGGATCTGTAACTTTCCCAATATGTCTGTTTAATTCCGTCAAAAGCTGTATCCATGCCAAAATTGAATAATATTCATCAGTTATACCAACAATACGGTTTTTAAAGAAATCTGAGTCGTCTTTTAAATTATTAACATGTTCCAAAAGAGATTCAATCTTTAGCCATTCAGAATAAGAATATGACTCGTCGATCTTAATCCCTACAATTCTATTACGATATTTAGCTAATTCTTCAATATCCTTAATTGCAAAAAGATACGTGAGATCTGTCCATGGCTCATAAAAATGTGATTGTATTAATATGCTCCAAGGAGATTCAATATCGCTTGCATCCACCTCTCGGGCAATAGTTCTAACTTCTTCTCTTTCTTCCTCTGTAAGATCAATAAAGAATATTGGGTCTTCTTTATGTGGTTTCCAGAATTCAACGGAATCTGTATTTTCTTTTTGCACTAGCTTTAATTCTTCAATTGTCACGAAAATATAATTTCTAGGTAATTCCATAAGTAATTACACCTCCCTGTTTTTTAAAATTATACCACACCACCAATTATTTTTCAAAATCATTTCCCAAGTTTCAGGCTATAATTAATAATGAGGAAAGAAAATAAAGATAATATTTAATCGGCGAAAATCAAAAAGGAGGGATTGTTATGAAAAAAATGATATATATCTTGCTAATAATAGCAATGTTAATGAGCAATACAATTATTCCTGTGCAAACAGTGCGGGCAGACACATCGGGCGGTTGTCCAAATCCAGTAATTGCCCCAGAATTTGAATCTTACAATGCACAAGTGGAAAAACTACAAGACGGCAAGGCATACGTTCAATTTAATTTCAAAGCAAAATATGCGACAAAAGTTGAAGTTATTGTCGCAAATGATAAAGGAGATGCATTGGATCCAATAATTTTTGAAGATACTGACGAAGATATGGTTGTTGAAGGAAATAAAAACAATATCGCTATTGCTATAGACTCGAATGTTAAAAATATAATTGTTTCATTTAAAGCGATGAATAATTTTTATAACAGTGCTGATAGCAATTATGGATACACCGAGCAGCACATTGTTATTCCAGTTGATGCTGAAAATCCAACACCAATTCACGATAAGCCTGGATTAACACTATCAATAGTTAGTTCTACGTTTGTTGATGGCCAAGTACCGTTACAAATTAAATACGCTGCTTCAAGCAATGTAAAAACTGTGGCCTTATATGTGGGTACTAACGCTGTAAAAACGTGGAACCCTAATAATAAGAATGGAACATTAAATTACACATTAAAAATTTCTAATGTTGGCGATGTAAAAATCAAAGTTTCTGCGGTAGACGAAAACGGTGGCACTAATAGCGTTGAAAAAACAATTAAAATGTGTAGCGTAAAGGTCTCTTCTATCAGCCACGAGCCAGTACTTGCAAAGAAAGGCGATATTGTGCGTGTAAAGATCAACACAGAAACACAAGGATGTCCAGGATATGAAGCAGAAATATATGCTAACGGCTCTTATGTCGGAAAAACCAGAGCAATATATGAAATACAAGCAGATCATGTTGGTACCTACACTGTAAAAACATATGCCCAAATTGTCACAAGCCAGTACACTTATAAAAGCACTGAAAAGACTTATATATTTCAAGTACATGAAAAAAATGATGTTACATTAGAACTTGTTGATAAAACACATGATGGCGTTGGATCTATTGAGCTAAACATAGCTCCGGATATCTACTCTGCTTATGGTGTTGATGCAAAATACTCAGACTTTACCATGATAATTAATGGACATTATTATTCCCTTGATTCTATAATGGGATCTAACTCCGTTGTTAGCAATAAAATCACAATAGATATAACAAAATTAGCATCTTATTTGCACGATGATGATAATACTATACAGGCAATGTTATCAATTGTTGATAATGGCGGCATGTCGCATAATGTATTGTCAAATACGATTACCGTTAATATCCCACCGCTGCCAGATGACGTTGTCGGTGCTTATTTCAAATATATTGACCCCTCTTGGTCAGTTAAAAAGCAAGGCAATACTTATTATTTTGCTCCCTTTGAACAAAAACAGGCTCTGCCAGCACGTCTTGAAATAAAATGCTCTAATTGTATATTGCCTACAAGAACAGACATAAAACTTTATATTCCAATAGCAACAATCGTCAATAGTGATAATAAAATAGTAGACGGGCATTATACAATCGTTATTCACGACAAATTAAAGAATAAGGATTATAGCAAAACCTACACCATTAGGCCGGCATTAACTGTAGGCGTGTACAATGATGCAAGTGGGAACACATTATATGACAATTATTCTGACGAGGCTTATGTTGTTGAAAAACTTTATCCTTTCGATAGTGGGCAAAATTCAATTGAAGTATGGCGTGGCAGCGTTAAAGTTGATAGTGGCGATAAAACATCGTTGCCTGTTAGTTTGAAAATACCGGCCAAATATAAGATTGTTGTTAAGCATACGCAGAAGGTGACAGACTCGCGCACGGCTATTATTGAATATGTTAGTTATATTACTAGAAGAGTGGATAAAAACGCCTTTAAAGTAACAAATGATATGGAACACCATAGATTTACCGTGACATATCAGCGCGGTGAATACAATTTGAAAGTGTATCTTAAAAGAGACGGAAAAATAGTAATCAATGGTCAGTCGTTTGCCAATAGTGTAGAATTGCCTTACACATTATCGGGATATCAAAATAAATTTGAAATCTATGCGACAGACGAAAACGGTAATCTGTTTAAGATTTATGAAGAAACTATTACAAACCAAGACTATTTGCCTAGTGTACAGTTGCGTTTAGAAGGCGGTGGAGAATCTCTACCACCAGATGCACTTGATCAAACTTTTAACATGTATATCACAGTCAGCGGTGAAATCGGGGCAGCTTCTATTAAAGAAATTTATTACACAATTAACACCGATCCAAAACATTATAATGTGTCAATTGACAATCATACGCTTGAAAACGGTAAGCGTATTGTAGCTACAGTACATCTTCCTGATCCGAATCATTCATATACAATTACCGGTTATGTTGTTATTACTAACGGGCAAAAAGAGCAAGTGATTAAAAGCACTAATACAATAAAGTTTGATTTCTTTGAT
>Ga0256838_1000370_pt1 | contig 28653 bp, 17 predicted proteins | sample 4571419metaG_FD_185978 | JGI IMG/M metagenome (GOLD analysis project Ga0256838, IMG submission 185978) | Hydrothermal vent microbial communities from Guaymas Basin, Mexico - 4571-419 | ecosystem: Environmental > Aquatic > Marine > Hydrothermal vents | place: Mexico: Guaymas Basin | collected... | reverse complement strand
CCCCCCTCTTTTTTATTTCTTAAATTTTTTGTTCGTATTATCTGAATAACGCCAAAACGCTTTGAGGAGACATATTTGCTTGAGTAAGCATTGCGGTAGCAGTTTGCTGTAAAATTTGGTCTCTTGTTGCCATCAGTTGTTCTCTAGCCATATCTGCGTTATAGATTCTGTTCCAAGAAGCTTCTACATTTGTTTGAGCAATCATAACAGTTTCTTCCTTGGCTTGCAGTCTGCTTTGAAGTGCTCCAATACCTGCTACCCACTCTGAAACCTTCCTAATTGTGGCGTCCACTTTTTTCAATAACGCATTAGCTGAAGCATTGACGTTGTTTGTGTCAGAAGCTCCAGTAATACCAGCTACTTCTGCTACTCCTAAAGATTCATAAACTTCTTTAACAGTGAAAGCAGCTGAAGCAGTTACAAGTCCCGAAGAATCATCAGAATCATAAACTTTAGCAGTAGCCACCTCATTTGTGTTTCCTGCTTTTACAACTGCTACTCCAAGTTTCCCTGCTTGGTTTTTCCAATCGTTCCAATTTCCTTCTGTGTTTACATAATTTGTCGTATTGTATGCAATTTTGTACTGTCTATCCCATGTCGTAACCTCGTTAGCATCTGAACCTGTTTGAAATTTAAAAGTCGTGGAAGCAGAAGAAGAAGTTCCTACTGGTTGAGAGTTGTCAAGCAGCCCAATATCATTCCATCTAGTCTCGTGAGCAATACGAACAATTTCATGCATATATTCTTTCACCTGCTGAGCAATAGCAAGTCTCTCTTCTGTTCCCATTGTGTCATTTGCAGCCTGGGAAATTTTGTCACGAATGTCAAGTAAGAGATCTTTCATCTTGCTAAGTCCTCCCTCAGCGACAGAAAGCATGTTCTTTGCATCAGCAATGTTATCAAGGGCAACCCCAAGACCACGGCTTCTTGCTTTTAATTTTACGGAAATCCTGTATCCTGCGGGATCATCTGCAGCTTTGGTAATTCTTACACCTGTTGCCAAACGAAGTTGTCTAAGAGCTAAATCATTGTTGATAAGCTTAAGACTGTTCAATGCATTCATAGCCCCAATGTTGGAGTTAATACGAGTGAGATCAGATAGTGCCATAAGGCATCCCTCCTTGGGTAAAAAGTTTTTTGGGACTTCCTTGTCCCTCATTTGTATTATCGGAAATATCTACTATTTATTTAATATTCATCAAAATTTTCAATATAGCAGTTCTTGTAATCTTTATCAATTAAAAAAACTCATGATAATCTTTTAGAAATAAATATTTTTACAAACCTACTTAAATATCTTTTAAATAATCGTGCTTCTTGTTTTTATTGCATAAACAAGAAAAGATTAATCTCACTTCCACCAATATACAAATATTTTTTTAAATCATAATTATATTTGTTATAATTATCAGGAATGATATTGTTTTTTTCTAATCTTGTGATAAGGAGATGATTAAAATAGAAATATATAATCTACAATTTGATCCAACATGGGATTATAAAACAGATAATACTACTTATTTAACACATGATATTCATTATTATCCTGCTAAATTTATTCCTCAGATAGCAAGGAGGTTAATAGAAGAATATTCTTCTGAAGGAGATATTATTTTAGACCCTTTTGTAGGTTCGGGAACAACATTATTAGAAGCAAGGCTTTCCAATAGAAATGCTATCGGAGTTGATCTTAATCCAATTGCCTACATAGTTTCTTATGTGAAAAGCAATCCTTTTCCTCCTAATAAACTTCAAAATTTATGGAATAATTTTTATCAACAAATTTCTGATAAGTCTTTCGATAATATTCCCTTATATTCTTTGTCAGAAAAACAGTTAAAAGTGTTTAATAATTGGATACCTTTAAAACAACTAATGGATATGAGAAAACTATTCTATCTTATTACTACACAAGAAGATAAAGACTTTTCAATGTTTTTAACGGTTGCTTTTTCCCATATTCAGAAGAAATGCTCATGGTGGAATATGAAAAGCATTAAACCTTTAAGAGATTTTAATAAAAATGTGCCTGATGTAAGAGAAACTTTTATAAAGCATATAAACAAAATGATAAGAAAAAACAATGAGCTGTATAAAATTCTTGAAAACAATAATACTTGTGCAAGAGTAATTAAAGGGAATGCTAAGTATCTTTCTTCTTTTTTAAAGGAACAGGTTGATATGGTTTTATTTTCTCCTCCTTATGCAACGTCTTATGAGTACTTAGATGTTCACAAATTAAGTGTATTATGGTTAGAAGATGTTGATTTTATTAAAGAACTAAAGAAAGAGTTTATAGGTACAAAATCTATATCTAATATTACAGAGAATATCATTCTTCCTGGTATGGCAATAGAGATTTTTTCTTCTTTAAAAGAAAAAGATAAAAGATTGGGAGTAGCTGTTGAAAAGTATTTTTACGATATGTGGAAAGTATTTAAAGAAATACAAAAAATTATTAAATATGAAAAATATATTACAATTGTTATTGGAAACACTTCTCTAAGAGGAGTATATATAAACAATGCACAAGTATTCATTGACATGATGGAAGAACAGGGGTATAAGATAGAAAAAGTAATTAAGAGAAGAATTTGGGGAAAAAATTTACCTTCTACAAGAGATCCAAAAACAGGAAAATTTATATCAGTGAAGAACAAGAAAGATATCAAACATACATATAAATATGAATTTATTATTGTAGGTAAGTGGCAAGGATAGTTGTATCCTTTACAGAAATCCATATTTTGTTGTGTACATTGATTAATATTTTTTCAGTAGTTTTTTGAAAAAATAATCAAATGAAACATCAGAAATTTTTAGTAAAATTAAAATACAAAAAAACTTTAAAACAAAAAAAATAGTTTTTTTCTTTTTGGACACTATTTTTCTTCTTCTTTCATATTTTCATTAATTTTATCAAGAGATTGATTTACTATTGAGGCTAAATAACTTTTAGGATTTTCTTGTATATAATCAAAAATTTCTTGAATATATTTTTGATATTTCTCAGGAATATTTTCTATATCTGTTTTTAAAATATCTATAGGAGTTTCAACATCAAGAATAATAGTTGGTCTAACATCAACTCCGTTTTCTTCTAACTCGTCCCAAGGTAAATTACTTAACGCTTCTTCTATTTCCTCAGGAGAAGGGAAACCTACAATGATGATATTTTCTATATCCTGTAATTGTTCGATAATATGTTTATTATAGTCTTGAATATTATTAACATATTCATCGATGAATTCCACTTCCTCTTCATATACTTTTTCATTTAACGGGTTATTTATTTTAAGAGTAATATAGTAAGATTCACTCATAACATTGTTTTCAGTATATTCTGTATTTGCAAGAGGGTTACCACCAAAGGAAGTTATCTGATGTATATCAAATGATGCTTCTTCCGGAACAATATAAATAGATAAATATCCATTTTTTTCATGAGAAATTATGATGGAACTGTTTTTAGGCATTAATACAGCATAAAATTTATTCGAATTTAATAAATTATCAGAATACATGGTAAATAATTTTAACATATTTAAGAATTTATTAAAGACAATATTTGTAGTAGTTCCTTTTATTCGGAGTATATTACTGATTTTATTAATCTGTTCATTGATAACGGTAATTCTAAATTGATTAATGATAGTTTCTTTTTGTTTCCCAGATAGTATAGTTCTATTTTCTACATCAACAACCATAACATCTTCATAATCATCCAATGTAAATAGATAAAAATTTTGGTATTTATCCCACAGGGGATAAATTTTATCATTACCAGCATTACATCTTTTTTCAATCCTTCCTATATTTGGATTATTATAATGTATAGACACTTTATATTCATTTCCTTTATCATCTTTAACATAATAGATATTTGTTTTTAATGTTTTATCTACTTCATCAGGAATAGGTAATGTTATTTTCTTATTCATACATGTTACCCTTTTTTATTTTTTTTTATTATCTACTTATTTCCTTGCCCATTGATTTTCTTAATATTGTTGAAAGAATGCTATTAGGATTTTCTTGAACATAATTAATAATTTCTGCGATATACTCTTGATATTCCATTGGTGGTTCATCTATTTTAGATAAATCAATGACCTGTTTATCATCTATTAACAAGGTGACATCATTACTTACATTGTAGTTTTTAAAATTGTTGTTTTCATTAAAATTAATCAATGCACTTTCTATATCTTCCATAGAAGGTTTTCCTATAATAATAATCTTTTCAATTATTGTAGGAGATGGGGAATTATGTAACATTTCTCTATTAAATTCATATATATTATCTGCATAATCATAAATTTCAGCATAATAAGTATTACCTGTTAATGGATTAACAATTTTTAAACCAACCTCAAAAAGATAATCCCCATCTTTTCCTTCTGTTCTTTTATCTTGTTGAACAATATCTACTCCATCTACAGTTAAGTATCTCTGAACAATAGAATATGATACATGTGTCTTTTCATTAAATATTAAATACCCATAAGATGAAGGAAAAATTATTAAAGATTTATCTTCAGGAAAAAATGTGGCAACATAAGAAGTTTTCTTCAATATCTCAGCAGAGGCAGCGAATTTGCGAAGAGTTACAAAAAAATCATTCAAGAACATTTCAATATTGTTTCCTTGTAAGCCTAGCGTTTCTGATATACTCTTTGTGTATTTATCAAATGCCATCAAACGATATTGATACACAATAGATTGTGCCTCTTTATTTGGAAGAATTTTTCTATTATTTAAATCTACAACAATGTTTTTCCCTTTCTCCTTATCAATAAAAATACAATAATTATTATTGTATATATCAAGAAGTGGATATGTTTTATATCCCTTCCCAATAATTTCCATTTCTCCATAAGGAAAAGAAGTATCTGATATTTGTATCACTATTTTGTTATCTTTATCTTGAAACGTATATATATATCCCCCTGGATATGTGTTGTCTGGATTAGGTAATTTCAATGTCATCTCCTCCTTTTTTAAAAAAAAATAGGGGGATTAAACATCCCCCTTTATTATGATGAATTTGTTATTTTATTAACGAACTTGCTCGTCTTTTTCCGATAAACCTTTATCCTCATCAGGTTCATTTTCGTCATTTTGTTTTTGCATTTCTTTTTCTTCTTTTTGTTCTCTTGGGGTTTTATATTTCTTGAAGAAAGAGATAATTTTTTCTATTTTTTCACTAGGAGATAAGGTTTCCTCATCTTCGGGAAAATATAACTGATATAAAGTATCTATTTCATCGTAACTAATTCTATCTAATATTTCTGAGAATAGCATTTGCGACTCTTGTCCATAAGATCCTACGTTATCGAGTAACGAAAGGCCATAAGATCCTACGTTATCGAGTAACGAAGAAAAAAGTCTTGCAATAAAGTCCTTTGCATTTGGCAAGGTTGATAGAAAAGTAAAAACATCAGAACCTTCCTCATAGGCAGATGCTATAATAAACATCATTTTTCTGTGAAGAGTTTTTTCCATTAATACAAGAGTAGAATTATCATTTGTTAAGTGTTCAATAATTTTATCAAACTGATTACTAATTTCCCATAAAGCATATCCCTGTGCCATCATGGAATACAAGAAATCAGAAATGTAAAAACCGATCCAATGGGCTCTTAATAAAGATTTTTGAAGAGTTCCTTTAATCATATTAAAGAAAATTTTATTATATGATTCGTTTATTTTTTCATATTCCTTTTTAGATTTTATTAGAGATTTGACTTTATTGATAAGGGGTTCTCTTAGATAGTTAAAGTCATTTACATATTGTTCCCAGCTACCATTCCTGTATAGAGATGCCAGCAAATCATTTTTAGCAAAAATCATTGTTCCCAAAATCCCTTTAAATATTTCAGAATACATAACAGTAAGTCCCTCTTTAACAGATTCCACAACCTTTCTTTCTTTTTCAGTTTTTATATTAGAGAAATCTACATATTCATCAAGGGTAAGATATAGCTGATAAGATGTAGTCATCATAATATTTTCATACAATGGAGATATACCTGATACAGTTGTAGAAACATTGCCTATGCTATTTATCTGATCAACAATGGAAGCATCTTGCGGTAATGTTGTCGATATATCTTCTGCTTTTAATTTTTCTGCTGCTAGTGGAATAACCTTATCTTCTGGCTTTGACATCATATAAATAGCGTGCAAAGCACTTGCTGAAACACTTGAACCATCTTCTTCTGCTTGTTTAAGATAAGCATATCCTAATGGAATATTAATTGCCATCAGTTCTGAAGATTTATCCCCTATATGTTCCACAAAATTCATTCTCCACAATTCTGCCGTTCTTTCTAAGAAAAACACATATTTTAATAAATCAGTCGTCATATTTAAGTTATCTATAACCTTTTCTTTTAATTCTTTTTTTCCTTCGTTTATTAATTTTATATATTGTTCTTTTAACTTAAAAAACTTATTAATCTTTTCTTTATCAGAATATGGAACTGCGTCAGGGGAAGAATATTGATCTATAATTACAACCTTATCTTTCGTTTCCATCATTATTTCATCTTTTATCTTAATCATTTCCTTGTATATATTGTAAGCAGGAATAAAATACTCATCTCCAATTCTTGCAATATTCTCATAAATTTCTTTATTTCCTATAGATGAAAATGCAATATCATCGAGTTTAAAAATTGGATTTTGGCTTTCTTTTAGTTTTCCAATAATTTCTGTATCTTCCACAATATCATTTATTGTTCCCATTCCTATTGATGCGAATGCTTGCCATCTTTCTTTAGAACTTCTATCATCTCCTTTAAACAATGAAGGTACTATTTCTTCAAGTTTTCTAAACATCAAATAACTTGACATAAGAACATATGCTGTATAAGTATTAGGCTGAGTTTCAATATTACCATCATAATAAGGATAGTTATATCCAACGATTACAGATGATAAAGATTGTTTCCCATTTTCAATTTGTTGTTGAGTTGCCATACCATTTCCCTCCTTATTTTATCTTTCTAATTGTTGAGCAACTTCATTTATAATTGAAGTATTATATGCTCTATTTACTATATCATAAAAAGGTTTAAGAATATTAGCCTTCTTCATTTGTTCTGGTAGGGGAGTCCACAAATCTTTTGTAGAGAATCCGATAACGTTTGGCCTTCCATGTATTCCCAAAGCTCTTGCCATATTTTCTGGATTACCATTGTCAACAGCAACATTTAAAACGGGAGTAATCCAAGATGCAATATGAGGATTTTCTTTAAATGTAGCATCAATTTCTCCATCTCCTATATAGATAACTAATGATCTCATTAAAGATGAAACATACCTTTCTCTATCTGGTACTTCGTGTACAAGGGATTTTATTGTTGAGTTGTCCACATACAATGCTTCAATTGGTATTCCTCCTGCCATTCTTTGAGATTGTTCAAGGCTATCAAGAAACATTGCTTTTCTGTCAAAATCAGTTGTCAGGAGATGAGAAATAACTCCCGAATTGACTCCAAATACTTTAATAGCATCTTGTTTCGAAAGCATAGTTCCTCCACCTGCTTTAATTAAACTTCCAAATTCGAATGGGTTAAAATGCATAGTTTTACCTGTAACACTGGATGGTAAATGATATCCAACATGAACAATGTTATCTACTTTGACATCATGAGTAAGTATTGTCAAGATTAAGGGAATATTCTTAGATGAAACCATTTCAATAGTGTTATATGCCATTTGAAGTAATGGATATATATGCTCCATCATTGAACCTGATACATCGAATAAGACTGTAATAGATATAACAAATGGAAAATCTTTTTCCGTAATTTTATTTCTTTCTATTTTAGTTTGAGCTCCCCATTCGGAATACTCAGTAGCGAGCAATACTTTCCTTGAATTTAGCTCCAGTTCATAGTCTGTTTCTCTTCCTCGCTTTTCAATAAAATCTAAATCCGTAACGGAGAGAGATGGAATATAAAATAGAAGATGAGATTTATTTTCCTTAGTAAATTCTACCATTACTTTCATATACTTACCTTCTTCTTTTCCTGGAGAACCTTTATCTTTATTTTCAGAAGAGAATATCGGTTTAGAACCTTTTAATTTATTAAACAAATCAGAATACTTTTTTTGTTTCTCTATAATTACTTTTTCTGTATTATTTTTTCTTGAAATAAATGATTTTCCTGTTCTTGGAGGTTGTTTTAGACCTTCTTCCATCATTCTAGCAAGGTATTCTGTTCTTTCATCAGTTTGCTTAATAAGATCCTTCATTTCATTAAGTATTTCATCGTTAATTTGAGCATCTAAGTTCCTTAACTTATTTTCTGCTTCCTTTATTTGTTCTTCCAGTTCCTTTGCATTACCCCCAAGTTCTTTCAATATATCTTTAATCTTTTCAAGTTCTTTAACTGCTTCTGTTGTATTTTGTTTTTCCAACTCCTTATTAAATCTTTGTATTGCCTCTCTAGCTCTTACTGCTTTTTCAAACTTTTCAGCATGTTTTTCAAAAATGTCAATATTAACGGGAGTAGATTTCATTGCCTGTCCCTGTTGTTGTTGATTTTGGTTATTTTGAGGGGAGAAAGATGTTGTGGGTTTTGAAGGATCAAATCTATACAAACTATTAATCACTTCTACCCCATAAGGATTTTCAAAAGCAGAAGGAGAACCCTTTGTAATAAACTTAGGAGTTAAATTGACAAATGCTTCAGATAATTCCACCATAACAGGATAAGTAAAAGCAAAACGAGGGGCATTTAACAGTAATGCTCCTCCTGTTGATGTTCTCATATCAAGCATTTCCTTATAAATATTTTTCGTAAAGGAAGGATTTCTTATTGCTGTCTGATTAGGTCTATATATATTAACAGGAGCAAATTGGGTGGTAGCTCCTACTGCTAAAGCCGCACTAATTTGTTGAGCACTTGTTTTTACCTGTTCCGAATAAACAGGGGGATATTGTTTAAGCTTATTATGCATTTTTTTGAGTTTATCATTAAGAGAGTTCATTCTTCTTTTAGCTTCCTCTTCTCCTGCTTTTGTACTGTGAGAAAGAACATATCTTGTCTTAATCCTTTGTATCTTTTTATTAATCTGCTGATTTGTAGTATTGTTATTTAATTTATTAATATTCTTATTCATTAGCTCGGCAATTTTATCCATTGCCTCTTTTTTCTTGCCCATTGCAAGCAAATTATTAATATCTCTTGCTTTTCTGCGAGTATATTTATCTTTTCCTTTCATTTCCAATTCGGATATCTTTTTCTTTGCCTCTTCTATATTTCCCTTCTGTATATCCTTGGCAGCGGAATACATTTGCAAAAGTTCTTCTAAGGCTTCCTTTACCGATGTTAATTCTTCCTTCTCTTTTTCTGTTTTAGCTGATTTCAATGCTTTTGACGTTTCCATCAATGCCTCTTTCACAGATTTTGCAACACTTTTCATGGATGTCATTTGCATTGCTCTTCTAACGTCTTCTTTTTTGGTTGGATTAATTTTCTTAAGGTTTTCAGCAGAAGATTCAAGAGCTTTCTTCATAGCATCATCAGTAGCAAATTTTGATGCTTCCTTTAGCACTCTATCAAGATTATTAATACCTGCTTTTGAAAGTGTCATAGTAAGGGCAGAAAGTTTAGAAAGTTTTTCCATTTCTGTTAATCCTGCTTTTGATGATAACATTAGATGATTAAAGGCAATTTTACTTCCTGCCTTTGCATTTTCTGCTAAATCTGAAAGAATATTAGCAATAGGAGTGGTTGCCCCTTGTCTAAATTGGAGAATTTTCTTATAGAGAGAACCAAGTAATATAATCAATTCTTGGATGTTATTTTTTTGTAAAGCGGAAACAATGTCCGAAGCCTCTTCTGGAAATAGATCCTTTATTCTATTAATAATTGAGGAAATATCTTTTTCTACTTTTTCATCTAAAGTTGAGGAATACGTCTTAATTAATTCTGCAATTAATTTGATATTATTTTCTGTTTCTGCATATTCTTTTACTTTTCCTTCAAGAAATTTTATGATATCTTTAATTGCTTCTTTCTTTTCTTCATCTGTCGTTGCGGAAGAAAGTTTTTCTGAAATAGAAGGCTCATATTTCTTAAAGATTTCTATCAACTTATTAATAAAAGCGTTTCTTTTATTTTCGTTTATGGCATTCCAGTTTGCAAGAAGAGTATAAGAAGAGATAATAGTCTTTTGGATACCATCTGTATTAAATATCTGTAAATCTGATAATTTCATTGCAAGTGATTTTTTCTTTTTTTCCAGAGTTCCAATGATATCTTTTGTTCTTAGTTCCTCACCGAGATCAATTGTTAACTCATTAAATATCCTATCTCTCGTTTCTTTCTGTTTGCTACCCCAATATTTATCGAGATAGTCTACGATATCCTTAATTTGTAAGGCTATCATCCTTGAACGAGCACTGGAAATTTTAGAATATTGTTGAGATATAGGTTTCAGACCTGCAGATACAGGGGCATCTGCCAAGACTTTTTCAGTTTCATTACCTACTGTATAAATTGCCTTATTAATTTCTCTATCAATAGTTTTTACAACAACAAATATATTTTGAGCAAATTTACCCATTTCAGAGGGAATAACAGTTGTTTGTGTCATTAGTTCTTCTGCTTCTATCAAATATTGAATTGCCTTTTCATATTCTCCTCTATTTAGATAATATTCTGATCTTGTAATTGCTCTTTTAACATTAGTTAAAACATTTGCATTTTCTTGTTCTATATTGTTATATCTATCCTTTACATATTCAATACCTGCTGTAAGAGATGAAATTGCCATTTGTTTAAATCCTTCTATAGATGTATCAACAAAATACTGAATATCTTCAAGCATATCATCGTGGGTTTTAGGAGATAAGTATTCTGCTATTGTTTGTAAAGATTCTTTATTAAACTGGGATTCTACAATATCCTGTAACTGTTTTTTTGCTTTTGTAATTACTTCTTCAATCCTATCCCCTAATCCTTGCTCTTCTGCTTTAGTAAAGTTTTCATAACTTTCTTTGATATTCTTTGCAATTTGTTCAGCATCTGTTTCGGTCATCGTTTCCATTACAGAAATGATAATGTCAATGATATTCGTATTAGCAAAAAAGTATATTGCTTTTAAAGTATTCCAAAATCTTGCGTTTACAATTGGATTTTTAATATGTTTTTCATAATCCGATAAAAATCTTGTAAGGGCAAGATCAGGTTCTACACCAGTTCCTCCATACATTCTATAAATAATGTTTTTTATAATTACTTCTGTTCCTCTCCCTATATTTTGAAAAGATTTGTTTTGAATATCTACAATTCCTTTAATCATATTTTTTACTGCATCAATAGGAGGATTTAAACTGTTTACTATTTTTAGAATATTTTCCCTTGTAGGTTCTATTAAATCTTTAAAAATAACTTTATATTCTTTCTTTAAAGGAATATCAAGGGCAAGGGCTGTAGAAATAGAAAAAATTGAAAGAATAATGTTTGCCATAGCCTTTGTAAACACAGGATTTTTCATTTTTTCTTCAAAAGAAGATGAATATGGAGTTAATTTAATGAGAGAAATTTCATTATACACAGAAGAATATGCTCCTATTAAAGCATAAGATTCCGCCAATCTAAGAAAGAATATTTCTATAAATCTCTTTAATTCTTCGAGATGAGTTGAAGAGTTAGAGGCTACTGAAAACACAAAAGAAGCAGGATCGGTAGTTTCTCTCTTTTCAAATTTGACAAGCAATTTTTCAAATTCTTCGGCAACATGAGGAGCAATTTGTTTCAATAGAGAATCCTTTTTTAAACTTTCTCTAATGAAAGAGATAGCAGAATCTAGTTCTTCTGGAGATAATCGTAGCATAGAAGGAATATAATTGTTAAACTGTCTATATCCAATTGTTGCAAAGATTGACAACATCATAACTATATCAGCTGCATTTGCTTCAATTATGAATTTTTTAGGATTCTCCATTTTTTCAAAGTATTTATCACCCATTTGTACGTGGGTTTTTATATAAGAAACATTACGAAAAATTTCTTGCCATTGTTCTATTTTCAAATATCCCCATATTGCAAGAGGGGAAAAAAGGGAGGATGGATCCCCCTTCGCAGAACCCGTTCCTCCCCTTCTTTGGGTAGTAGTCTTTGTTGTTATACTATTTTTTCTAATATCTCTTTTCAAATTTGAAAAAAGGTTAGAAACCGGTGCTGAATTATATAACATTTGATATAATTGTAATAATCTATTTTCATCTACTTTTGTTGCCATATGAGAACCCCCTTTTATTGTCTAAATAGATTAACCATTTTGGCACCTTTATTATTTTTTATAATTTCTCTCATATGTTCTGCCTGATCTATGATTGTATGGTAATCTACCAATGGAACATTAATTACTGATGTGTTGTGCATTTTATCTGCAACAACTAAATCTTTAGAACCAACATAAGCAACATTTCCATTTCCTTTAAATAGGAAAAAGACTTTCCATAAAGATGAAAGAGTATGAGTGATTGTTGAAAATGGATCATTTATGCGAATAAGAGAATAATAAGTTCTTACTGGGCCTGGAAGAGATACCCATCTATTACTTTCAATTGCTGTATAAAAATTATCCATTTCCTTTTGATCTTTAAAAATATAAGGATTATTTGTGATAATTGGTAAAAGTATAGATCTTACATTTCCTCCTATAGAAATAGAAGGATTAAAGAACATCATCGTAGATGTAATATATGGAGAAAATTGAAGATTGCTTACAGCATCGGCAAGGATTTTAGAAATCTGAGAGGAATCAACATCTACATTATGTATTTGTTCATATAAGTCCCTTAAGGTAATATCCTCTTCTTCATCTACAACTCTATCAAGGATATAGTCATATAATGTGGTTTCTTTTCCATCAGGAGTAACAAGTTCTACTTTATATAAAGTAGAGAATATTTTTAACACTGTTGCCTCAAACAATGTTCTTGCTCTTGCAAAGAATGGTTTTATTGTCGGATTAGAATATCTTTCATGATTTTTCAACATTCCCCTGTTTATAGCATATCCAGTCATTGCAGCGTAGAACAAGGAGGGGTTGGTAGCAAAAGAAAGAATCTTTATGATTCCTCCTACAAGGGTAAGAGTGATATTAGCAATATTGTTATCCACTATTACGGTATCATCGTTTACATCAAATATAAAAGAATTAATAGCTTTAGCAATATTTGTAAGTTTTGTATTGTTTTTAGAACTTCTTGTAATCTTCTTTAAAGAGAAACCAACTTTAGAAGGAGAATTATATTTGTCTTTTTCTTTTTCAGATTGAGAAATAACGTCAAATATCATACTAACAAGGGTATTAATATCATCAGGAGTAAGTTCTCTAGGATGATATTTTCTATATTTAGGATTACTACGAATTTTATCATTGATAATTTCTGCCAATACTGAACGAACTTTGGGATTGCTCTGAATCAAAGCTTCTATAGAGGATCTATTATTCAAGTAATTTTCAATCACAGAGATAAAAACAAACAAGGAAGAATTTGAACTCTTATCTGTTACTTTCATTGAGAATAAGAGACTTTCAATATCTCTAATATTCAATCCTTTAATTGTTGCCCCTGTAAATTCCTCAATAACCCTTTTTGCGGATGGAGCAATTTTCTGTTCTTCATCTGAGAATAAAGCAAGGGCAATTGTGTTAATGTAAATATAATGTTTTAAGTCTCGGATAGATACCTCTCCCCAATCTTTAGGAAGATGAATAAAATATCTGAAAGATTTGTAGACATCTGCTACTTCCTTTTGATTAAAGGAAGCAATGTAATTCAAGAGTTCTTGTTTAATTTGATCATTTTCAATAACAGTAGATTTTTCAACAATCTTTTTCAAAATATCTTTTTGTTGCCCATTTCCTTCTGCAAGAAGAGCAATAATGAAAGATACTGTGTTATTGTATTCCGTATATAACCTATCTAATAAGGCGTTGAATCCCAGTTCTGTATCTTTTCTTAGATATTCTTCTGTGTAAGTCATAATATCTATAATTTGAGATGTTTTATTAATGGTTTCTTCGATTTCATTAAGAATGTTTTCTACTTCCTCCTCATTTCCATAAAGAGCAACATTAAGTACTCCATGAGCAATATTATTCCATAAAGAGGCTTGATTAACTATAGGAGTAATTAAAACTCTTAAAATTTCTTTTTGTTCTTTATCTTCTGCAAGATTGTCAAGAACTTCATTAATAAAATCATCTATTTCATTAACATCGTCGGATAAAAGTTTATTTTCTATAATTTTTGCAATTGTAGCAACTTTAATAGCATTGTGTATTTCTCTCCATACCTTTCTCTTAATAGAAGAACCTTCCTTTTCTATATTTGCGTACTTAGCCATAACTCTCGATGAAATGTGAGTGACCATCTCTTGAATAGAAGGAGAGGTTCCCCACATTGATGCATACTTAGCATAAAGATTAGATATCGTAACATTTAAAGCATCTATTGTTGTAAAAACGAAATCTTCTGATGAGAAGAAATGATTATATTTTGCAAAACTTGTGTCATAAGACAAGAGTTTATCTCTCATAATGGAGAGATACATTCTAAATACGTTAATTGGATTTGTTGTAATTGATTTAGCAAAACCAATTATATTAAGAAATGATGCATCAAATGGGGATATATCGTCTCCCTGAATATTATCTGTGTTTCCTGTCGCAATTAGAGGAATTTCATCTGCCCCTGTTCTCACAATCTTCTGCATCTTTGGAGTAAGAATATTTGTTTCATCCATAATAACAGCAGACCCAATCTCTCTTACAGCAAGGGTAAGAGCAGCTTGATGAGATATATCCTTGATAAAAAGTGTTAATGTGGTTTCAGGATAAAATGTATCATAACTGTTTTTATTCTTTCTTATCTTTTTTATTGTGTTTTTGTATATCTTTTTAATTGTCTCAAGCATTTCTCTCTCTGTTGTTGGTTTAAATGCATGAGCTAATTTTCTAAATTTAAAATAAATTTCCTCGATAGTTAAAGTTGTAATAGCAATAGCAATACGATGCAGTATGAGTTCATGAATAGAATTTTGATATTCCATTCTTTCATCATCGCTAATATACAGGAGCTCATAAATTTCTTTATAAATAGAATCTCCTTCTTTTCTTGTTTCAATCCTTTTGATAAGTTCTTCATATGCTTTTACTACTGCTTCCCTAAACTCCGATTCTTTTATCTTCCTTGTGGTGTAAAAATCTCTTTCTGAGAATAAAGTTATAGGAAGAGGATTTTCATCATTAGCAAGACCCAATTTTTCCGCAAATTGAAGAATAAAGTGAAGACCTACATTATATGCTTCATTATATTTTCTATAATATTCCTCTTTATTATCAGGAGGAATAATTAGCAAATCTTTTTCTTTAATCTTGTTCTTGTATTGATTGTATATTGGCATAACCGTTGTAGCAAGTGGAAGATACTGCTTATTAGACATTTCTTCAGTTACAGTTGTTAAGAAGTTGTCAATAATTGCCCTTGTTAGTGGGAGTTTTACATCCTTCCTTTGGAAAAACTTTAACTGGGTAAACATATTTTCTAAGTGTTCTTTTGGAACACTATCGTTTAATCCATAAATATTGGATTGAATAATGAAAGATAAAAGATCAATAACAAAAGAAAATGTGGCATATACCGAAGATTTATCTATTAAAGTTTTCTTCGAAAATTCAGGTTTTAAAATGCCCTCATTAGAAGAATATCCTATTGCAACGTCTTGGATAATATCAGAGGGAGTTACTGCTGGAGGATTACCAACTACAAAGAAACCAGGTATGGCTGTTTTGAGAAAAATACTTTTACCTGTAGAGTTTGGACCTGCAGCTACAAGAGTTTGTGTTTGTTCCTCCAATAATCCTTTAAAAATACCTACTTTTACGGCATAATCTATAATACCTGAAGCAACCCCACTTTCGGATTCAAGATTTTCAGCATTTGGTTTTATAGCAATAACATTAGAATAGTCGTGACTGCCTACTTTCATTTTTAATTTTCCTTCGTATATGTCCCCAAGAGGTTGAGAAATAACCTCTGCCATACTAAAGAGAGTATTACTAATTTGCCATATGAGATCTTCCATAGCACTCATCATATCTACCTCCTTTTAGTTATTTTACTTTCCTTATACTAATAGGGAATTGCTATAATAGTATACCAGATAGTAAATGTTTTTAGTGAAATATTTTTGTTAAATGGGAGTAAACATTTGATAAATAAAGCATTAAAAAAGGGGGCAATGTTTCTGCCCCCTGCGGTATTATTTTTTATTTCTTCTTTGTTTTTTTACCTTGTAACGATGTTTCTTCTCGTCTTCTAGAATTCCCTCCTTTTCTACCTTTCTGTTAAATCTCTTCATCATCTGTTCGAGTGTTTCCCCTTTACGGCGTGTAACACGTGCCATCCAAAATCAATCCTCCTTGTTTTATGGTAGTTTAATTATACATCGAATTTTCCAATTTGTCTACCATTTCTTTTTTTTATGTCAATTTTTGTTAACATTTTTATTGCCATTTTTTTGTGATTACCTATTATGATAACGGTAAATACAATTATTAATAAACAAAATGTTTTAAAAAGGATAATGAAAGATTATAAGAAATAAATGGAGTTATTGGAATCATTGAAAATTTTGTTATTATATTAATTTTAAATAGTTAAAATGTATTTTTTAATGATATAATACAATAAATGAAACTATCAGGGAGGAGAAATATGAAAAAAAGATTTATAATATTCCTGCTTATATTTAGTATTACTTTTACAACAGTATTTTACAATTCTTCTTACATTACTGCTAACAATCAAACCTCTCTAAATCTTGTTATTATAGATTTTTCTAATAATAAATATTTACAAAATCTGCACTCCACATTTGTGAATAAAAAGTTTTATAATATATTTTACATTAACGTAAATAATAATTCCTTTTCTAACATAGAGGAAACAATAACATCTTTTTCTCCTTATGGAGTTATTATAAATTTAAAAGATGGATATGAATATGAATATGAATCTCTTATTCAATTTATTAAGAATAAACATATTCCTCTTGTTGTTGTTGGACAACACTTCTCTTTTTTATCTAATAAAACCTATCCTTTGTATAAGGATAGTTCTCAAATCTATATTCCTATTGTTCCGTTTTATAATATGATTTTCAAAAATATTCCTAAAATAAAATTATCAAATAAAAATATCATCAATATTAGTGATTTGTCAACAACAAATTATATTCCTATTGCATACCTTGATGATACAATCAAAAAAACGATAGTATGGAGTGATTACGATAATTACATTTATTATTCTCAAATTACATTTGAGATGGTTGATAATCCTGCGACCTACTTAAAATTCTTAATAGAACTGCTTAATATTCAGCATCTTCCTGCTCATTATGAGGTTATAAATAATAAAGTATATGTTACTCCAATGTTTTGGAATATAAATGGAATAGGTATTAACCAATTTTTTAACAATAACAGATGGATATTTAATGGTAAAGGACATCTTAATAATATTCCATTTTACAAAAAAAAGAAATATATGAGAACTATTGTATATGCTGAGTCGGAACAACAAAATTATATAGGAATTTACTATTTTCATAACTATGATATTAATGAAGAATACCAAGATACAATAACAGAAAATATTATTACATATGCTAACGGTAGTAAGGAAAACTATCTCTCCTTCAATCCTTTATTTATCATTATCATCAACACAGATAATGATTTAACAGATATTTCTATTGAAAAACTAAGGAAGTTCTCTTTTGTTAATGCTGATTTTGTTATTATGAACGATAGAATCGGCAACAATGATGAACTAATAACAATATCAAATGGTAATTTCATTATACATAATAACATAAATGGTATTGATTTAGAAAATGAAGATTTTGATAGTGGTAATCCAAATACTTTATATGCTGTTGTAAAGTATGCAATAGATTTATACGGTGCATATAGACCTGTTTATTTGTTTTTCTATGGACATGGTAATGGAATTACAGGAATGTTTTCTGATATAACTTCAAAAGATATGTTAGGAATTCAAGAGTTATCTTCATTTTTGAAACAATCGACCAATTATATGAATAAACCTTTTGAAGGTATTATCTTTGATACTTGCCTTAATGGAGGTAGTTTTGAAATAGTATACGAACTTAAGGATTATGCAAGATACATAGCAGGATATGGAAACTTAACTCACCTATGGTGGAATTTATCTCCTGATGCTTTTGATTTTAAAGAAATTCTTCCTCAAAAAAATCTTATACATTACTCCAAATATGTTATGTCAGAAACAGAACCTTATAGTTCTTTTGTAATATGGAATACTGCTTTATTGGATAATAGGATAGTTGCTTCTCTAAATTCTAATTTCACTAATTTTCTTGTTGATAACGTGAATAGAGAATTTATACTATCATCAGATAATATTTATTTTGATGATATATTTAGTTATACCCAGCAAGGGGTAACTACTTTTTTTAATGCTATTACATATATTGGATATTTTTCTTCCGGAGTTTTTGTTGACATAAGCAATAGTAAACACAATCTAAGAATTTCTTCTAACTCGGTTATTGATGATATTACCCAATGGAAATTTGGAAAAAATAATTTTGAAATAAAGAAATTACAAATAGAAAAAGGGGAAGAAGTACAATATAGTTATATTATTGATGTATATAGAAATGATGAACTTATTCCATACCTTGAAAATGAAGAAACTGGATATATCAATGTATTAATGAACAAAACAAGCAAGTATTTTATTTTTGGGCAACCCATTTCAGAAGATAAAAGGAGTTACTATGGTAAAGGGTGGCATATCAAATATATTTCTGATTCATATACTCCCTCTACAACAATTAATATTCTTTTTATTCCTAAAGTTCCTCCTGTTAAACTTCAAAAGGTATGGGTAAATATTAATGAAAAATATTATTCAATGGATTACGATAAAGAAAATAATATTTATTATTTACATCTTAATGTTGCTCTACCAAAATCGGAGAATAAATTTGTAATTAAAAATAATAAAGGAAAGTTAATCAAAGAAATTGTGATTTTAAAACATCTGTTTTTTATGAAAGGATATGATGGATCTCATACATTTTATTTTCAAAAAGATGGAAAGTATTTAACAGATGCTAAATATTTATATATTAAATATGATAATGATAGATTTAATATAAGAAGTAATGGATTATTAATAGATGACAATATATTACCATTGGAAACGGGAACCAACATGATTACAGTAAAAGACAGTTTAGAAAAGAAAACTGTAAAATTTTACATATATACAAATTCAACCAATAATCTTGATATTTCTATTAATAATATTTCATCATGTAGTGAATTATTGGAACTTAATAATAAAATAGATAAATCTAAATATTTTGTTCTTTATAACTTTGAGAAAGTTTGCAATATTTATAATGGTTATGTCAATATAGATGTCTTCGATAAAAAAACTGAAACCATTCAATGGCATACCAGATTATATATTAGAAATGAATACTATTTTGGATATTATTATGTTAAATAAAAAATCGCAATTTTTTCTAAATTAATTTTCCCTAAATAATTGTGGGGTGAGAATAATGGAGGATTTACCTTATGAAGAAGTGGTTATATACTCTCCTTCTATTGGTCGTAAGGGAAATTATGTATTCGAAGTAAAAAATGAATATTATAAAACTAACCCTTTAATCCCTCTGATTTATTTTATTCTTAAAAAAAATAGAAAAAAAATACCTTTTATCTATTCTCTTTTGCAAAAAGGAGTACCTTTTCGACTGGGAATTTCTAAAAGCAACGATGCAGTACTGTGTCCTTTACACATAGTTATAACCAAGACTATTGAAGATCAAATCAACAAGGAGAATAAAAAAATAAGAAAGGATCTAAATGAGCTGTGGGAATATTATGAAAAATGGGAGTTAGAAGAATATGTTAAAAAGTATGAAAAAGAAATAAAGAAAAGTATCTTAGATTCTTTATCGGAACCTTATATTATTCACCTTAACAAAAATGGACCAGATAAAATAAGAACCTGCTATGCTTTTCTACCTGCTGAGTTTCTTTTGTTGCCTAAAAAAATACAAAAACAGATTTTACAGAAAAAATTAAATAGTAATTTCAAATTTTTCCTTAGCATATTGGGGTTATCGCTCCCCCCCCTTTTTAAAGAACAAGAATTATACGAATACTTAAAAACTTATGGCATAAATCCTATTTTTGAAAATTCTTCTTATAAATTTTTTTCAATCCGTATTACAAAACTTATCGATTTATATTTACAAAAAAAAGAGGGTTCTTTTGTCCCATCTTTTCTAAAAAAGGGATTAATCTCTCTTTCAAAAATAAAATTTTCTGATTTACAGGAGATAATAGAAAAGGAAAAAGAATATAATCAAGTAAGTGATATAATGCTTGAAATTGCCTCTTATATGTATGATCAACCTTCTGCCCTTTCTTTTTTTATAATTTTCTTTTTGTATTATAATATTATTTTTCCGGATGAATATTTTAATAAATTTTATAATCTTCTTTACAAAACAATGGGAAACCATTCAAACGAGCAAAAAAAGGATTTAATTCTCTATTTTCTTTACTATGTTCATGAAACAGAAGATATAAATGAAGAAATAATACATAATAAACAATTGCTAAAAAAGTTGGAAAACCTGATAGAATTATTTATGGCATTTATGAATCCTGATGATATGCTATTTGCTATTATTGATGCTATTTCTGATCCAAAAATAAATTTTGTTGAAAATGTCTCCTTTTATATTTTTCTATACCTATTACCTTATGTTACAAACAAAGGATTATCGTATATCGTAGAAAAAAAAGAAGAAATTTCTGAAATTTTTCAGTTATATATAACAAAACATCCTAAAGATTTTAGAACAATAAGTGCTATATTTGATTTTACTTATTCTGAAGAAAATAATATTGTTGATGAATTTATGCATTATCATCGTATTTCAACAAATGATCATCAATTTGAAATAGAGTTATAGGGGGAAGATAATATGACTGTAAATTTATTTAATCCTGCTATAGGAAGAAAAGAAGATTATATTTTAATAAATCTAGTTAAGTTACCATCACTAGATTCTCTTTACGAAATATTTGCTTACGAAATTATAGAAGATAATCCAGAAAAATTTCCAACTCTTTTGCAACTTCTAAGAATAGGAGCAAGATTACATATAAATACAGAATTATATTCTGATTCAATATTGTTATCAGGTAAAACAAAAGAAAAAGTTATAAAAGAATGGGAGATTTTGCGAAGGGAAATAAAACAAAAAGAAAGTCGGTTTTTGAAAGATAATCTTCCTTTACTTGAGGATCTTTATGAAAGTTTTCCTCCAGAAAAAGAGAGGTTATCTAAACTTGATTTAAAAATCAATTATTATATCCAACAATATGCCTATAAACATCCTATTATAATAAGTTATAAAGGAATGAAGAGATATGAGTCAGTTTTATATCATCCTGTTATAAATAAGAGTGGTCTCAGATGGTTCTGGTTGCTATCACATGATGTCCGTAAATCTATAATAGACAAAAGCAAGGAAAAAAATTTGTTTATTTACCCTCATTTTCTAGATGATAAATTGGTAAACAAATTTGATATATATTACGATGAATGGGAAGTTGTTAATCAAACTTTTGAAGAATTTAAAGGAAAAGAAAAAACAATAAAATTTCCAAAGGAAAAAGTTTTTCTTCTATTGTCAGCAAAAGAAATACTAATATTTAATAATGAGATTATTGATGAGTTATATAAGAAAACAAATTTAAGATTACATGTCAAACACAAAAATATTTATGAAGAGATAGAAAAAAAAGATGAATTGTTGGAAAATCTGAATCAGAAGTTACTTCATTACCTTAATATAAAAGAATATTTCTCCTATGATATTGCTAATATTATTAATTATCTCATGATAGCAAGGAATTTAAAACAAGACTTTAAGAAGGTTATTGCTTATTCTTCAAAATTTCTTGATAAAAAACATAACAGAATTAAGATAATAGATGAATTGTTATCTAATTCTTTTTTAGATACTACTACCAATAAAATTTACGTATATCGTATGAAATTAATGTTTTCTCATATTTTAAATTTTATTGATAGTAAAGAAGAAGTCCTTTCTGTTGTTAAAAATAAAAAATTAATTCCTCAAATTATCTTTGAAGTAGAAGCATATAAAAAAGGAATTATAACGAAAGAGGAAGCATCTGGAATGACACAATATTCTCGTATCCTAAAGAAATTGTATCCTGAAAATATAGATACAAAAATAAAATAAATTTATTTGTTTATTACTAAAAAATAAGGGTATTTTATCTTTATAATCCTATAAATACGATATAATATAAAAAACATTTGTGGGAGACGATATTTATGGATAAAAACAAAGAAGAAATAATGGTTGTTGTAAAAACAACATCTCCAATTGAAGGAACATGGATCATTAAAGATGACAAAAACGTGTTTAATTTTCTTTCACGAATAGGTTTTAAAGAAGAAGAAATCAAAAACATATTTAATATATACAATATACCGTTTACGAGCAATCTTGAAATAGTTTTTTATGCTTTAAATAAAAAACAAAAATATATTTTCTTTGAAAGATTAAAAACAATGTTTTGGGATATAGGAATTTCGGCAATAATTAAGGAGGAAGAAAAAGATGGGTAAAGAAACAATTATATTATCTCTCGATCATTTTATACCCTCAACATTCTTTTTTCATTTTTTGACAGAAGAAGAAAAGAATAAAGTTTTAATAATGTCTCCGTTTATCGAAAGCAAGTTTCTAAAACAAAGAGATCCTTTAAACAGTACAAAACAGATTATCAGGGCTTCTTATGTATACTATTTACCTCATAGATATCCAAATCTTATAAATACATATAAAAAGGGGATTATCAATAATGAGGATACTTTGTTTTTTACCCAAAAAATTATGTCTGATGAACAACTGTATGCAGAAATAAAACAACTTGATGAGATGGTTAATCAATGGAAAACGGGAAAAGTAGATGATATTGATAAACAGGAGGTTTTTGCTTTTATCAGGAAAATTTTTAATAATGGTATTGAACAGTTGAATGATAGATTTCATATCATCTCATGGTTTTGGACCCCACTTATGGCAAGTTTCAATGACAATGTTAAACGATATATTATCAATAATGACAATTTATTATTTACTCTTATATATCTTTTGTTACATTTAGAAAATACTGTTTCTCCTGAAATGAATAAATACAGAAAACAATATATTGATTTTCTTAAAGGGCTTTTTATTAAATTTGGACCTGCTTTACAAAAGCATATTGTTAATCAATTTTATCCTGAAGAAATTAACATTGCTTTTGAAGTAAATCATGAATTCGGAAAAACGTTTATAAAAAATATTGATTTTGAAGATTATGTAGTTAGAGATTTATCTCCATTTCATATAGTAAATAGTGACTTTGACATTGAAAAAATAGTAAAATATATAACCAAATATGAAGAAAATATAAATGGTAAGTTGTTTTATATTATTTTATCTTTACTTGCTACAGAACATAAAAATGATCTTATTATTGATTTAATAACTAATTCATCCATCGCAACTTTAGAAGATTTTTTCAGTAAATATTTTTCTCCTTCAATAATATCTGCTAGTGTTATACACAACGTAGTGGAAATTTTTCCTTTTTTATCAAAATGGGATATTGTTATTATTCTTGAACAAGTTTCTTCTCAATATGAAATTGTTGAAAGTTTATTATCCTCATTGTTATTATATGATGGAGAGAAATTTAAAGAAATTGCAATAATCCTCTTAGTTAGAGGAACAAAAGAGGATAACAAAATAATAAAAATAATAGAAACAATGGAACAAAAACATCCCGAAATTAGAGGAATAACAAAAATTTTTAAAAACGATGAAGATATAGATTTATAAAAGAAAATACAATACAGATTAGAAAACTTAAATTAACAATTATTACTTTGCATAAAATAAAAAAACAATAAAAATTATTTTTTTACTACTTTTATTTCTATTTTTTATATCATATCAGTAATATCATTTAACAAAAAAGTTAAAGGAAGGAAGATGTGTTTTGATTAAAACAAATGAGGAAGTATCAATCTCAATAGAAAATAATAAAAATTTTAACAAAAAACAAATACAAAAATGGAAAAGAAATATTTTTATATGGCAGGTAGTTTTATCGGCAGGTATTTTCCTATTTAGAATTAACCAAGGACCTCTTGTAGCAATTGCTTTCGGAGAAGCAATAAGTTATAAATATATCGCATGGATGCTATTTGGGAAATTTATTGGGCAAACCTTTATAACATCGTGGTCTAATCATCATTTAAGATCAGATCTCGCTTTTAAAATTTGTGGGGGATTATACATCTTCTATTTTGCTAGTTTTGTTTATGCTATTTATAATAAAAGCATTACTGCATTAATTTTGTCAATAATTTTTATGACATTAACTTATGTCGCATCTATAGCAAGAAATGAAACATATAGATATGTAGGATTAAGAGATCATCATATATATATGTTTATATATATAGCATATACTTTTGGGTTCTTACTTTATTTTGTTTTAGGTCAACATTTAGCATTTTATACAGCTATATTTCTACCCACTATCTCCATTTTTCTTGATTATCCTAAATTTTATATACATAAATATATTGAGGATACAGGAGGAACTGCTCCTAAATATTACCTCTTAGTTATTGCCATAATTTCATTTATTGGTTCTTATGCTCAAAAACTATCTCTTGTCAAGGAGAGCAATTACACTATACTATTTTTCATTATTATCTCCTTATTGGTTATTCAAAAATTTAGAGATAAATATAAACTTATAGATTATTTTATTGGAATAATATGGTTAATTCTTGTTATGTTATCTTTCCTTGGCATTAGAAATATTGCTATATATTATGTCTTGCAACAATTAACGGGAATTTTAATACTTCATTTTAACTTTAAAGGAAGATGGTATAAGTTTATTAATGCAAATGCCGTTGCTTTTCTCACAGGATTTATTGTATGGCAATTTTTGTAAAAAGAAATAACAAGTCAAATTTTTTGTTAAAACATATCATCTATTACAATATTTTACCTGATTAAATAGTGAGGGATATAAAAATGGGATCTAGTTAGTACATTTTGCCAATTATTATGAACTGATTTTTTTATTAATGAAGGAATAATACATTCAATATCCTTTTGTTCAGAAATTCTAACAGGTGATACTTTTTCATCATCAATAAAAACATCAGCATACACATCTTCTATTAGAATATCCCTTTCTATCATTCTTTTTAACTTCAAAGATATTGTATATTTTAATGTTTCTATATCAGTATAAGCAATAAGAAAATGGAATGTATTATAAGTTTCATAATCCACAACAGTTTTATTCAGTTGTTTATTCTTTTTATCAGCAGACGACAAATAAATTGCATTAATACCATATGTTCCTATTTGATTTTTTGAAAAAATCCAAGGAGAAGAATGTCCAGGATAATACGAAATTGAATAACGTGAAACAACAGGGGTATATAAAATAAAATGATTTATTTGTCCATATTTCAAGAAAAAATTACTTAATTTATAATATAAAACTTTCAGAATAAAATTGTAATTTGTTGTTCCATAAAATTTTCTTAAATTATTCAAGTTAAAGTTTAGATCTACATTTAGTTCTGTCATCGAAGTTGGGATATTTTCTATCATTGTATAATTCAACGAGAACATATCCTCTAACTGTTCATCTTTTTCTCTTAAAACAACAATTTCATCATCTGTTCTACTCTGAGCAAAACTTTTACCTCGTTTATCATTAGAAAGTAATGATACTATAGTTCCTTTTTCTATAACAAATTGTTCTTGTCTTTCCCTCTGAATATGTTTAATAGGTGACCATATAAACTTATAGTGTCTTTTTATTTTTTGGTCACTTTTTAAATTTGTTAAAAATTGAAACAGAAATTGTATTGCATTTTCATCAGCGGTTGTTAAAGGGAATTCTATTATATATTCTTCTTCGTTATCTTTAAATTTTTCAATATTAGATAAAAGATAATCTTTTATAAGAGCGATATTTTTTACCACAGGGATAGCAAAATTGATAATAGGAGGATTAATAAAAACAGAAACTCCATTACTACTAGTCTCGAATATAATTTTGAATTCCATTACCTTATTTGAAGACAACTCTTTTCTATATTGAGTTAAAAACTCATATTCGTTATCATACAAATCTTGATAGGAAATATGAGGAGATAACAAAATATACTCATTTGGAGGTTCAAAATAAAAATTAACCTTATTATCTTTTATTCTTTTTACATTTGAAATTTGTAATAGTTGTTGAAGTCTTTTTAGATTCTCCGATTGGTTAAAACTATAGGCATACAAATCGGATATAGCAAAGAGAAAATAAGCAAAAAAATCTATTTGAAAAGATATTGTGATCTTCACTATTGATCCTCCTGTCTCTTTTTTTTAAATAATACAAAATAAGTTATTTTTTAAATATTTTAAGGGAAATTTACAATTATATTTAATCGGATATTTATTTAATAATCAATAATTGTTATTCCAAAGTTACGATAGTATTTTTCTCCTGTTTCACGAGGATCAAATGTTCCCATTACAGAAACTATATCCGATAACCAGTTTGCTTTCTGTTCTAATTTATCTATAAACTTTTTGATATCATTAATTTTTTCCTTAATTTGCATTCCTTGATTGGGATCAAAAATCACTTTATCAATGACGGACTTATTATCTGGCAATTCCCTAACTATAACAGAAGCAATTTCTCTTAAATGTTCTTTAACCCAATCCGGAAGAAGTGGTTCATAACTTTCCTTCACAACAGTATTTAAGAGTCCATAAGCAAAAGATAATAAATTGCTGGGATAAGTATATTTATTCCAGAAAGAAAACTCTTTTTCAAGAATTTCTTTATAAAAATCTTTATACATGCTAATGGATATCGACTGAGGAATAGGTAATAAAGTAAGATAATGCCATAATCTGTAATATACAGCAATCAACTCTTTATTTTCCTCAAAAAACGGAGGGAGAATAAATTCCTCAACAAGTTCTTTTTTAGGTCTCTCGTATTCGTAAAATGCATATCTACCAATTCTACTAGACAAAATTCCAGCAACTGATTCTAATAACAAATTATCTTCTGAAGTTACTACTATAAGATCTTTAGAAGATATAACAGATTGCCTTTTATCTCTTATAAACTCTACAAAATGTTCTCCTATAATGATAGACGGAATAGGGATATTATCATATCCTACAGATACAGGAAAATCAATATACACATGATATAATCCTACATTTCTTTCATCATTATATTGTTCTGTTGATTTTCCTATTCTTAATTTATCAAGTTTTTCTTTTGTTCCAAAGGAGTATGTGTGATCAATAGTATGTAAAACAATAGAAGGATTGCCCTTTTGCAATACATCATAAGTAATGTCTGTTTTTTCTATTACAAATACGTCTCCTATACTACCTATCGTCATAATTTTCACCTCTATAGTAAATAGGGGAAAACAAAAAAAGGAGAAATTACCCAAATTTAGGATAGTAATATACTTTTATGCAAAAACAAAAGTTATTGTTATCTTTCTTTTTCTATTTCTATTACTTTTTTCCTTATTATTGCTTTTTGTCCCATGTTTTTTAAAGCAACAGTCTTGCCGTTTTTTTCGGTTGTTATTGGATTTACAATAGTATAATATTCACCATTTGTGGGAAAACCATTCTCTACAAGAACCTTTAAAGCAAGAAAAGAAACATATATAACAACCTTTTCCTGCTTGTCTGTATACTCTTTTATAACAGTATTTAAACGTTCTATTTCCTCTCTTGGTAAAGAATCGATTTTTCTATATATTGTTATTCTATCTTCTGACGATTTTACCCATTTTTGTTTGATATTGAAAGTGAAATAAACATCTACAATTTCTTCTTCTCCAGTGTCATTATCTATAAAATGCAGTGGGTGCGACGTCATATTAATAATTTTTCCTTCAACAAAATCCGATAAAAATACTATATCTTTATTAGGTAAAGTTAATATTGAAACGGGGCCAAAAAGATATGCTCTTTTAGAGGGGGCTGGTAATCTACCTGTAGCAGGAACAGTTAATCCCACAAAAACGTTTCCAACCCTATAAGTCCCCTTTTCAGACATCCATCTTGTTGCTACTGAAAGGGATGTGTAAATAATTGTAGGAATATCATCATTCTTATACTTGTTTACTATGTCAACTAATTTCGCAAATTCTTCATCCGGAACAAATATATTTCCTTTCTCATCTCTTCTGGCAGAAACAATAATATCAGGTTTTTTAACTATAATTTTATCTTCAGAGGGTATCGACTTAATAGATTCAGGTTCTACATTATCTTTGTAAAATCTTACAGGATATTTAGATGCTATAATAATTCTTTTGTTCATATATAATGCCAAACCTCCTTTAATTGTATGTTATAATTATTATAG
>Ga0256838_1000367_pt1 | contig 28756 bp, 26 predicted proteins | sample 4571419metaG_FD_185978 | JGI IMG/M metagenome (GOLD analysis project Ga0256838, IMG submission 185978) | Hydrothermal vent microbial communities from Guaymas Basin, Mexico - 4571-419 | ecosystem: Environmental > Aquatic > Marine > Hydrothermal vents | place: Mexico: Guaymas Basin | collected... | reverse complement strand
TCTGATTTATCTCATTCTCATGAACCTCTGTCTGTTTGGCTAACTCATTCTTGATCTGATTTATCTCATTCTCATGAACCTCTGTCTGTTTGGCTAACTTTTTATTATTATTAAAAAACTCAAAAGTATCTTTTAAATTCCAATAAAAACATTTAAAATTTTTATCATAAATTAATGCGTCTTTAGGAAGTAATAAAAACTCACCATTTTTTTGTAGGAAAGTATTATATTGATATTTATAATATCCCCAATTTAAAAACTTTACACTTTCTAATTCACCATCCAAAACATTACCAAAATTATTGTCAATATATATTTTTCTAATATTTAATTGGCTAAATGTAATATTTTTAACATCAAAAACCACTTCAAATATTAATCCCTCATTGGGCGGAACTAAATCTTGAGGAATTTCAAAACTACAAGTTTTATCTGCTTTATCATTTACAAATTCTATATTTCCTATATTTATATAGCTTTTTTCCAAATCGTATATATTTATTCCCACTGAGGCTTCTATATTATCTTGATATTCAATATATAACTTTTTACTATTTATAGTGCATGGAAAACATATTAATTTATGGCTAAATTTTTCCTCATTTTCCTTATTATCTAATATATACGCATATTGAGGATAAAATTCTGTATATTTTTTTATAAAAATATCTTCTGACATTTTTATATATTGTCTATTAACATACTCCAATTTTTCAAGTTTATTTTTTGATAATACTATATTTTGATTATTCAATTTATCAAAATCAAATATATTTTTTTTATTTTCAACCGTTGAAAGCAAAACTATAAACTCGGTAGATTTATTATAAAAACCATTAAGTAATTTATTGCATTTTATATCAATATCTTTTGTATCTTCTTTTTTTTCTTGTTGCTTAGCTCCACACATAGGACAAATTGCATTTTTCCAATATTTATATCCTCTATCTGTCATTCTTGCTAAGGAATATTTTATTCTTGGTTCGCTTGTCCATTTCTCTCCGAAGTAACTATAATATATTGGTGCAAATTCATCTCTAAAATTATTTATAATGTCATTAATTGAAATTGAACGAATATGCCAATTCATATGAAATACTGTCCCACATTTGTAACATTTACATTGATTTGCTTCTAAATCTTCTTCATTTGGAGATATGATAAGTATATATTTTTTTGAAACTCTTTTAAATTCCTTCACAGTTTTATAATATACCTCTTCAGGTAAATGTTCTAAAACATCACTACAAATAATAAGATCAAAACTTTTATCTTCAAACGGTAAATTATCTATACTTCCTTGAATAGTTTTACTTTTGACATATTTTAAAGCTTCTTTGCTTTGGTCAATTGCAGTAATATCAAAACCTTCTAAATAATTTGATATTGCACCATTTCCACATCCTGCATCTAAAATTGTTTTTACATCTTTAGGAATATATTTTTTTACTATTTCTATTCTTTCTTTTTCTTGTTCAGTTAATTCTCTATTCCATAGTTTTTCTTGTTCGTAATAATTATTTTTCTCCATATCTCACCTTAAAATCTTGATATAGTAATCCTAAATCCATATTTATACCAAAAGGTTGTTCTATTTTAAATTTATATTTTCTATCATGCAAACAATAAGCTTCTTGTTCAAGAGGATTTGACAAATCGATATTATGGAATATAGCTACCGATATTAAATATTCACCTTTCCCTATTTTTAAATTATCAATTTCAAAATCTATAAAACCTTTTTTATTTAATTTATCTATCACATATCCCCTCTCTTTATCAATCAATTGAGTTATTGTTGTTCCATCCTCTTTATATATTGCAACTACAAATACCGGATTGTAAATATCTTTAAAAGTTTGATAATATATCCTAAATATTACGGTTTCATTTATCGTAAAAACATATTTTTCTTCATAATTTCTATCTAAAATTTTAAAGTTAGTAATAATAACTTCACCTGTTCCATATATATCATTTACTTTTTCCTCTTTTTTGTCATTATTTTCAAATAAATAGTTTTCATTTTTCTTTCTTGCTGTTTTTATTGATAGCCAACTTTTTAAGTTTTTACTTTTTATAGATAGTAATTTTTTATATTTTTTCGCTTGATTTTCATATATTTCAAACAATATTTTATCCTCAAAATCATCAAAATATTCTATTTCAAAACTTATATCTTTTTCATCTACAACTTTTGGTATATTAAAAATACCTATCGCATGAATATATTCTCCTCCTAAATCTTTAAATTCTCTACACCATTTACCATCTCTTTTTATTCCTTTAGACCAATTGATTTTTTCATTTGTTATTATGTATCCATCTTGATCTATTGAGTTATCCATAGAATCACCAAGATTTATTTCGCCAAAAAGCTTGTTTTTTATAAATAGTGATATTTTATGAACACAAAATCCTTTTTTCTGTGGAGCTGAATGCTGTGCTGTTATAAATCTAAATAATAATTGTTTTGTATCTTCATCACTGTTATTCAAATTAGCTTCACTGTTTTGAGATAGTAATCTTAACTCTTCTCTTCTTCTTACATCTGCTGAATATGATTTTATCACATCCAAAGTTTTTCCATCTTCTCTTATTTTGCCTTTATCTATCCAAATACATCTATCACATATTTTTTGAACCGAAGAGAGATCATGGCTAACAAACAAAACAGTTGCACCACTATTTGTTAGTTTATCCATTCTCTCCAATGCTTTTGCATTAAAATATGCATCTCCGGCACCAAGAATTTCATCAATAATTAAAATATCCGGTTTTATAGTTGTAGCAACAGTAAAAGCGAGTCTTGTATACATCCCTGCTGAATATGTTTTTAAAGGCTGATCTATAAAATTTTCTAATTCACTAAATTCAATAATCTCTTTTTCTAACTCTAAAGCTTCTTTTCCTGTTATTCCTTGAAAGGCAAGAGAGGAGCGAATATTTTCTCTTCCTGAAAATTCAGGATGAAAACCCGTTCCCAAAACAAACAATGCATTAACTTTTCCATTAACTAAAATTTTACCGGAAGTAGGTTGCAAATTACCCGCAATAATATTTAACAGTGTAGTTTTACCTGCTCCATTTCTACCTATAATTCCAACTTTTTCACCCTTTTTTATAGTCAAATTTATATCTTTTAAAGCCCAAAATTCTTCATAATTTTTTGAAAAAGAAATTCCAAATAAATCTAAGATTTTATAAAAATTACTTTTATACATTTTATACATTTTAGAAAGGTTACTAATCTGAATAGCATATTGATTAGATATAATCATTAAATACACCTTTTAATTTAGTGAAAAAATAATAACCTCCTATGAAATGAATTAAAGATAAAATAGCAAAAATTGAAAAAAGTTTCAAATCTATTTCATTAAACATAAAAATTTTTTGATATAAAATTATCATATAATAAAGAGGATTTAAATACAAAAAACTTCTTAAATTTTCCGGTATCATATCTTCAGTATATGCTATAGGACTTATCATCATAAGCATTAAAACAACAATATTTATAATTTGACTTAAATCTTTAAAAAATACATTTATAGCTGAAACTATCCATACTATACCTATAGTAAATAAAATTTGCAATATAAATATCGGAAAAATAAAAAAATATGAAATCCCAAATTTGTCCAAAAAAATCATAATAATAGTTAATAAAAAAAATCCTACAAGAAGTAATATTTGAGAAGAAAGAACTATATTTACAGGAATAAACTCTATAGGAAATAATGTGTTTTTTATCAAATTACTATTTGCCGTAACTGCTTGAACTCCTCTACTTATAGATTCTGCAAAACTCAAAAACGGGACAAGTCCACAAAAAATTAAAAGTACATATTCATACGGTGATAATATATGTAACCTTATTTTAAATATCATAAGATACACAAAAGCATACATACCTAAAAAAAGCACAGGGTATAAAAATAGCCAAATATACCCTAATATTGAACCGGCATATTTTGTTTTTATATCGTATAAAGTTGTAGAATAAATAATTTTTCTGTATTTGTAAATTTCAATAAAAGGCTTTAATACAGTTTTTATCATAAATAATACCCCATTAAGTTTTTTAATATCTTTTCACTTGCTTTACCACCACCATATAAATCAATATTAAAATTATTACTAAATTTAAAATTATTATAAATTTCTAAAATTTTATCTTTATCAGCTCCTGCTAATACATTAAAATTATTTTCCACAAGCTCAATCCACTCTGTTTCATCTCTTAATGTAATACAAGGTTTTTTGAAGAAAAATGCCTCTTTTTGCAATCCTCCGCTGTCAGTAATTACCATCTCGCTATTATTAATAAGCCATACCATTTCTAAATAACCTACAGGTTCTATTATCGTCAGGTTTTCTATATTAACATTAAGCTTTTTGACGATTTTTTTTGTTCTTGGATGAAGCGGTAAAATAATTTGTTTTTCTTTCGCTATTTCATTTAATGTTTCAAATATATTTTTAAGTCTATTCTCATTATCTGTATTTTCAGCTCTATGAATTGTGGTTAAGATAAAATTATCTTTTATTTCAATATTTGGTTTTTTAGCAAATTGTTTATAAAACATTGCTCCATCTTGCATTACATCACCACTTTTTATAATTTTACAATCAAAACTATCAAATCCTTCATTTTTTAGATTCTCTACTGCTTTATCTGTTGGACAAAACAACCATTTACTCACTCTATCTGTTAAAATTCTATTTATCTCTTCTGGCATTTTCATATTAAAACTTCTAAGTCCTGCTTCAATGTGTGCTATTGGTATATGTAACTTACTAGCACTTATACTTCCTGCAAGGGTTGAATTTGTGTCTCCATAAACCAATACAACATTAGGCTTTTCTTTTAACATAATTTCTTCAAGTTTTGTTATCATCTCTCCTGTCATTGCACCGTGAGATTTTCCTCCCACACCAAGATAATAATCTGGCTTTGGTATTCTCATCTCTTCGAAAAATATATCACTCATATTTGTGTCATAATGTTGCCCTGTATGCACTATTATTTCTCGAATATCTTTATGCTTTGCAATTTCCCTACTTACACTTCCAGCTTTTATAAACTGTGGTCTTGCTCCTAAAACAGTTAAGATTTTCATTACAAAACATCCTTTAAAGTATTACTAATATACTCAAGCTCTTCATCACTTAAATAAGGATTCATCGGCAAACTCATTATCTCTTTACTTACTTTCTCAGCCACAGGGAAATCTCCATCTTGATATCCAAGATAACTAAAACATTCTTGCAAATGAAGTGGCATAGGATAATGCACTGCTGTTGGAATACCAGCTTCTTTTAGTTTTTGTTGTAATTCATCTCTATTTTTTACTCTTATACTATATTGAGCCCAAGCACTTGTTCTGTCACTTTTTACAAAAGGTAAAATTATATCTTTATCTCTTAATTTTTTACTATATTTTCTTGCTACTTCCTGCCTTTTTGCTAAATCATCTTTATAATGTTTTAATTTTACAAGTAAAATTGCAGCTTGAATAGTATCAAGCCTCGCACCAAGCCCAATATATTTGTGATGATATCTTTTATTTTGTCCGTGAACTCTAAGCATTTTTATTTTTTCTGCTAGCTCATTATTGTTTGTTAAAACTGCTCCTCCATCTCCATAACACCCAAGTGGCTTTGCTGGAAAAAAGCTTGTGGTATAAATATCGCAATAAAGAACTTCTGCTTTTTCTTTATAAGTTGCCCCAAAAGATTGAGCACCATCTACTATATGAATTAGATTATATTTTTTTGCAATTTTATTTATTTCATCCAAATCACTTGACTGTCCATAAAGACTAACTGAAATTATTGCTTTTGTTTTAGGTGTAATTTTTTCTTCAATTTTAAAAGTATCAATATTATAAGTTTTTTCATCAATATCTACAAATACAGGTTTTGCACCTAAAAAAGCGATAGTTTCAGCAGTTGCTATAAATGTAAATGAAGTTGTAATTATCTCATCACCTGGTTTAATATCTAAAGACATCATTGCAAGAAGCAGAGCATCAGTCCCACTTCCACAAGTTACAGCATTTTTAGCACCACTAAATTTACAAAGATTTCCTTCAAGTTCGGCTACTTCTGGACCCATTATAAATTTGCCGTGATTTAATACTTTGTTTATAGCACTCTCTATCTCATCTTTATAAAGATTATGTTGATATTTTAAATTTGCAAAATCAATTTTCATTTAATTACCTTTATTTCATTATTTTCAAGTTTATACTTGCTCCCGTCATAACTATCAATTGCAATTCCCTCTTCATTAAATTTCATTCTATTTCCAGCTTTATCAACCCAACCAATTTGTCTTGCTGGAACTCCTACCATTAAAGCATATGGTTTTACATCTCTATTTACAACAGCACCTGCTCCGATTAAAGCATACTCCCCTATTGTAATGCCACATACAATTGTGGCATTTGCTCCGATAGAACAGCCCTTTTTAAGCAAAGTTTTTTTAAATTCGTTTTTTCTTTGAATAAACGCTCTTGGATTTATGACATTTGTAAAGACCATAGAAGGCCCTAAAAAAACATCATCTTCAATCTCTACTCCGTCATAAATAGATATATTATTTTGCACTTTTACACCATCACCAACTTTTACATTAGGCCCTACAACACAATTTTGACCAAACGAACAATTTCTTCCTATTTTTGTATTGCTTAAAATATGGCAAAAGTGCCAAATTTTTGTATTCTCTCCTATTTTTACATTATTATCTATATAACTATTTTTATGTACAAAAAAATTAACCATTTGTTGCCTTTTTACAGAATGGGTGATATTCCCCTTTTAACCCAACAGCATTTAAATTTCTAATAGTTGAAACTATCTCTATTGAAGGTTTTGCCTCGTCTAGTCCGAACCCATTCCCCTTTAATATCTCCTCATAGCTTCTCGTATGCAAATCTGTAAATCCTCCGCTAAATTCAATCTCTTCACCATCTACTTTTATACTTCTGTATGTCCTTTGCCCTTTTGCTTTAATCTCATCTGGTATATAATCATAAATTACACTCAAAAACCATCTAACATTTGCATGTTTTAATTTTAAAAATCCACCGTTTGCATACTCAGTTTTAACATGAACAATATTTTCTTCAACCTCTCCAAATATCCAAGTTAACATATCAAAAAAGTGAATTCCTATATTTGTAGCAACTCCTCCGCTTTTTCTTTCATCACCTTTCCAACTTATGAAATACCATTTACCTCTACTTGTAAGATATGTTAAATCAATATCATAAACTTTATTCGGATTTTCTTTTAACTCTTTTTCCACTTTTTTCTTTAATTTTACAATTGACGGATGAAGTCTTACTTGAAGTATCGTATTTACTTTTTTTCCTGTTTCTTCTTCAATTTCTTTTAATGCTTCTATATTCCAAGGATTAAGAACCAATGGTTTTTCACATATCGCATCAGCTCCGCTTCTTAAAGCCCAACGAATATGAGCATCGTGTAAATAATTCGGAGTTGTAATACTTACGTAGTCAATTCTTTCTCCTTTTCTTCTAAGTTTATCAATATGTCTATCAAACCTCTCAAACTCAATAAAAAAGTTTGCTTCTGGAAAATAACTATCAATTATCCCAACACTATCACATCTATCCATTGCAGCTACCAATTCATTATGTGTATCTTTTATTGCTTTTAAATGCCTTGGAGCTATATATCCCGCCGCTCCTATTAATGCAAATTTTTTCATTATAGCCTCCCATCTACAATAGATTTTTCAAAGAAACTTTTAATATCATATACAATCAAATTTTCTCTTTTTAATTTTATATCTTTTATTTTAAGCTCTAACCCTTTAAACTTTTTATGACTTACCGCAAGTACTATCCCGTCATATTTATCTAAATTATTAATTGCTTCTTGATAATCATTAAGTCCAAATCCATATTCACTTTTTACTTCTTCACTGTCCGCACAAGGGTCTATTACATCAACTTCAATTTCAAAATCTTTAAGCTCATTTATTATATCAATTACTCTACTGTTTCTAATATCTGGACAGTTCTCTTTGAATGTGATTCCAAGGACTAATACTTTGCTTCCTTTTATTGTATGGCTTTTATGAATCATAAGCTTTATAAGTTTATTTGCTACAAATATTCCCATTGAATCGTTTGTTCTTCTTCCAGCTAATATAATTTCCGGATGATACCCTATCTCTTTTGCTTTATATGCAAGATAGTAAGAATCTACTCCTATACAGTGCCCTCCTACAAGTCCCGGAGTAAATTTTAAAAAGTTCCATTTAGTCCCGGCTGCTTCAAGTACATCTTGTGTATCAATATTTAATTTATCAAAAATAAGTGCAAGTTCGTTTACAAATGCTATATTTATATCTCTTTGGGTGTTTTCTATAACTTTTGCAGCTTCAGCTACTTTTATACTTGTTGCTAAATATGTTCCGGCTTCAATAATACTTGCATAAAGCTCATCTATTTCTTTTGCAATTTCAGGAGTACTTCCGGATGTAACTTTTAGTATTTTAGTCACCGTATGTTCTTTATCTCCCGGGTTAATTCTTTCAGGTGAATAACCTATATAAAAATCTTTATTAAACTTAAATCTGCTAACTTTTTCAAGTATTGGCACACATACTTCTTCTGTACATCCGGGATATACTGTTGATTCATATATAACTATATCACCTTTTTTAAGTACTTTTCCTACATTCTCACTGGCTTTTCTAAGAGGTGTTAAATCAGGATTCTTATATTTATCTATTGGGGTTGGAACTGTAACAATATAAACATTTGAGTTTTCTATATCATTTAATTCATTTGTAAATTGAAGTCCATTATTTATTGCTTCTTTTAACTCTTCTTCGCTTACTTCTAATGTTCTATCATATCCTTTTTTAAGCTCTTCAATTCTCAAGCCTGCTATATCAAATCCTATTACCTCATATTTCTTTGCAAATGCAACTGCAAGTGGCAATCCTACATAACCCAAACCTATTATCGCTATTTTTTTCATTTTATTCCTTTCATATGTTTATATTTATCTTATTCCACAGTTACCGATTTAGCCAAATTTCTTGGCATATCTACATCATTTCCCATTCTAATAGCAACCTCTAATGCTAAAAGTTGTGTAATAACCATCATTTCAAAAAATTCAATCATTGGATGATTACTATTTTTAATTTTAACAAAATCATCAGTCATATCAATATATTCGCTAGAAATTGTAAGTACTGTCGCATCCCTTGCTACAAGCTCTTCAATATTCGATTTTGTTTTTTCATAAAGTATATTTTTACTAAGAAGTGCTACAACGAACAGTTCCGGGTCTGCCAATGCAATTGGTCCGTGTTTCATCTCTCCCGCCGGATACCCTTCTGCATGAATATAGCTTATTTCTTTAAGTTTAAGAGCTCCTTCAAGTGCAAGTGGAAAGAAGATATCTCTACCTATAAAGAAAAATCCATGCCCGTGAAGATATCTTTTTGAAAGTCTTTTAATTTTTTCATGCAAACTGTTATCTACTTTTGTAGCTTCTATTGCCGCGTTTATAGCACTAAATTCATTAATACCCCCTAAATAATTACTAAGCATCCATAAAGTCATAACTTGCGTAGCGAATGCTTTAGTTGAAGCTACACCTTTTTCAATTCCGGCTCTAAGTAAAATAGTTTTATCTGCAACTCTAACAATTGACGAGTTATCTACATTGCAAAGCGCCAATGTTTTAAGTCCTGCTTTTTTTGCCATTTTAAGTGTTTCAAGCGTATCAGCCGTTTCACCTGATTGTGATATTACTATAAATAGCGTATCTTTTGTTAATAGAGGCTTTCTATATCTAAGTTCACTTGCAACCTCAACATCAACTCTTATTTTTGCATTTCTTTCAATTAAATATTTACCTACAAGTCCCGCATGATAACTCGTCCCACATGCAGAAATTATTATATTATTAATTCCCTCAAAAAAATTTTTATCAAATTCATCAAATTTTATACCATTTTTACTGTTTCTACCAAGTATCGTATCTTTTAAAACATCATACTGCTCATATATTTCTTTTTCCATATAAAATCTAAATCCTTGCTTTTTAGCTGACTCTTTATCTGTAGGTAAATCTTTAAATTTAGGAGAAATTAACAAATTATTTTGAAAAATATGTATTTCATTTTCATATACATATCCATATTCTCCATCTTCCAAATAATGAGCTTGTTTGGCATAACCAATTAAAGGGGCATCAGATGAAGCAAAATAAATACCTTTTCCATTTTTTGCCACTATTAAAGGAGAATCTTTTTTAGCAAAAAAAATTCTTTCAGGTTCTTTTTTTGTAATAAGTAATATTGCATAAGCACCATCTATTTTTTGCAATGTTTTTTTAAAAGCTTCAAACGGACCTCCATTACAATAATATTCAAAAAGTTTTACAATTACTTCCGTATCTGTTTGTGAAACGAAATTGATATTTTTATCTTCTAAAAACTCCTTAATTTCCTGATAATTTTCAATTATTCCATTATGTACCACTGCACTAAAAGCTCCTACATGAGGATGAGCATTTATTTCGGTCGGTTTTCCGTGAGTTGCCCATCTTGTGTGTCCAATTCCAAGTTTTGGATTATTAAATTTAACTTGATCAAGATTCCTTTCAAGATTTTTAAGCTTACCTACTGCTTTTATAACTTTTAACTCATTATTATCTAAAATTGCAATACCGGAACTATCATAACCTCTATATTCAAGTTCTTTCAAACCTTCCATTAAGTATTTTTGCGGATTATCAACTCCTATACACCCTACTATTCCACACATTATTTAATAATCCTTTAAATTATAAACTTATTATAAACTTGTCATAAATAGATTTCTCATATATTATTGATTGTAATTGTTTACTTTCTTCCCTTTTATTGAATAAAACATTTGCACCCTTCCTCGTACTAAAATCATTCCCTTCATATTAGTCTTCCTATAATTACACGAATATTTCATAATCATCCTCAATCCTCACAATATCATCTTCACCAGTATATTCCCCAACCTGAGATTCAATCAAAACTACAGGAATTTTGCCTTCGTTTTCAAGTCTGTGAATTTCACCCATATTTATGTATGTTGATTCATTTGGACGGACTAATTTTTTCTCATTACCAACCGTAACGGTTGCCGTCCCGCTTACTACCACCCAATGCTCACTTCTATGAAAATGCTTTTGTAAACTCAGTCTTTTGCCAGGTTTTACTATTATTCTTTTTATTTTGTATTTTTCTTCATCAATCAAAACTTCATAAGTACCCCATGGTCTGTAAACAACTGAGTGGGTAGTTAGTAGTGGGTAGTGGGTAGATTTTAGTTGATTGACAATATCTTTTACTTTTTGACTCTCACCTTTTTTTGCTATAAGCAAAGCATCATTTGTGTCTATCACTATAAAATCTTCAAGTCCAATAGTAGTAATTACTTTTTTCTTATTATCGCTATAATAAAAATTATTCTTACTATTAATTTCTATTGCTTCTTTTGAATCAATCTCATCAATCAAACTATCAAAACTGCCTACATCATCCCAGCTAAATTCGCTTTTTATTACTTTTATTTTTTTGCTTTTTTCCATTACTGCATAATCTATACTGATATCGGGGATATTTTGCATTTCTTTTATTCTAATTTGATTTTCACTTATTTTTTGTTTTTTTTCATATGCTCGTAAAACTTCTTCGTAAACTTCAGGGGAGTGTTTTTGCAACTCTTCCAAATATACTCCTGCTTTGAACATAAACATACCGCTGTTCCATAAATAGTAACTAGTTGATTGGTTATTCGTATATTTGTTATTTGTTTGTAAATATTCCTTGGCAGTCTCAATATCAGGTTTTTCATGAAAACTAATAACGTCTTCACCGTTTGCTTGAATATAACCATACCCGGTATTAGGTTCGTTTGGGGTTATACCGAATGTAACTAAATATCCAGTCTCTGCCAATTCTTCTGCTTTATTTACCGCTTCGATATATTTATCTTCATCTTTAATTAAATGGTCACTAGGAGTAACAAAAAGTATTTCGTCTTCCTCACTTTCAAGTGCAGCGAAAGCTATTGCCGGAGCTGTATTTTTACCTATTTCTTCAAGTAAAAATTTAGTATTGTGAATTCTTACATTTTTATGATTAAGTTCTTCTAATTGGTCCAACGCTATAAAATACTGCTTAATATTTGAAATAATCATAAATTTATTAGCTATTTTAAAATTCCTCTTAATTGTAAGCTGAAATAATGATTTACCATTAAATATTTTTAAAAATTGCTTCGGCATAAGTTTCCTACTTAACGGCCAAAGTCTTGTTCCGTTACCCCCACAAAGAATTATGTTTTTCATCTATCCTCTTTTTGAAAGATATTTGAAATTATAACTAACTTCTATTTTTTTTCAAGTATACATTTTGATTTGGCTTTCTTAAAAATTATTATGTAATAATATATTTGAAAAAAAGGTCTAAAAAACATTATAAATTGTTGCAGAAAAATTTTAATCAAAAACATTTTACTATCACCCAATTATTAAAATAATTTTCTTTTTATAATTCTCTGTCGTTCAAATCACTTCATTTTCAAATCTATAATCTTCATTTTTATAAACGTATTTTATTGTTAATTTCTTTATTTTATTTTATTCCTATAACGATACTCAAAATTTCAAAAGAAGGAGCAAAAAATGGATAAAAAAGAAAAAATTGAAAAACTAAAAAAAATCCACGGATTACTTAAAATACTTAAAAAGAGCATAAAAATAAAAGACCCAAATTTAAGAGAAGTTATTACAGAAAAAGAAATTAAAATAATTATTGATTTAATAAAAAGCTTTAATGTAATAGCTTCGCACCAAATCTAAAAAAAATTTTTTTATTTTCTTATAACACAATCGAAATTAATACAAAGGAGCTAACAATGGACAAAAATCAAAAAGAAGCACTCGAAATTACAAAAAAAATTGAAATCGAAATTAAAAAAATGATTAAATCGCTTAAAAAAGACAAATTGAGTGATGAAAAATTTGCTGATAAATTAAACGAGATTTATTATGCTTTAGGACATGTTTATCTCAGAACAGTTCTAGATAACTCAAATCAATAAAAATCTATCTTAATCAATTCCTTTCATATTTCTATCCTATAACACTAATGTTAAAAAATAAAAAGGAGCAAAAATGCTAAACAATAGAAAAGAAACGATTAATAAAATAAGATTAATTAAAAAAAAATACAAGAAGATTAGCAAAGTATCTAAATTGTAAAAATTTTAATACACAAAAAACAGAAGATTAAGAAAGAACTAGATGAAATTGAAAAACTAATACATAAAATAGCAAAATTCTATAAAATAAAAAATATTGCGTAAAAAATTTATAAAAAAGCAGCATTTGCTGTTTTTTTATCATGCCTAAAAATACACTAATTTATTCGAGTTTTTCTTTTAGGAAATTAGTTACCGCTTTTGTTTTTTAATAGACACTTTTAAAAAAATTAACAAACGTCAAAATGCACTGGATTATGTAAAAATAAAATGCTAGAATTTTATGTGGATGTTAGAAATGCCCACAAAATGGCAAAAAACATTCCATTTTGGATTTACAATAAAAAAAATAAAAGGAGATAACTATGTATAAAAGACGAAATTAACACATGCCGTTAAAAAGTAAATAACATCCTCCTGTGATGTCCCCACAAAAAAACAAAAACAAGGATAATGTTATGAAAAAAATTAATTTAAACATTAGTAATTATAACAAATTTGGTGAATCTTTTGCAAATAAAAAATTTACTACATTAAAAGTTAATATAAGTAAAAGCGCTATGTTTAATCCTACTGCAAATACAACGACAAGAAGTTTAGCAATTAAAAAAACATTCAAAAACACTCTTCCAACAAAACAAAAAAAAGAAAACACTGAAATAAGTAAAATGCTAGAAGAACATAAAGAGTACATCAATCAGGAGGTGGGAAAAGACAAAACAAAAGAAATTATTAGCAGTTTACAAAACGAACTTGAAACTAGATTTAAAGAGCTTTTAACAGTAAAAGATTACGCAACAAGAGAAATTATGATTAATCGGTTTTGTAAAGAACTTAAAATAACAAAAAGCGTTTTTAAACAAAGTTTTAAAGAATACACAAAAAAAATTAGAACACAAAAAAGAAAAGAACTTGCTAAAAAATTTTTAAATGAATTTAATGAAAAATACGAAATGCCAGACAATTTTGAGGTAACTCAAGAAGGTATTTTAAAATATGTTAGTTATACTGCAAAAGATATTAAAAGCACCGTGATTTGTGATTTTTTTGTAATTGAAAAAGAGATTATAATAAAAAACGAAGAAACAAAAGAAAGTGAAGTTGCAATCACAATAAAAACTATAAGCAATAAAGAATTTTTACTAACTGCCAGCGAAGCGATTAATTACCAAAAACTTGCAAAAGTTTTTGCTAACAATAGCCTATTTTTAGATGGAGACGCGGCTAAAGCGGCAATTACATACATAACTGCTTTTAAAAGAAAAAATGAAAATGTAATTAATAAACAATTAGGGAGAAATGTGACAGGATGGAGTAAAGATTTAAGCACTTTTTACCTACCAAATTTAGAAACAAATGCGGTGTGGGTAAATAAAAAAATGTTAGAAATATTTACAAAAAAAGGTAAACTTGAAAAACAGATTGAAATGTTGCACTTGATAGGAGAAAAAGGAACAGGTAGAGCATTTTTAGTAATTCTTTTAAGTTTGTGTGCACCTTTGTTAAAAATCTTAGATATTAGAATGAATGTTGTAATGCATGTTGGAGGCGAAAGTGGAAAAGGAAAAACACTAATATCTTCTGCTGAATTTAGTCTGTTTGGTAACCCGGAGGGTGGAGGAATAACCTGGAACACAACACTAAACGGACTAGAAGTTTTTTTCGAAGAAAACAAAGATATTTTAATGTGGGTGGATAAACTAAATAGTGTAAACGCGAATGATATTAAAATGTAAATAAAATAATAGAAGCAATATACAATTTTGCGAATGAGAAAGGAAAACAAAAAGCTTATATTAGCAGCGAAAATGGGAAAATTAAAGGAAGAGATACTAAAAAATATAGAGGAGTGCTAATTAGCACCGTAGAAGAAATGATTAAAGATATTATAAATAAGGCAAAATCACAAAGAAGTAACCCGCTAGGACTTACAAGAAGACTTTTCGATTTTGATGCAGAATGGTTATTTGAGGGATATTTAGAAACAGAAAAAAGAGAAATATACAAAATAATCAACTCCAACCACGGTATTTTCATTGGTGAATGGATAAAAATAATAAAAAAATACGGAAAAGAAGAAATAGAGAAAATCTTTAAAAAATATGAATAGAAGTTTGATTTTACAATTTTAAAAGGCAAAGATAATTATTATTACTTAATGCTCACTGCTCTAGAGATTTTGCATAAAGAAAAACTAGTAATACAACAAGTATATAAAAAACAATACAACAATATATTAGAACTTTTTGAGTTGGAACAAAAAGAAATAAACAAACAAAGAAATATTCTAATGAGTTTCCTTGAAGCACTAACAAAGTTTATGACACAAAATAATGTAAAATTTATAGATGTAGGTGAAACTAGTATTAACGAAATTTGGGGAGTTAGAGAAGGAAGTTATTTGTATGTCTTGCCTAACGTTCTTGAAAAAATTTGTAAAGATAACGGACTCGTAAAAACATAAGTTGTGCAAGAATTATATAAAAACAATTTGCTCGTAACAAAAAAAGGAAGAAAAACAACAAGAAAAAGAATAAATAATGTGCTAACAAGAGTATATGCAATAGATATGCTACTTATGGAAGACAAAATAAACAAAGCATCCAAAGAAATAGAAATTCCTTTCTAACAATTTTTCCTCTAAAGTCCACAAACTCCCTTTTTTTCATCTTTTTTCAAAAAAACCTAAAAATTTTTTGTATGAGCATTTTATAGGCAACTACGACCACTTTGTTGACCATATTTTTAACAGATAGTTACACTTAGTTTTTCCCTATTTTTCGGGAATTTTAGCGTTTAATTTTAAGATGTATGACCGCTGTGACCGCACTCTTACATACACCCCACTATATATATTTTTTTATTTTTTTTGAGTTTTGATTTTTTTGTTTTTTTTATAAGGAGGAGTATTTTTTTTGGTCACATTGGTCACATTATATATTTTACCATTCAATATTCTCATAATTTCAGGATTTTTAGCGTGACCACCTGTTCATTTTTTATTGGTCACACGAGGTAATTAGTTTTTTTACCGGTAAAAGACAAAACAAAAATCAAAAAAAAGACATCAAAATCCAAACTCTTTATCTTTTATTTGCTTTTTTTATTAAGCGTTACAATACAAAAATTGCTTAATGCAATAAGCAAATAAGGCCATTATCTTATTATTTTTCTATTTTTTTTATTTTTTTATTTTATTCCTATAACACATTCAGATTTATAATGGTGAACAATACCTCCAACAAAAGCTAAAAACTCTAAATTACTCAATGGCAAGTAACTATTTTTGTTCTTCATATTCTTTTTTTCAAAAAAAATTTTTAATTCCTATAACAAACCGCTATCAGCTCCTTTTAGGGCTCCACCTGCTGTGTTTTCACAGCAAAAAAATGAAAGGAGTATCAATGTTTAGTAAATTTTTAACAACATCAAAAATGGCAGCATATTTAGGTCTTAGTAAAGATTTTTTACTTAGTAACCGAGGGTCACTATTCATAGAAGGCAAACACTATTTTAATCCTACAGGTATCAATAAACTGCTTTGGGATATCAATGCAATGGAAAAGTGGGTTAGAGGTTATAACGTTGAAGTCGGAGCATTTGGCAATGTTGATGAATTAGTAAATGATATTTTAGGAGGTTGATATGAAACTTGTTATAGTTACACATCTCATGAAAGCATTGGCACTGTTATATACAGGAGGCCAAGATGATTGAAAATCCAAGAGTAAGCTTATTTAACCGTAATGGCGTATTATATGTTTAATTTTATGTAAATAACAAACTAAAACAAAGGTCACTCAAAAAACCTTATACAAAAGAAAATGTTAAATTGGCAAAAAAACACATCATACCGGAGATTGAAAAAAGAATCTACAACGGAGAATTTGCCGAAAATAAAACAACGGCAAAAAATTTTGCATTTTACGCTGATATATACCTGAAACAAAAAAAAAATCTTAAAAGTTATCAGGAATATTACAATATTGTAGTAAAACAATTAATTTCTCTTTTCAAAAACAGAAAAATATCCACTATAAAAAGAGGTGAAATAAAAGCTTGGGTTGATGAAAGGTTACAACAAATAACCCCAAAAAGAATGCGTCATCTCTTAGGTATATTATCAGAAATTCTTGAAATCACACTTGAATACGAACATATTCAAACTAATCCTGTTAAAAATATAAAATTACCCCACCACAAAACAAAACGGGAAATGAAACCTTTTACAAAAGAGGAAGTAGCAGTTTTATTAGAAAATGTTGAAGGTCAATTTAGAAATTACCTTGCTATTGCGCTTTATACGGGAATGCGACCCGGAGAAATTATTGCTTTAACAATCAGCGATATTGATTTTGACAACAAAGTTATTAATATTAACAAAAGAATCAGAAAAGGAAATATTGACACTCCAAAAACAAACAATTCTATTCGTAAAATCCCTTTAATGGATGAATTAAAACCTTACTTGGAGGAACAGGTTAAGATTGCTAAAGATAAAAAAACATTTACACTTTTTACCACTAAAAATGGAAAGCCTTATCACTCATCAGATAAATTACACAATATGTGGTATAACCTACTCAAAAAATGTAAAATAGAAAAACGGGTGATGTACAACACAAGACACACTTTTGCTACAAAGGCAATCAAAAAATTTGCCAATATACGTCGTATCGCAAATTTTAGGACATAAAAACATTCATCAGACATTAACAACTTATGCAAAATTTATCAATAACGAACATTTACAAATTGACAGACATTTATGCATTTTTACTGACAATATAACTGACAGCAGTTTTAAAAACGCCAAATAACGGGAAGTAGGGACAAGTTCCCACACCTCCACCAGTAAATATTTAGTGTCAGAGATATATTTAATATAAACAATAAAAAAGCCTATCAAAAAATAGGCTTAAAATACTTTTGTTAAACTTAACATAATAGTATCACTATGAGCATCACCTATATTGTTAAAATACGATTTATTATAAGAAATTTGTAAAGACGTAGTTTTACTATAAGCATAAGAAACATCTAAACCATATTGATTTTTATACTCATCTCCAGTATTATATAATACAAATCCTCCATTTGCTACTTTATAAGCCGTTTTTCCCAAACTCATTTTTAAAGTAGTAGTATATTTTCCTCTATAATTGCTTAAGCTCAAATCCATGTTAGTATAATGCTTTTTCGTAGCAAGTTCTTTATTTGAAAAAATATAATTTAATTTAGCTTCTACATAAAAACTTCCAACAGAAGAGTTATAATTTCCAAAATTATATCCTACATAAGGAGAAATTTGATTAACATTTATCGTCCTTTCACTTTTATAAAGTGTTTTATAATAATCAATTCCTACGTTATACTTTAAATATTTATAATAATTTGCTCCTACAATATATACATTTCCATGCTCTTTAACTCCAGAATTATCAACATTTAAATGATTAATACCAATTTTAAAAACATAATTAAATCCATAATACCAATTACCAATTAATCCCACTACATGTGAATCATAATCTTTAATATCTCCCGTATAATTAATCAAATCTCTTTCTAAATTTAATTCAATCTTGTATCCACTATTATATTTAGACAATTTATCATAATAACTTAAATAAACTCCAAAAATATTTCCATTGTCTTTTTTAGTATCTCCCCCATAATTCAAATAACCAGCATATGGCATTACACTCATAGATTTAGCTAAAGCAAAAGAAGCAAAAATAGCAATAATACTTAATTTTTTCATATCTCCTCCTTAATTCTATATCCTTGATTTTTCAAAGCTTCAATTTCAAAGCCAAGTTTCCTTAGCCTTGAAATTAAAACTTTTACACTATCTTCGTGTTCTACATAATCGCAATTTTCCAAAATTTCGCTTTTTGAAATAAATCTATCTTTATTTTCAATCAGAGTTTTTAAAACTTCTTTTTCGCCGATAGTTAATTTAATCTCTTCTCTATCCTTATAAAGTTTATCTTTTTCTAAATCAAAAAATAAATTTTTATATTTGAAAAAATTTCCTTTATTAAATTTTTTTTGAAGATATCTTATTCTATATTTAAGTTTAAATTCTTCATAAAAGCAATAGCAATAATCCCCTAACTCCAAAGCTTTTTTATAAGTTAATTCGTCAATAATATTGCACATAAAAATTATAATGGAATTTATTTTATTAAGTTCTATAATTTCCGCTAAATCAGAATAATTTAAAAAATTTAAAATAACTATATCATAATCTTTCAAAACTTCTTCATAAAATTCATCAAAGCTATCAACAAATTTTCCTTTTAGGTTTAAATAAGGTAAATTATAAATTAAAATCCTCATTTTAAATAACTCTTAGCCACAATATTATTTGGATCAAGTATTAAAACATTATTAAATATATTTTTTGCTTTATTTTTATCAATATTCCAATAAATTTCCCCAAGCAACGTCAAATAAAGCACACTTGTAGGATATAATCCCAACATTTTATTAACGACTAACAAAGCGTCTTTAAAATCTTTTTTATAAAACATTGCTTTGGCTAAATAAAAATTTCCATAAAAATTGTAAAAATCTCTTTTTAAAATAGTATTTCCTATTTCTATTGCTTTTTCATAATTTCCCATTGCTAAATATACCCTCATCAAACCTAATTTTGGTTCAATAGAATAAGGTAAAACCAAAGAAGCTTTTTGATAGTACTTAATAGCATTTTTATAATTTTTATTCAAAAAGTATAAATATCCAATTCTTAAATTCAAAGTATATCCCGTAGGAAATTTTTTTAAAAGGGGAATCAATACTTTAATTGCATCCTTATAATCCCCCATTTTCTCATAATTATAAGATTTTTCATAAATTTTTTTTATATTAAATTCCGAAGCAAACAATACCCCTACAAACAACAAACTAACAAACTTCTTCATCAAATCTCCTATAAATTTTTTCTCCTATTTTAATATAACTAAATCCCTTATGATAAAAACTAAAACCAACTTCTCCATATTTACAAGATACTTTTAATTTTTCCTTTTTATAAAAATCTTCTTTAAAAAATCTTTTAAAATCAAAAGGCAACAAAAATTCTACCAAATATCTTTTTAATCCATTTAATTTTACATCCAAAGGAACAAAATCGCTATACTCCACTTCTTTATTTATTAAAGGAATTCTTGGAACTATTTTAAATAACTCTTTTAAAAAACTATTTTTTCCTTCATAACCATAAAAATAAAACATTTTTTCTTTTAAATAAAAAAATAATTTATTTTCACCATCACAAAAATAAAACTCACCTCTTGAATTCATTTTAACTACAAACTTTATCTCTTCATCGTCACTTTTATATTTATAAACCTCATCTAGAATAAAACTTACTCTATTTTTCATTCCTTTATCAAGAATCGTAGCTTCAATTTCTTCATTTTCTTTAGGTAAACTATAATAATACAATTTTTTATCTTTAATATACTCCTCAAACAAAAAAGGCAAAGTCTCACTTCCGAGAACCGCATATTTTTGAACCTGAATATGAATATGAGGCATTGGAGAATATCCACTGTTTCCACATTTTCCTATAATATCTCCAACTTTAACATAATCACCAATTTTTACGGGAATAGAATATTGCATTAAATGAGAAATTTCCACGAAATATCCATAATCAGATTTTATTATTATGTAATTTCCCCAATTATTTTCCCTATCTACTATCCCTATTGGATTATCGGGCAAATCATGTCTCATAGCTACTACATATCCATTAACAGGAGAAAGTACGCTCTCTCCAAAAGCATAATAATCTTCTAAAAAATTCCCTTCTCCTTCATACATCTTGCCATTTTTAACTTTCACAAAATCATAAGCATACTTCCATTTGCCCTTATGCGTATACTTACCATCAAAAGCTTGATATACGCTCCATTTGCCTGAAAAAGGAAGATGTATTTTTATTTCACTCGTCTTAAATCTAAAAAAATTTGATAAAAACTCATGAAGAGATTTTTCGGGAGTTTCTTTAATCGAATAATTAAAATATTTATACCCAAGAGATCCAAGAAGCATTACAAAAAGTATTACTATTATATTAAAAGGCAAAGTATAAACCGGTAAATTATATAAATTCCCAAATACTTCAAAAGCATCAATTAAAAATACGCTTAAAATTACTCCTATAAGAGCCATTAAATAATTTTTCCAATAAGGAATTAAAAATACTCCTCCAAGAGCCATAGCAATCAAAATAAAATTAAAATCAAAAAAACCTAAAGTTAATTTACCAACTATTAAAGAATGAATAAAAATACCAACTAAAAACCCAATAACCCCTAAAAATGCCAATATTCTTGAATAAACCAAAACTAATAAAAACATCAATATACCAGCAACAGAATATGGAAGAAAAAAGATAGTCCCAAAAGATTTAAAGAAATTAAAAATATCAAAATTTATATCAAATACCAAATTCCTATTTACAAGATTAGAAAACAATTCATGATACTTATAACTTGATAAATAAAAAATTATACTAACAATTCCAAAAGGTAAAGAAAGAATAGGTAAATAAAACATAGAAAAAACTTTATTAAGAAAAAACGACAATAAATAAGTAAAAATTGCAAAAAAAGCACTTAAAAAAACAGTAACCAAACTTACATCGTAAAAATATCCTATTCCCATACCAACAAGCAAAGAATTATATAAATAAAACCCATTTTTAAGATATTCCTCTTTAGTTGAAGTAAAATGGGCAAAAATAATAGTAGAAATTATCGCCACAAATCCTAAAATTCCAACGCTTGGGAGGTAAAAAGAAAGAAGAAACAATAATACCCCAGCCCTCTTTGGCAAAAACAAAATAGCGGCATAAGGTTTAAAAAAAATTTCTCTTTTCATTCAGTCTCTTTTTCAATTACATAATCTAAATCTTCTTTTTCCCTAATAATTCTCACGTTTTTATCCAAATCTATCAACAACACTCTTGGACGATATTCTATAAATTGCATCCACTGAGTTACATTATAAGCTCCAACCGGCCAAATAGTAAGAATATCGCCTCTATTTAAAGGAGGTAATTGAATATTTTCAGCTATTACATCTATATTCATACAAAGAGGACCGTTTAATTGAGCAGGTTCTGTTAAATTATCATATCTTTTCGTTAAAAACACCTCAAAGTTATACCAAAAATAAGTATAAAGTAAATTTACCCCAGCATCTAAAATATAACTTTTTTTACCATCAGCAAGTCTTTTGTAAGCAAATACGCTCGTAATTAAATAACCTGCTTCATCAATTAAAGCTCTTCCCGTTTCAAGATAAAGTTTTGGAAGTTTTCCTTTATTAGTTTCAAAAATGGCACTTGTAATTGCTTCTGCGTAATCATCCGGAGTTGGAACGATTACTTCCGGAGGTTGATAAATTCCTTTTAATCTATTTTTGCTAGCAAAACCTCCTCCCATATCTATATATTCAATTTCAAAACCAAAATCGGCTTCTACTTTATTTTTAAGTTCCGTTAATTTTTTAGCAGCTACATAATAAGCATTAGCACTTAACATAAAAGTTCCAACATGCGTATGAAGTCCGATTAAAAATAACTTTTTACCTTCAAAAATTCTCTTAATAGCATCATATGCTTCACCATTATCAATATTAAATCCAAATCTACTCCATTGAGGATACACACCTGTATCCATGTTACATCTAATTGCTACTGGAATCTCAACGCCTAATTCTTCAGCTATCTCTTCTAAATCTTTAATTTCCCACCAATGATCTATATGAATTTTCGCTCCTTCTTTTACGGCCTTTCTTAAAGCCTCCTTGGTTTTATGGGGACCGTTAAAAATAATATCTCTTCCATCAATTCCATTTCTTCTAGCTTTATCGTATTCAAATTCGCTAACTACTTCCGCCTTACTACCAAGTTTATGAAAAACTTTACAAATAGCATTTAAATAATTAGTTTTATAAGACCAAAAAAATTGAACCTCTGGATACCTACTTTCAAAAGCTTCCTTAAATTTTTCGTAAGTCTCTTTAATTTTACTTTCACTAAAAACAAATAAAGGAGAGCCAAACTCTTTTACTAGCTCTTCAATCTTAATTCCATCAATTTCGCTTTTTACTTTTTGCGATTTTACTGGAGAACCATATTTACTGCTTAAAGAAAAATCAACTCTATTAATTACGGGTTTTTTATACATTTAAAGCTCCTTTTGAGATAATAATTTTTTATACATATCAAAACCAACGACATTCTCTTCAACAAATCTTACATAAAGTTTATTTTCAGGATAATTCAATTTTTCTTCAACATTTTTTCCTTCTATTAAATCCACCATCATTTTTGGCAAATTAACCCCAAGTTCGGTAGAAAAATTAACCCAAGCTGGAAATCTTGGATTAATTTCAATTAAATATATATCATTAATTGTTGCTATAGCTTCAACTTCAAAAGCTCCTCTCCATTTACTAAGTTCTACAAATTTTTTTGTCAATTCAAAAAGTTTTTCGTTTTTAATACTTATAGCTTCCCAAACTTTTCCTAAATCCGTAGTAGTTAATTTCTTAATTCCAACTCCTCCAAATAACTTTTCGTTTGAAACTCCAACGAAATTTATTTCAACTCCATTTACGATTTCCTGAACAAGCAAAGGAAATCCCCATTCATTTGAAATTTTGTAATAATATTCAATCGCTTCATCAATATTTAACGCTTTATACGCTTTATAATAATTTCCTTTAATCATACAAGGAAACCCTATCTCTTTTACAGCTTTATATAAATCATCAAGTGTTGTAATTTTAATTGTTTTTGGATATTTAACTCCTAATTTTTCACAAAACTCAGCTAAATTAGCTTTTTCTCTTAATTTAAATTGCTCTAAACTTGGCAAAAGCGTTTTTATTCCTAAATTCTCTAATTCTTGTTGATATTTAATAAGAAGAGGCAATTCAGCATCAAGAGTTGGTATTAAAATATCAAGTCCAACCTTTTTCTTTATCTCTATTAATCTATCTCTTACTTCTTCCCAGCCAACACTTGGAAAAGGCATTAAAAAAACATGATCAAAAAGTCCTTGATAAATTCCAGGCTCATTTACATCGTAACTAAGACCTATTAATTCATACTCTCTTAGCCCCTTTGCTACGCCAATTCCAGGAGCTGGATTATCAGTATTATTTAATCCGCTAATTGCCACTTTCATAATAGCCCCATTACTCTAAGTTTTAAAATTACATCTTCTACATCAATATAAGCTTCTTTATAATCAATATTATTTTCTTCGCTTATAATTTTAGCTATCTCTTTTTGTTCTTTATTTTCCTTTAAAAGCTCTATTATTTTCTTAGCCGTTTCATTCATTTGAAAAGAAAGTCCAAGACTTGGTACATACCCTATATTATTTTCATCTATTTCTATTTCTTTAATTAACATTTCATCTCCTTTTTTTTTGAATTATATACATCTTAAATAAACAAAAAGTAAACAATTACATTTTTAATAATTTTTACAAATAAACCTACAACAATAGAGTATAAAAGTTAAATTAGTTAAAATAAACAATATCCATTGAAAAATTTAGAAAATTAACTTTCTTGGAAAGTTTTAGGAGCTTAATTAGTTTACCTCTCATTAACGTCTTAATCTAAAACAAAGAAACAAGTTTTTTAACTAAATATCAAAATACAAATTTTTTTAATTTTTTAGCAGCAATTCCCGCTTTTTCTGGTATATAAACATCAACTATTTTGTCAGTATAAACTGATTTATTAGGATTAATCTCTATTATTTTGCCTTTTGCTAAATAAGGAAGTTGACCTGCTGGCATTATCTCTCCAGTGGTGCCAATTATTAACAAAGTGTCGCAATTTTCAATAAGTTCAATGGATTTTTTAAAAGCTTCCTCAGGAATTGGCTCTTTAAAAAAAACAAAATCAGGTTTTAATACATTGCCACATACTGGACAAAAAGGTGGTAAATTTTCAAAATCGACAATGTCTATTGGAAATTTCCTTTTACATCCCATACATTCAACTTTTTTAGTAGTTCCATGAAACTCGATTACATTTTTACTGCCAGCTTCTTGATGTAAATTATCAATATTTTGAGTAATTATACCCTTTAAGATTCCTCTTTTTTCAAGATCAGCTAAAAAATAATGCGCATCATTTGGTTTTACGTTATTCATGTATTTATAAAAAATATCTCTTATCGCTTCCCAAGAATCTTTTGGATTTTTCTTAAAATAATCAATATCTAAAATTATTGGATCATACTTGCTCCAAAGTCCATCTTCTCCTCTAAAAGTTGGAATACCGCTTTCTTTTGAGATTCCAGCGCCAGTAAAAGCTACAAGATTTTTAGAATTTTTAATAATTTCTGATGCCAATTTATATACATCCATTTTTTTTCCTTATCTCTTCATCATTTTCCAAATTATATATACAATAGGTATTTCAAGAGCTATTCCAATAATTACAGCTTTTATTGTACCATATGGATCATTAACCAAAGGCAATCCACCTGTATTCATACCAAAAAAACCGGTCACAAGCGTTAAAGGCAAAAAAATACCAGAAAGCAATGTTAAAATAAACATTATGTTATTCATTTTTTCATCTATCCTTGCCCTATAAAAGTCATATAAATAATCAAGCTTGTCAATCCCATTTTTAGACAAAGAAAAAGCTCTTTGAAAGTGCTCAATTAAATCTTGAAATTCAAGATCGTTTAATTTATTTCTAAAATGTTTATAAAATCTCTCAAGAGCCACCAAACCATGCCCCATTAACCTCTCAATCAATACCAAATCTTTTTTTAATCTCAAATAAGTTTTAGGAAAACTTTTATCAATCCGTTCTTCATACATTTCATCCTCAATTCTTGCAATAATTGAATGAAGTTTTACTATTTTCGCCAAAATTTTATCCACTCTAACATCTAAATACTCATAAAGTTTATCAAAATCCCCAAGCAATTCAAAATCATCTTTTTTCCTATTATATAAATAAACCGTATTTTCTTTTATTAAAAAAGCATAAGAAATCACTTCTACACTATCATCTTTAATAAAGGGAAGTCTTAATATTAAAACGGCAATATCATCCTCAAATTCGAAATCGCTTGGATGATTCTTATTTTCTATATCGTCCTTAAAAAATTTATTTAATTTAAATTTCACAAAAACTCCTTTTTTAAAAATCTACTAAATAAATAAAGCGTCCAAATGTGCTGCTTATATCTTTTATGTCCGGTTTTTAAAATTTCTTTTAAATATTCTTCGTTAAAAATTTTTGTTTTTCTATTTATATCAATAATTAGCCTCAATTCGTTTTCTTTTTTTAACCACTCAAAAAACGGAATGGCAAAACCTTTTTTTCTTCTATAAACTATTTCTTTTGGAAGATATTTAAGAGCAATATTTTTAATAATTTTCTTTTCTATTCCCCTAATCTCTTCTGGTAAAGAAAAAACGAAGTTTACCAAATTTCTATCCAAAAAAGGACTTCTTGCTTCAATGTTTTGCGCCATAAACATTCGATCGAGCTTACTAAGCAAAACTTCTCCAAGCCATACTTTTAAATCAAAATAAGTAAAATCAAAACTTCTCCATCCTTTTAAAAATCTTTTATAATCCACAATCCTTGCGTTTTTTCTAAGAATCTTATTTATCTGCCTTTGAAAAAAAGTCTCGTTTATTCCTCGAAATACATCTTCGTTTGAAAAAAATCTTCTAAAAATTTCCCACTCTTTTATATCTTCATAATGTCTTTCAAGATATTTTTTAAGCCACGCCTTATTTGGCAACTTTGCATCCAGAAATTCCCAAAACTCTTTATACTTTCTATATCCTAAAAATAACTCATCACTTCCTTCTCCACTAAATACTACTTTTAAAGGAATACCCTTTGCCAAAAAATTTGCAGCAAAAAAAGAACTATCGGCAATTGGCTCTCCCATTCTATCAAGCACATAATCAAAATTATCAAAAAAATCTTCTTTTTTCATTTCAACTTCAGTATGTATGGTGTTAAATTTTTTTGCTACAATCCTTGCCCATTTTCTCTCATCATAATTTTCATACCCTTCATATCCAATCGAAAAAGTTTTTTTTACTCCACTTAAAGCCACTATTAACGAACTATCTACTCCTCCACTAAGAAGAGAGCCTATTTCTACTTCTCCATGTTTTCTTTTTTCAATCGATTTTATTAAAAGTTTTTCAACTTCTTCTTCTGCGTTTTTCAAACCATTATTTTCAATTCTACAAAAATCGTGCCATCTTTTTATGCTTCCATCATAAAAACAACCAGCCGGCAATTTATAAATTCCCTCATAAATCGTATTTGGAGCAATTGAGGAGTTATACGCCAAATATTCGCTAACGGCGATAAAATTTAATTTCTTTTCCTTAAATTCAAGAATTGGTTTTATTTCGCTTGAGAAGATGTTATCGCTAAAAAAGAGAGGTTTTTTGCCAAATTCGTCTCTAAAAAGATATAACTTTTTATCAAAAATCGCAATAGCAAACATCCCATCAAGCAATTTAACAAAATCTATACCAAATTTTTTCCATAAATAAAAAATAACTTCAACCTCGGTTTTTATGTTTAAACCATATTTTTTAATTAAATCTTTATAATTGTAAATTTCTCCGTTAAATACGATAACTACACCATCTTTACAAAAAGGCTGATTCGATATAGAGACATTTTCAATAGCCAACCTTTTAAAACCAAATATTCCTTCTTTAAATTCTAAAATCTTAATTTCGTCATCGCCTCTTGCCATAAGATTTAAGGCATTTTCAAATTTTTTTTTATCTACTTTACCAATTACTCCAAAAATCGCACACAAAATTATCCTTTTTAGGTAAAATTCTATCAAAAAGGAAAAAAATGAAAGAAATTTTTAAATACACTTTCACAACAATTGCCGATTTAAAAAAATTTATTTTCTTAACTTTAATTTTATCCATTCTTACATTAATAGAGCCTTTTCCCGTAATTGGTTATAGTGCTTTAATTTTTGAAAAACTAATTCTCATTAGCATGGGCGCTTTTTTAATATATCTAATTAAACACTCGACCTCAATTGAAAATTACTTTGAAAATTTAAAAAACAACTCATTTGGAAGTTTTTTGTTTCATTTTATTCCAACAAGTAGCGGAATTTTACTTGGATTATTTGTAATAGCGACTTTCTGGTTTATATTTTTAATAATTATTCTTCAATATACAAACTCATTGTCAATTTTAGCAAACCCTCACGAAATTTTATTATCTCTTTCAAAAACTAATTTTCTAACTCAACTCCTTTTGGGAATATATAGCGTTTATTTACTTTTTTATTCTTATGTTTTTTTAGGAAAATTTGGAGAGAGCCTTAGCAAAGAAACTTTTAAAGAAGCGTTTTTATCAATTATTTCTTC